>Ga0163151_10008401_pt1 | contig 11684 bp, 9 predicted proteins | sample OliLakLV19MP5IB2_FD_145596 | JGI IMG/M metagenome (GOLD analysis project Ga0163151, IMG submission 145596) | Freshwater microbial mat bacterial communities from Lake Vanda, McMurdo Dry Valleys, Antarctica - Oligotrophic Lake LV.19.MP5.IB-2 | ecosystem: Environmental > Aquatic > Freshwater > Lake...
AAGATGTTCCTTACTTGCAAGTCGGTGAATATCATACGAATACCGTAGCCGGTCTCGAACTGGCGCTCGATATTTTGAAAAAACGCCGCAACCCGAACAAACAAATTTTTATGATTACCGACGGCAAACCGACCTGCCTGAAAATCGGTAAAAATTACTATAAAAATGCCTTTGGCCTCGATCGGAAGATTGTGAATCGCTGCCTTAATTTAGCCATGCGCTGCAAAAAATTAGACGTGCCGATTACTACTTTTATGATCGCCCGCGACCCTTATCTGGTGCGTTTTGTGGAAGCATTTACGGAAACCAACAAAGGCAAGGCCTTTTATTCTTCGTTGTCCGGACTGGGTTCTTTCGTGCTGGAGAATTACAAGAAGAAAAAACGGAAATGAGTGTTTCGTTTTAGGTGTTTTTGTGTTTTTGTATTTTTGTGTTTTTGAGGTGCTTCGCTTTAGGCATTACACATTTGTAGGCAATGCACCCTCCAAAACACTAAAACACCCAAACACAAAAACACCCAAACGCGCATTACCTTTGCGCCATGTACACCCTCCTTATCTCCATCGTGATAGGCCTTTTTGTGGCTATGCTGTTTGTCAACTTGTACTTTCGGGCCAAAGTGCTGAAACTATATGGCGTATTAGTGCGCAATAAAGTGGAGTTTGGCGCAGCCCACATTTTTAACAGGCAAAAATTAGAAACGGAAATCCTGCCCCGTTATCCGCAGTTTCGCAACGAAATTGAAGGTTTTATCCGCCACATGCGCTACACGATCCGCATGGCTACGGTACTTATCCTGCTGATTACCGCATTCGGGGCTATTTTGATGTACTTTCGGTAAATGAGTGTTTTGGTGTTTTAGTGTTTTAGTGTTTTAGTGTTTTGGAGGTGCTTCGCTTTGGGCATCACAAATTTGTAGGCAATGCACCCTCCAAAACACTAAAACACCAAAACACTCTCATTTCCCCTTTTTCCCTGGCCTTGCAGGTGCCACCGGCTTCACCGGTTTTGCCTTAGCAGGCGGCTCGTTATCAGTCAGGCGGTTCGGGTCGCTGAGCGAGTGGCGGCGGAACCATAAAAACCAGCCGCCAAAGAACAGCAACAATGCCAGCAGTGACGCTGCCATCGATATTTTTTCACCGAGATAGAATGACCTCGGCTCAAAACGCATTTCTAATTTCATGTTTTGTCCCGCAGGCAGGCGCATGGCGCGCAGCAGGTAGTTGGCCTTGATGAAATCAGGTGCAGGCTGGCCATTCAGGTAACATTTCCAGCCTTTTTCAGCAGGGTAATAAATTTCAGAAAAAACGGCCAACTGCTCGGTTTTTGCCGAGTATTCATACTCCATTTTATCGGGATGGTATTTGCTCAGGCGGATGGTGTTGCTGCTATCCGGTTGAATGACAAGTCCTTGCAGCGAAGCGGCAAAAGATTGCTGCACCACTGCGCTGTCTTTCGGATTGAGCCGGTGCAGCGCGTTTATTTCCGCTTCGGCAGTTGGTACCACGTCGAAGTGTTTTACAAACCAGGCATTGCCGCAGGCATCCGAATTCGGTAAAACTTCTCCTTTTTGGCCAACGATGTATTTACCGTTCAGCATACCTATGATGTGGAGGTTGCTGCCCAAATCCTGGCTCAGGAACGTGTCGACGACCTCCTGATAGCGCTGCAATTTTGCTGCATGGTAACCGCTCAGGCTTTTATGGAAATATGAGGTTGTGGCATTACCGGCAATGCTGCCACGCGAAAGATCGAGCACCCGGTAATCCAGGTCGGGATCCTTTTTGATTTGCAGGTCGAATGCCTGCGCCTGCGGCGGAGCGATGGAGGAACGTTTGTTTTCATACTTGTCTGAAGAAATCGTGCGGGTGCAGATCATCCAGTGGTCTACTAAGGACAAAATGGCCACAGAAGCGACCATTATGCCCGCTTTCAGGCGACCTTGTAGATACAACCAGATCAGTCCGGCTGCAACGAGTACAAATCCCAGCGTGCGGAATACATCGCCGCGAACCAATGCAGCGCGGTCTTTTTGCAAAGCGCTCAACAGATCGGGCGTCTGCGCCAGCATGGCATCATTCGGGCCTGCATCCGGCGCCAGGACGAATGCCAGCAGGGCCAGGAATGCCGTTGCGCCCGTGGCAATACCCAACGCCCGTTTTTTCCGATCTATGGCAATATCAGGATCGCATAGTTTTTGCAAACCCATGGCCGCCAATGCAGCAAAACACAACTGCCCCATGCCGAGCGCCATCGAAACAGCCCTGAATTTATTGAACATCGGGAGCGTATCGTACCAAATGTCGTTCAGGAAAAAGTTTTTACCCCAGGCTAAAGAAACCATAAACAGGCCGCCGCCAACTAACCACCATTTTACGTTGCCCGGCACCAAAAAAGCGCCCAGCAGGAACAGAAAACAAACAATGGCGCCAAAATAAATGGCCGTACCCACAAAAGGTTGTTCACCCATATACATCAGCCCGGAAGTCTGCTGCAAAGCCTGTTGCGGAGACAATTGCTGGCTGTATTTTCGGACAAATGTTTTATACAATTCCGTGTCTTTGTACGATTCATTGGCACCGCCGCCCGCAGCATGAGGTACCAGCAGGGTCATCGACTCGCCTACACCATAACTCCAGCCAAACAGGTAGTCTTTATCCAGACCGTCGCCTTTTGAGGCTTTCTGGCTGAGTTCCGATTTGCCGCGGATGGTTTCCTGCCCGTATTCATACGTCGGCCACAGGCGGGAAAGATTGCAGCCAAACCCGATGGCAATGGCGAGGCAGACTGCGACAAGCGATTTGCCCCAGTTTACAAAAGCTTTATGGCGGAAAGCATCTGCCAGTTGTGCCAGGAAATAAATACCTGTTACCAATAAAGTGTAATAGGTAATCTGAACGTGGTTGGCATACAACTGCATGGCAACAAAAAGGGCTGTCACCCCTGCGCCCGCTAATAATCGTCCGTTAAACGCCAGTACAATACCTGCAAAAACACCCGGCGACAATGCGAGCGCTGCCATCTTGGTGGAGTGGCCCGCTTCCAGAATATCGATATTGTAAGACGTGATCCCGAAGGCCAGCGCGCCAAAAATGGCAACGCGCCAATCGGCCAGCAACACGCTCAAAAAAAAGTACATGCAGAACATTGCCACAAATACCTGCACCCAAATAGTTGAGATATCCGTCCACAAAAACAGGGATTTGTAGATGGGTTTGGTCAGGTTGCCCTCCACTTTCGAATAAATCTGGTAAGCAGGCATTCCGCCAAAAGCGCTGTTCGTCCACAAAGGGGCTTTGCCTTCAGTTTTAATATATTCGTTGATTTCTGTTTGCATGCCGCGCGCCTTATCGTTGTCCGATTGAGGCAGTACTTTGCCGTTAAACGCATTGGGAGCAAAAAAAATGGCTGACACAAACATCAGGACAGCAACGGCGATCAGGTGGGGTACGATTTTTTTAAAATCCATATCGGGCAAAAAAGATTGGTTAATAGCGCGGCGAAGGTATGGCGTTTATGGTCAAGTTTGAATGGTTTGGGAAGGTTTGATGGTTTGAGGTGGTAACTCTCGGCTTTAAGTTACCACCCCAAACCATCAAACCTTTCAAACCATCAAACCTCCTCAAACCTTCTCAAACCTTCTCCAGCCCTCAATTATACTTCTTCAAAAAATTATGCAACGCATCGGAAGGAATTTCATGGCCGCCATCAAAAGACTGCTCACCGAAATCGATCCCGTTTTTCTCCTCCAACTCGTGTAAGACCGTAAACCGGTCAGGCGTCAGGAAAGGATCGGAAGTGCCGTACAGCAAATATAAATCCTTGTCAGCCAAATAGTTATGATGCTCCTGGTAGTTCAAATCTTCCGGGGGCAATCCGGCCCACAACAACAAATCATGGAATCGAGGTTGGAGCGCCAGCATCCAGCGGCAGACGGTAGCGGCGCCCTGTGAGAACCCCAGCAACACCACACGCACATCTTTGGGCAAACGCGCCAGGTAGTACGCGTGCAAATCATGCAGGTATCGCGCATAGTCGCTGATTTCATCTTCCCTGAAATGGCGGGTCATCCAGTTGGCGCCCACCGGCCCGGAGAATCCTTTTCGGTAGAAATGATTCAGGCCTTCCGGCGCCACAACTAAGGTGTGCCCGTTATCAAGTTGTTCAAAATCCTTTAAAAATTCATCTGCCAACTGGCCGTAGCCGTGGCAAACGATCCAGAGCTGGCGTATGTGCGGCCCGGGTTCGCCGAGGGTATAATAATGAGCGGTGCGTTCGACGCGAAACCGGTGCTGCTGCATTGGAATCATTTTTGCTTGTAATGTTGCGAAAGGTAGGGAGAGCCTGCCAATCGCCTAATCTTTTTGTCAGAAATGCGCGTAAGTATTTGTGTATAGGCGGGTTTCGGCTGAAACTGCCTAATTTTACCTGTTCGTAACGCCCCGAACAGGGTTCGGGGCTACTTATTCATCCTTCGACTATTTTTTGAAACCCATGCCGATTAATCGACTCCTTCCTGTACTTATTTTGTTGCTTTTCATTGCTTCCGCTCCGAAAACTTACGCCTGTGGATACAGTTTTATCGGCGAATGCCCGACTGGCATCCACCTGCGCATCAACAATACGCTGGACAGTTTCAACTTATCCGATTGCTCTTTTGGAAAACCTTTTAACGGGTTGGATTTGGGAACGATTCAGTCGCTCCACTTAGCCCGCGCGACTGCCATAACCTGGGAAAGTTGCACCAACAACGTCGCTTCCGTTGCGTTGTATTACAGGGTATATCAAGAGGGCCAGCCATCGGGCAACTGGGCTTTGCTCAACCTTCAGGAAGATTACAACACACTCGTCGGCCCGTATACCACGCGGTATCGCAGCCAGTTTGCCAATAACAGCCTTACAAGCGGACTGACGGTGGGCAAGACATACACGATGGAAATATATTTTGCTGCGCAAATTGACACGATCGGCGATGATTTTATCCCGGAAACAACCATGTTTCAAAACAACAACGGGAATAATTACAAACTTTCCTTTCGTTTTGGCGGCGCCGCTGCCCCACCCTTCACGGTCGTCGCCACCCAAATAAGCAACGAAAAATGTTATGGCGACAGCACGGGTATTGCAGGCGTTACTGTATACGGCAACCAGACCAACCTTTTTTACCAATGGTCGAACGTGAACAACAATTTCAATACGTTGTACGAACTCGGTGCGGGAACGTACACCGTTACGGTATCGGGTGTGAACGGGTATACACAATCCCAAACGATGACCGTTCTTCAACCGGACCCGATCAGCATTGTATTTTTGGATGTACAGCCCGTGATCTGTGGCAATACGCCCGGCTCAGCCAGCGCTGTGGTTAGCGGAGGTACGGCACCGTACAGTTATTTATGGGAAACCGGGGAACCCGATTCTGTGGCGGCTATTCCCCTGCCAGGTAGCTGGGGAATCAGCATCACGGACGCCAACGGCTGCACCGCTTCCTCTGCCGTACAAGTCAACGGCAACACCACCCTGGAACAAACGTTGAACAAATTTATTTGCTTAGGCAGCAGTTACACCCTCGACGGTCACGTATTCACCGCTGCGGGTACTTATGAAGTGATGGTCGGCGGCAATGGTAACTGCGATACCCTTTTTCACCTGACAATCAACACTTTAAATCCTTCTGCTGCCTTGGCAGACTTGCCTGAAAGCGCCGATCTGACCTGTATTAGTCCGATCATCACACTTTGTGCCGGCAACTTGCCCGCCACTACTTTCGTATGGAAAAGGGATGACCTTACCCTGTCCTCTTCTGCCTGTGTTATCATCAATAGCAACGCTTCCTACACAGTGTTTGCCACCACACAACAATCCGGGCAAAGTTGTGCCGCTTCCAAAACGATCTTAGTGAACAGCCATTTGGTGGCGCCGCAGGTGCAGGTGTCCGGTGTCGCCAATTATGATGATTGTACCGGAACAGCCGCCGGCATAACGCTTACAGCGACCACTAATGCGGTTTCACCTTCTTTTTCGTGGAGTCTTAATGGCAATACCATTTCCACAGATGATACCTGCTTCATTGAAGTGGACAACCCCTTGAATTTTGCACCTCCGGCCGTCCTGGTCACCGATGTTTACGGTTGCCAGGGCACGGCGGGAAGTATCAATATTGTTATCAACCCGGCCAATACGCCCGTGGCAGTGGGTATGACCACCCCTGCCTCCGGCCCCAATGTAGCAGACGGCTCCGTTCAGATAACCGTGGGTGGAGGGCAATCGCCTTATTCCATTCAGTGGGCCAATGGCAGTACGGGAAATACCATTTCAGGACTCTTGCCTGGCAACTATTGTTACAACGTCAGCGACGCCGCAGGCTGCACCACATCAGGTTGTGTGGAAATCAGTTTCACCATCAGTACAGACACGGAATGGGCGACAGCCGACACGCGCATATATCCCAATCCGCTCAAAGCGGGCAGTCCGCTATATCTTTTGCTTCCGGAAACAACCGATCCGCTGTCCGTTTCGATGGAGTTGTATAACCTGCAAGGGCAAACCATCTGGCGGGAACACAATGGAGCGATCGGGACGCCCCTATCCATTCAATTACCCGGCACACTTGCTCCGGGGCAATACCTGATCCGAATTAAAAGCGGCCGATATGAACGCTTTCAGTTCTTAAGTGTTCTTTAACAAATGTCAAATTTAGAACAGTGCTATACGAATTTTCCCGGAACGCAGTTATTCCTTTCATTACTGTTATGAAAGGCTGAAAGAATATGAAGCAGAGTGGGTTACCAAATCTGTTGTTCAACGTCTTTACATAAAAGCCACATTACGCAGACTAATATTGACTCCTTTTGATACACTAAAATCAGATGAATGGTATTTTTTCGTTCTGGTTTTTACTACTTTTGCGCCTTCAAAAAAATTATATTTCTTAAAAGACTTTTACCTTTTCACACAAAATTTCCTAAAACATGAGCAAAAAACTATTTCTTTTCTCCGCACTGCTGTTCGGCATGACAGTTGCTTTGGTACCGGCCTGTAACGGTGACAAATGTCCTGACACTTGTGGTTTCGGTATCTGCCTGGATGACGGCGCCTGCGACTGCGATCCTGGTTATGAGTATGACGGCGATGGCATTTGCAACACGGAAGTTCGCACCAAACTGATCGGCAGCTTGAACACTACCGAACAATGCAGCACCGACCCGAATGCGTTCCCTTATGCTATTACCATTACTACGGACGCTTCCGACGTTGCGTCTTTCAACATTTTTAACTTTTACAACTCCTTCACCACGGCGCCTGTAAGGGCTACCCTGACGAGCGCTACTGAATTCACGATCGCTACACAAAAACCTGTTGCAGGCGGTGATCTGGAAGTCAGCGGCTCCGGTTCCATTGGTACTTCAGCAGGCGGCAAAGTTCAACTGACCATTTCTTATAATGTACGCGACGTAACCGGTTCATTCCAAACGGCTACCTGCACAGGTACAGTGTTTGTTAAAAACTAAGAATAAGACCTTTTTTCAATAAAAAAAATCCGTTCCACTTTGTTGTGGAACGGATTTTTTTATTGGCAATTCAGAAGGTTGATAAGGGTTGATAAGGGTTGATAAGGGTTGATAAGGGTTGATAAAGGTTGATAAAGGTTGATAAAGGTTGATAAAGGTTGATAATTGCACCCCAAAACGAGAGAAATCGCTTCATTAAGGGGCTGTTTTTTCGCCGCGTCAGGTGTTCCACGCCTCCCCACCAGCCCCAGGGCAAACGCATCAAAATAGTTCTAAAATGATGGTATTCATGCTCATATCATGGTATGTAGCCAGGCATTCTGTACTCAGACCAAACTGAATTGTCATTCCGGAGCGAAGCGAAGGAACCTACACAAGCCGGGAAAGTGTGGAGATGCTGTTTTTCAGGGTGGCTTGTGTAGGTTCCTTCGCTTCGCTCCGGAATGACAGGTACTTTTGGTGTTTTGTGATAAAAAAGCCATAAAACCCAATCATTTTGATGCGTTTGCCCTGCCCACCAACCCCAAGCGCAGCGGTACTTAGTGAGGAGGTGACTGGCAGTCACCCCCTCACTAACGCTTGGTTTTTTTTCGCCGTGCCAGGTCTTCCACCCCTTTCACCAACCCCAAGCGCAGCGCATTGCGAGGAGATGGAAAACCTGGCGCGGCGGAAACGTAAAGCAGGATGCTTGCGTCTTGGAAATGCCTTTCCTGAAAACGCCTCGGCGTTCTGGCAAAGTTAGCCATTCGTCTATATTCCCAAAAGATGTTCACAACTGCCTGCTCATGCCGGCCGACTCTAATAAATGGCAGCACATGAAAACAGTTTATCTTTTGGCGTAGACATTACAGAATACCAGAAATCGTGCTTTACGTGTGCTCTTGGTGAAAAAACACCAATTGGAATACAGGTTTATAAACCCTTATAAACCTTTTGAGACAGCCTTATTTACCGCCACCCTGCATACGAGACTTTGCTTTTTTCTCGTCTTGTTTGGCAGGTTCGCCTTGTAAACGGTCTTTAGCGGCTTCTTCATTAGATTTGCCTGATTCACCCTGCATACGGCCTTTGGCCGCTTCTTCTCCTGCTTTACCAGGCGCTTTAGCCGGTGGCAGTGGTTTAGAAGCAGTGCCGCCTTTGGTGGTTTTCTTGGTTTTCACGCCTGATTTGGCAGCCGCTTCTGCTTCTGCAGCGCGGGCAGCGAGTACAGCGCCATAGCGCATTTGGGCTTCGGCATCCACCCGAGCATCGCAGGCAGCGGTCATTTCTGTGCGGTAGTCGTTGAGTTTGGACGTCACCATTTGAGCAATTTCTGCTTTTTGTTGGTCCAGGGTTTTGGCGTCAAAAGCCGTCAGGGAAACAAAACCGACTACAGCAACGAAGCCGGCAAGGATCAATTTCTTATTCATAGGTAATAATTTGTTTGAGTGTTAACAGATAAAAAAGAGGGGCAGTTGATTACTTGCTCAAAACAGGTTCAGCAGCAGCATCCTGTGCAGCCTGGTCGAGCATGAGTACTTTCTCGGTTACACGCGTTTCGAATTCAGCATCGCATTTCGAGTTTACGTCAGCTTCAACAGCCGCTTTACCGGCGTCAACACCGGCAGTGGTTTCGGCTTGTACTTGTTCAGGTGTGAGTAGTTTCTCGCCGCAGGATGCCATAGAAAGCGTGAGTACGGCTCCGGCAAGAATTCCCAAAACAGTTTTTTTCATGTCAAAAAATCGTTTGTGATTGGTTAAAAAAATTTGCGCAAAAGTAGTGGTTCCCTACAATGCCAACTGTATGGAGACAGATAAATTTTACAGGAAACACATCTATCTCATTGTTGGTTGCAAGTGTAAAAAAAATTGGTTTCATAACGGCATTTTGATTGAATCATTGTTGCCGATAGTTCCAATACAAGGATGCCATTACAGGCACTATTACACAAAACGGATTATTTTTTTTTCGTCACAGTTGGAAAATGGGTAGTATGGCCTTCAGGCCGTCGGGAGAGGCAGGGCTGTTAAGTGCTACTTGTACATTGATAATTGCAAACGCAAGTGAAATAAAAACCCCCGAATTTTTCAAGTACGAAAAATTCGGGGTTTTTAACAATGGCTTATTTCTGATGCAATCAATTGAAAATCAATTCATAAGGCAATCTAGCCTGTATACCTTTATTGCGTTGCATATCCTTGAGGTGTTTGTACATCGGGTACATTTCCCCCAGTTCGGAGCGGATAATCATGGCCTTCACACCTTCATCGCGGTCTTTATTTTGGGTAAGCCGGTCGATCAGTTGCTCGATGCCCGTCATGGTACGCGGGAATTCGGTCGTGCGGTATTTATCTATTCCGGCTAATTTGGCGGCGGCTGCAAGGGCGCGATCCATACCGCCAATGCCATCAACTAATCCGATTTCCAGGGCTTTTTGACCCGGCCAAACGCGGCCCTGTGCAATTTCATTGATCTGATCGCGGGTTTTGCCCCTGCCGGTTGCCACTTTTTGTAAAAAGTCTTCGTAGGTGCGGTCTACCTGCTCCTGTATCATGCGGTCTTCTTCCGGAGAAAACTGAATAAACGGTGTGCCGAAAGCCGAGTGTTTGCTGGTCAGCACCGTATCGAATGTGATGCCTAATTTCTCTTTCATGGTTTTATCAAGCATCGGAATGGTGCCGAATACACCGATGGAACCTGTGATGGTGTTGGGTTCTGCGAAAATACTGTCGGCATGGCAGGCAATATAATATCCGCCCGATGCCGCTAAATCGCCCATACTGACCACAACCGGTTTGCCGGCTTCTTTACAAAGCAAGATTTCGCGGTAGATGTTTTCACTTGCCAGCACACTTCCTCCCGGCGAGTTGATACGCAGCACAATGGCTTTTACGTTATCGTCCTGGCGTATTTTGCGCAGTAGTTTCACATATTTTCCATCATAAATATCTCCTGCATCGCCGTTATTACCGTCGAGAATCGTGCCTTCCGCATACACTACAGCAATTTTATCTTTGGTAGTCAGGTCCAATTTTCTACCTCTTGCCTTGGAGTAATCCTCTACGCTGACACGGTACAGTTTTTCTTTCTGGTCCAGGCCGATTTTGTTTTTCATCAGTATGAAAGCCTCGTCTTCATAGGCGATTCGGTCGACCAAACGCGCTTTCAGGGCCAAATCGGCACCGCGGCCTTCAAAATTATCTGCAATGCGGCGCAGTTCGGTTTCGGGTATGTTGCGGCTGGCAGCCACATCGCGCATCATAATATCGTTGAGCGCAGTGAGGTATTCGCGCACCTGCAGGCGGTTTTCAGGACTCATTTTGTCCATGCGCAGGGGTTCTGTTGCGCTTTTGAATTTGCCGGCGTAAAAGATTTTCATCTGAATATCCAATTTATCTAACAGCCCTTTATAATAGGTAATGGTAGAGGAAAGTCCCCTGAAATCCACTCCGCCAACGGGGTTGATCAATAAACTGTCAGACACAGAAGCCAGGTAGTAGGCATTCTGTGTGTAATAATTGGCGTAGGAAACAATGAACTTACCGGATGTTTTAAAATCAAGCAACGCGGCGCGCAGTACGGAAGAAGTTGCTTTACCCGCTGACACGAAAGAGGCGTTGATGTAAATACCCTTGATATCCGGGTCTTCTTTTGCCTTCTGAATAGCCAGCACCATATCTGAAAGACCTATAACATCTTTCTGCTCAAGATCAAAAGGATCCATGGGAAGGTTATTGGTTTTTTCAGGCACCATCATCGAAGGGAATTTCAGTTCGAGGACGGAATTAGGTTTAATTGCTGCTACGGGTTTTTCAGAAGCGCGGCTGGCCAACCCGGCAAGCGTGCTGAATCCGATAAAAAGAAGCAGGATCAAAGCCAGGGCGGTGCCCAGGCAAGAAGCAAACATGAACTTGAAAAATTGACTCATGGTGTTAAAATTAACTGGCTATGGAGGATGAAAAAGTGTGCTGGCTCGGAATCTAAATGGCCGACAAATGAAACAAACACTGGCGCTAACTGATCTTAAAATTAGATTAAAGAGCTGATTTGGGGGATGTGGGCCACTTAATCAGGCCTCTTTTGAAAGTTGGGTGGTTTGAAATTTTGATGGTTTGAATTTTGATGACGCTGATTCAGGGCGTGTAAGCATCGTTTTTGAGACCTGGTGTGTCTATATTCGGGTCATTCACAAC
>Ga0163151_10008403_pt1 | contig 11682 bp, 7 predicted proteins | sample OliLakLV19MP5IB2_FD_145596 | JGI IMG/M metagenome (GOLD analysis project Ga0163151, IMG submission 145596) | Freshwater microbial mat bacterial communities from Lake Vanda, McMurdo Dry Valleys, Antarctica - Oligotrophic Lake LV.19.MP5.IB-2 | ecosystem: Environmental > Aquatic > Freshwater > Lake...
GGCGTCCGTTGACTTGACCTTGATCGTGACCCTGGACGCGCTGATCGGCGGTCTGGGCCGTGGCGGCGAGGGCTTTTTCCAAACGTTCCATGGGCAGGAGATGGCGGGCTTGAACATAGCCGGAGTTGCCTTCATCAATGGATCCCAGACTGCGGGACTGAAAGAGAGCCTGAATGGCCCGTTCATATCAGTCTCCGAAGTTGAGGCCCGTTTGAATTTCCGGTTTGGCAGCTTGAACCAGTTCCTCGGTCGAAGGCTTCGGAACCAAGCTGCACGGAAGAAGCAGGTCTGCGACCGCTTCGTACTGGCGGAACATTCGTTGCATGGCCCATTGGATTTCACCGGCCAGTAACCGTTCCAAATGTCCGAGTTCAACGTGCGAGAATTCAGCAAAGCTCAAGCCTCGCTTGGCTTGCGCCTCGGCCTTTTCCATCGCCAGCAGGGTCGTCGGCGTGATCGCGGGCAATGTGATCGTTTTGGCTCCAAAGGCGATCAATTGCGTTTCCGGTTTCGAGCCTTTGAACAAATCGCCACGCGCCTTGGCCGGATTATGAACGATGACGTAATCGACGCGATCCCCGGGGAAGCGAAACAGGTTCGCCAGATTGACCATGCTCTCCGTGTCATCCGTAGGAAACAGAAAGAAGGTCAATCTCACTTCGGATTCCTGACAGATTTCCTAAATTTGCAATTCCTCCAAAGCGGCGAAAATTAAAGCGTCTGCTTGAGCGCGGGTGACAATAACGTGGACGGGTTCAGTGGAAACTTCAGTGTCCGGCACTACTCGGCTACTGCACCGAACAACCTCGGAGCGACCGCACCCACCCACTGCTCGCTGAGATGTTCGGATCGAGTTGGTTCATGTTCATTAAGTGAAAAATGACATGAAGCCATTAATGAGCGGACAATTGGAAGGCTGGATTCCTGGCGTTTAACGTGAAAAATTCAGCAGAGCCGCCGAAGTCATGCGTCACCACGAGCCGATGGGTTGAGTCAAAAAGCTTGAACAGATCAGATTGAATCCGCGAGAGGGCTTTGCCATTCGGACTTTTCCATTTCAAAGTCAAAGAAAGGTGAACAATGGTTTCAATGTCATCGATCTCGATTTTTTCCAGAGAAAACGGAGCGGAAATCTCCGAAGCCTCCATCCTCAACGCGATGTTTACAAATTGAGCGATTCTCTCTTTGGCCGCCTGAACTTCTCCCCAGGTGATTTTAAAATCATCATTGCTGTCGATTAGAATCATTTCATCCAGATGGGCTGCAGGAATTTTCCAAACCAAATGCACCTCGGATTTTCCAACCAAATGCAGCTGCAAATAGGACTGAGTGACTACGTGGCTGAAGCCTGGCAGTTTGGAGAACCCCAGAATGACCAGAACCAGAATGGTAGCCTTCATAAACCTGAATTTCCTCTCCAGGCGCGCCGTTCCGATCTTAACGGCATCTAAACGGTCCGATCTGCAAAGAGTCGCTGCTTCATTCATTTAGAACTCTCCTCATTTTTGCGGTCTGATAATTGTCCGATTTGGATCAATCTTTGAAGCAAAGGATCGGACCAGCGATGCCTGGAAATCCAATCCATCACTGCCTCGGCCTTTTGGTTTTTTTTGCTGGCAACTGCCGATTCCAGGACCAGCAGGGCGTCCATCGGTTCCTTTTGTGTCTCCCAGTTTTTGAGTGCTTCACGGAGCGCTGCGTCCGGTTGGTTTCGAATGCGGAGCAGAAACCTCGCGCGTTCACGCCAATGAACGACATCGTCCTCCTCATCAAACAGGTCTTGTTTCAATTTCGCCGCGCGGGCTTTCCATTCGGCTGTTTGTTGCTGAGCAAGATCAAATTCCAAAAGCCGCAATTGGACGAAAGGCAGGTGGGTCCCGAGCGGCCGAAGCATGGTCAGAAACCCGGCGTCGGCTGAGCGCCGATGATGGATCAGGAAATCCGCATAACTCAAAAGAAGATACTGGTCTGGAACTGGACTTCTGAGGGCCGCCTTGTAGAATGCATCCGATTCCTCCAGTTTACCGATGCGTGCAGTGAGTTCGGCCATTGAAAGCAACGCCCAGGAAGTTTCGGTGTCCTTGGGCGCTGCATTGGTCGACACCAGCGAAGTGAGGAGTTCGTAGCTTTTTTCTGCTTTGCCCGCAACTGCGGCAAGATTCGCCGTGGAAATAAGGCCGACTTTGGATAATCCCAACCCAAACAAAGACGCGTTGGCAATCCTGGCACCTTCGTAATCTCCCAGCAGTTGAAGAACCGACGCTTTGGTCAATAAAGCCTGAATATTTTTAGGACTCTTCGCCAGCACCAGGTCGAGTCTTTCGATCGATTTGGCAAAATGATGATTGCGTTGGTCGAGAAGCGCCTGGAGCAAATGCACCTCGGTCGTGTTTGCGATGCTGTTTTCAATTCTTTTTAAATTCAATTCGGCAAACGCCAGATATTGATTCTGGCCGGTGATTTGGTTCAGAGCCAGGTAACTCCGAACCAGATCCAGGGTAACGACCAAATTCGTTTCCTCATTGATCAGTTGGCGTTTTAACGAACGAATGCCGCGGTGCAGTTCGGTGGCAGGCAGATGGCAAATGATTTCTTCGGAGGACTTTGGAATGTATGGAGCCGCTGAAATAGAGCTGGCGAAGGCTAAAGGGCCAATCAGGCACGTTAAAATATTTCTGATCCTCATTCGCGCATGTTGAGAGATTTAATAAGGGAATATGCAAAGGTTGGCTACAAAGGAATTTTCATTCAGCAAAACCCTTAGCTTGGAGGAGGCATGTCCCTCATCCGAAAATACCATCTGCAGGGTATGGGGAGTCTTCGCCGTTTAATTTAAGGTGTCTGAACAAAGGACCGAACCGGATTTGTCAAAACTACTACTTATGATTCCAAACACCTTTTCTCAAAAACTCAAAACCATTTTGCCAGTGGTTTTGGGTTTAACCGCCCTCACCCTCCAGGCGTCCAGCCACCGCGAAGCTCCGTTAATTACTTACAGCCCCAAAGTGGATGGCACCGATCTATATGCATTCCGAAGTTACGAAGCGGGTCGTTCTAACTTTGTCACCTTGATCGCCAATTATTATCCCGACCAGTCACCGCAGGGCGGCCCGAATTTTTTCATGATGGATACAAATGCCCTCTACGAAATCCATATTGATAACAATGGCGACGCCACGGAAGACATCACTTTTCTTTTCGAATTTTCCCACGAGTTCAAAAAACTGGCCCTGCCTATTGGGCCTGCTAACAACCAACTCACCAACCCTGTGCCCTTGATTAACATTGGCCAGATTTCGGCTGGCAACACGGCGGCGCTGAACGTGGTTGAAAAATATACCGCGAGCATTATCCGAGGACCACGCCGCACTGGGGCGAGGGCCGCTATCACGCAAGTCGGAACAGGCACTGCTTTGCTGACTAAACCGGTGGACAATATCGGCAATAAATCAATTCCCGATTACACGAATTATGCCAATTCCTACATTTATTCGGTTGATATCCCCGGCTGCTCGACGCCCGGCCGCCTCTTTGTCGGCCAGCGAAAAGATCCGTTCGTTGTGAACTTGGGAGAAACTTTTGACTTGGTGAACCTGAATCCAGTCGGACCGGCAACACTCGAAAAAGATTCGCTGGCTGGAAAGAATGTCACCTCGCTGATTCTCGAAATTCCCATTGAATGCCTGATCACCGGCCCCACGAACCCAGTCATCGGGATCTGGACCACCGCCAGCAAAGTTGTTCCCGGTGTCTCCACCAATCAGGTTTCCCGCCTGGGACAGCCATTGGTGAATGAGTTGGTGATTGGGTTGAGCGACAAAGATCTCTTCAACTCCGCGCACCCGACCATGGATGGCGCTTTGGCAGGTTACGTGACCCACCCGACTCTACCCGCACTGCTCGATGTTCTCTTTGGAGTCACGGCCCCCACGAACTTTCCTCGAACAGACTTAGTCTCCGTTTTTCTAACCGGCATTGCAGGTTTGAACCAAACAACAGCCACCGCTGAACTGCTCCGGCTAAACACCAGCACTCCTGCTGTTGCTCGAGATCAACAAAATAATCTGGGAGTGATTGCTGGCGACACCGCAGGATTTCCCAACGGTCGGCGACTTGGCGATGACGTCGTGGACATCGCGTTGCGAGTGATGATGGGCAAACTTCTTTCGACCAATGACGCGCCTGCCGGCCAACTTCCTTACACTGATGGAGCTTATGTGGATGCCACGAGATTTCCTTCAACCTTTCCTTACGTAAGAGAACCGCTGCCAGGTTCTCCGAACGATTTTTCAGTCCTCGTCACGTTGCTTTCTTCCACGAATGTCAACGGAACCTTTGCTCCAACAGCCGCTTTTTACGACGCCAACCAGCAGAAATTGGTGGCTCCAAAAACCAGCATTAATCAGATGTTTTATACCCTGCAAGCGGATGGCCCCGTGGCTTTCGACGGGCGCAGAATTGAAACGACCCCCAATGTGCAACTGGGAATTCAGCGCCAATAAAAATTTACGGCCCCGCCTCGTGGTGGCAGCCAATAATATTTATCAAACCTATGATCTCAATTAACAAAAGCCCGATTAGCAAAATTTCGGCGCTGTCAGCTTTGGCGATCTGCTGCTTTTCAGCTCAGACCCGGTCAGAAACCTTGTTGGGGCTGACGAGTGGGAATAACTTGGTAAGTTTTGACCATTCGAATCCCGGTCTCTTGACCAGCGCGCGGCCTATCACCGGCCTGGCGGTGGGGGATTCGCTAGTGGGAATTGATTACCGGCCAGCCAATAGTCAGCTATACGGTTTTAGCGCAAATAAAAACCTTTATCTCGTGTTGTTAAGTTTGTCAGTGACAATGACTTCGTCTAAGCGCATGCGCGAGCCTCGCTTGCTTGGCAGAATTACGCCATCAGGCATCTCCCGAAGTTGAGACTCGGAAGAAAGCCTGCTATCCAGCAGAAAACTTTGACCTTGGTTTTCCAGCACGCAGCACCCGAAGGGAAAATCCTTTCCCATTTTCATATCCTTCAACAGTTGCGGCTACCTCCAGCACCGGGTAACGGACGGTGGCCAGGCCGTAGTTTTTATAAGTTTTTGCGAACAGTTCAGTTTCCACCATGCCGGTCCAATCGCACAGAGTCAGGAATTTCATAGGTTCCCCGGTTTTCTGGTGATGCGTTCTTTGTTCGACAATCAATCCGCACATCGTCACCTCCTGTCCGACGAACTCTTTTAACCTGGAAACCGGGCAATAAGTTTCCCATGCGATTCCCGGAAAAAGTTCCAACGGATGGCCGCTGGCTGCAAATTCCAGCAGTTCAGTCTCCCATTTCAGGCGTTCGAGCCGGGTCGGCTCCTGCATGCTGGTCACGGGTAATTTATCAAGAGACGGGGGTTGCAGAAGCCAGCCCTGGCCCGGTTCCGAAGTATCACCAAAAGTCCGCTGTAACCGGAGTGATTCCCAAAACTGTTCGGTGCGCGTTGCGCCAAATTCATCCAATGCACCCACGCGAATAAATGCTTCCAACTCTTCAGCCGAGGGATGGACTCGCAGGTAAAAATCCTTGAGCGATTTAAATGGTCCATGCTGGCGCTCAGACAGCAGCCTGTCGCCAACCCGTTCTGTCAAACCTTTCACCCGCGTGACAGGAACACGGATGCAGTCTTCCTCCACAACAAATTTCGGGCCTGGAGCGTTGACGGTGGGCGGAAGCAGGCGGATGCCGAGCCGGTGACATTCGAGCACATAAACCAGTGGATGATAAAAACCTTTGCCACCGGTAAGGACTCCGGCCATGAACTCGCCGGGAAAATAACACTTGAGCCAGGCAGCCTGATACGCTTCCACGCCATACGCGGTGCTGTGCGCTTTGTTAAAAGCATAACCGTTGAAGCCGGTGACCAATTCCCAAACCTCGGCGATCTTGGCCGGATCATGGCCGCGTGCTTTTGCGCAATCCATGAACTCAATCGCGATTTCCTCGACTGTTGCACGCTTTTGTTTCACCAGGGCACGGCGCAGCACGTCCGCCCGGCCTGGCGACATCCCGGCGAACGCTTCACAAATCTGCAGAATATGTTCCTCATAAACCACAAGGCCGAAAGTACTCCGCAGGCAAGTTTCCAACGAGGGGTGCGGATACTCAGGTGGCTCCATTCCTTGGTAACGCCTGGTGAATTTTATCTTCTTCTGCTCGTTGGCCGCTCCCGGTCGGATGACGCTGACGATGGCCACCAGACCATCAATTTCCCGCACGTTGGTCATTCGGCAAAGTGAGACCATCGCCGGAGACTCGATATGATGCACAGCACGAGCGCCACCCTCTGCAATCATTTCCCACACCATGGGATCTTCCCACGGTTCCAATGAGGAAAAATCCACAGTTACACCTTTCCGAGCCAAAGATTCACGGGCATCCCGCATGACGGCCAGACCTCCCTGGGCCAGGACATCCATTTTAACCAGGCCGATTGCTTCCACGGCATCCATATCCAGATGGGTTGTCGGCCAGCCTTTGTTGGATTGGAAGGTGGGTGTCAGTTGGTGCATCGGCTGGCGTGAAACCACCACTCCGCACGGGTGCATTTTTGGATGCCGGGGAAAACCATCAAGAAATGTCGCAGTTTCCACCGCTGTTTTGAACGGCTCCTGATCCAGCAGAAGATCCTGGCATTCGGGACTGGAACGCAATAGCTCCAGCAGTGCTGTCCCCCGGCTGGCATGTTGATCTTCAGTGACCCATCCACCACCAAACGACCATGGAAACTTTTCGGTGAAACGCCTTATCTGGTTTTCCGCCACCCCGAGAACCTTGGCGACATCTGCCACACCGGACTTGGCCTGGAAGGTGGAGAACCCGCCGACCACGGCGCAATGTTCTGGGCCGTACTTTTTGAACAGGAGGTTGACCACGTCGTCTTTGCGGTCGTGGGGAAAATCGATATCCACATCGGGTAATTTGTGCAGAGCCATGCGGTCTTTGTTCAGGAACCGTTTGAAATAGAGACCGAACCGGATCGGACAGACATCGGAGATGCCCAGGCAATAACAGACCAGGGAATCGGCAGCGCTGCCGCGTGTGATCCATTCGATTCCCTGTTCCCGGCAGGTTTGCAGAAGATCCCAGGTGATCAAAAACAGATCTTCATAGCTCACTTCTGTGATGATGGAGAGTTCAGTTTCAAGCTGAGCCTGGACTTCAGTTTCCGGGACCGGTTTTCCAGTGTCCGAACGGATGATTTTGCCATGATATCTTCTTCGCAGGCCATCGAAGGCCAGTCGGCGGAGAAAGGTGCGTGAATCACTTCCGTCGGCAGTGCGATAAGCCGGGAATTGGGGTTTTCCAAAGGGAAAAGAAAACTCACATCGATCTGCCAACTCTTTCGTCAGCGCTGTGGATTGGGGCCGACCGACGATTTCAGCCGGGGTGCGAAAATGGTAACTACCTCCGGCTCGTTTATCCGGGTGGGCATGGGAAAGCAGGCTTAGGGTGCGGATGCTCTGAACAATATCAAAACATCGCCGGTCTTCGGGTCGGGCGTAATGAATGGACGGGCAGAGAATATTCCCCGGTTGACCGGCTGGATAAAATCGGTCACCGAACAGATCCTGAAGACTGCTATCTGAACTTACCGCAATCAGTCCGGTTGCAAATTCCGCCAGGCAGTTTTTTTGGATGGGAGCTCCCTGCCGGGCCGCCACGCTTTCATCATCCTTTCGACCTGCTTGCCGGGAAAGGAGACGACAGAGATTTTCATACCCCGCAGCGTTCTGAACGTAGAGCAACAGTGGGTGTTTACCGACACGAAGCTCTACTCCCACGACCGGTTTGATCCCCGCACTCTGGCTTGCCTGCACGAACTCGACCACCCCATGGAAGTTTCCGGTGTCGGCAAGAGCCACTGCCGGGCAATCGTATTGTACCGCCAGAGTTACAATGTCCTGGGGTGACAGTGTGGAATCGAGGAAGGAGTAATAACTATGCGCCCGCAGCGGGACGTAATTCTTACTTACCGACTTTGCGGGTCTGCTTTTTTTGGCAATCGGCGGCGGTTTGGATGTGTCCACGGGTGCCTGGCGCAGGGTGAAATCATGTCCACGAAACACCACCAACCGCCCCATGTCCTGTCGTAATTGATCGACTACTCTTGCCAGTCGTGAGGCTGCTTCTGTATGACCCGCTCTTCCGTCAAGGGCCAGCTCGCTGCGGAAGCGACCATCGTAAAGGTTGGATAATTTTAGGGAAACCAGCCGAATGCTGACCCGGCGTTTCCAGGCGCTTTTGAGCATCCCGCTTAAACGACCATAAACTTCCGTCTCCATGTCGGTCGGTTCCAACAAACTTTCGCTCACCTGATCCTCGGCAAAATCGTTGTACCTCACTTTGACCGTCAAGGTACGGACCGAGCGGTTCTCCGACCGGACTGAGGCGAACAGATCATCAGCCATTCGGCGGACGACTGCTTCCAGGTAGGTTTCGTCGGTCACATCCTGTCCGAAAGTTTGTTGCTGGCTGAAGGTTTTCTGGGGCTCACTGGAGGGGAGAAGCGGACGATCGTCGATACCACGGGCGTAGCGAGAGGTGACTGCCGCCTGAGATCCTAAAATCAGTTCCAGGAGTTCTACGGGTGTCTCGGCGATCTGCCGGATCAAAGCCAATCCTCCGCTGTTTAGCCGAATCGATGTTTTGGGGCCGATGCCGGGCAGCCATTTATTGGCCAGAGGTGCGAGAAACTCCGCTTCGGAGCCACTCTGTACCTGTTTAAAAGCGGCTGGTTTGTTTAGCTTGCTGGCAATCTGACTGACCAGTTTATTGCTTCCCAGTCCTTCGCTCACAGAGATTTTCAGTTTGGATCGGATGGCCCTTTGTACGATTTGCGCCACCTCACTTGCCGGTTTTGGGCTGGAAGTAAGATCAAAATAGCCCTCATCAATGGAGGTTTGTTCCACGTAGGGAGTGAAGTCATGGGCATAGGAAAACATCCATCGTGAAAACTCTTCATAACGCCCGTAATCTCCAGAGATGACAATCAGTTTGGGGCAGATTTTGCGGGCCTGGGCCGTGGGCATCGGGGTGTAAACTCCAAACTTGCGGGCTTCGTAGGAAGCACTGGCGATGATGCCTCGTTTTTCACCTCCTACAGCCACCGGAAGGCCGCGCAGTTTGGCGTCGGCTGCCTGCTCCACCGAAGCGAAAAAGGCGTCTGCATCCATGTGAACAATAATCCGGGGTCGCTCTGGCATTGGTGCATCATTGGAAACGCGCTTGGACAACGGTAGTCCCAGGCGCTCTTTTTACCGCTGCGGATTAAGGCGCGCCCCCTCCCGGGAAAACCTGCTGAAATGGCACCAAGAAGTGGGAAATCTCTGAACGAAATCAAGGATCTGCCGTTGGCGTTGAGTCAATGTCGGAGGCATACCTTATGTATAAACGGTACAGACCATTTTCCTCCTGTCAAAAATTAGTTGTTCAAAGGCTCAAGCCGACCGCACCCGGCAAACCAGCCCCGCCGACCGCCGCACAGGTTGGCGAATACTCTTGCAGAGCAAGTCTTCTATATATAATAAAGACCCGTTCCTCAACCCGGTATAACCATTATGCATCTACCTGAAAATACTTACGCCAATTCATCCGTTACTTCGAAAAAGAACCGAATTGTCACCATAATCCTTCCTCGTGACCATGAAGTCCGAATTGTCTCGGGAGAAAAATTCGCAGTTCAACTCGACCCTTACAACAGTGTAAGCCCTTCCTCCAAAGTAATTGAAAACCCGAGATCTACGACCAAACGCCGAAAAATCATCAAAGCCTGACAACTTCCTCACCGAAAAAACTCATCCTTCGAAGTTCACTCTGTCCCGGCGATATCGTCATGATGACGGCCGCAGTCAGAGATTTGCACCTTTGTTACCCCGCAGAGTTTCTCACTGATGTCAGAACCCCGCATCCCGAGATCTGGTATCACAACCCATTCCTCACCCCACTGAATGAGGAGGATGCCGAGGTGCTGCAGCTGGATTATCCGCTCATCAATCAGAGCAATCAGCGGCCCTACCATTTTATCCATGGTTATATCAGGGATCTAAACGACAAGCTAAAACTGAACGTCGAGCCATCGGTTTTTAAAGGTGACATCCACCTCGCACCGTTCGAAAAAAACGGATGCTCATCAATGAAAGCCTTGGCCGGGGTTGATTTTCCATACTGGATCCTGGCAGCTGGTGGTAAGACTGATTACACTACCAAGTGGTGGTCTTCAGAAAGATATCAGGAAGTCGTAAACTATTTTGAGGGCAGTATCCAGTTTGTTCAAGTTGGCCGCGATGAGGATCATCATCCAAAAATCGAGGGTGCCGTCGATTTGCGTGGACGAACCAGTCTGAGAGAGCTCATTTTGCTTATTTACCATGCGCAGGGAGTGTTATGCCCTGTGACCGCCATGATGCACTTGTCGGCGGCGGTTCCCTCAAAACCCGGTCGCTCCTCACTCCGACCTTGTGTCGTTGTCGCCGGAGGGCGGGAGGCACCCCATTGGGAATCATACCCTGGACACCAATTCCTTCATACGGTTGGCGCTTTACCATGCTGCGCCGAGGGCGGTTGTTGGCGATCCAGAGTTCGGCCATTGAACGATGGTTCTGATTTCGACAAGAGTCTTTGTGAAAACCATGACGGGTCTTTGCCAAAATGCATGGACTTGATAACGAGCCGTCATGTGATTGAAGCCGTCAAATTCTTTTTCTCAGGTGGAAAACTCCATTATCTCAGGCCATCTCAGGCTGCTGCCGGCAGACTGGCCACGACTCGAACACGAAATCGGGGCATGGAGGGCGACGAACCCGAGCTGACTTTGCTTGGCGTCCGAACCCGGATGGACGAGTTTATCAAGCGTATTCCGGAAGATCCGGGGGGCCATTCCGGACAGGGTATCGTAATTTGTGCGGGCGGCCTCACACTTTTTACCTGCGCCTGGGTTTCTGTCCGAATGCTCAGAGACCTTGGTTGCAAGCTTCCGGTGGAAATTTGGTACCTGGATGAGTCGGAGCTTGATCCTGCGATGGAAAAGCTGATCGCGCCGTTTGGAGTCGAGTGCTTCAATGCCTCGGTCGTCCGGGTGAAACATCCTGTCCGACGCCTTAACGGATGGGCTTTAAAACCCTACTCAATCCTTCATTCCAAATTCTCGGAGGTCTTGTTCCTCGATGCCGACAATGTCGCGGTGGCCAACCCGGAGTATTTGTTCCACTGCGCTCCCTACAAAAGGACGGGTGTCGTCCTATGGCCGGACAATCAACTTCTTGAGGAATTAAATCCGGTCTGGGAACTCTCCGGGGTGGAATTCCAAAAAATTATGGCGTTTGAGAGCGGACAGATTCTGATCGACAAGAGGAGGTGCTGGAAGAGTCTGGCCTTGACAGTTTGGATCAATTCTCACTCTGATTTTTTCTATCGATTGTTATACGGGGACAAGGACACCTTCTACCTCGCTTTGCACAAACTTGGTCAGAACTACAGCCGTCCCGCCTTCCCGCTGAAGGAATTGAAAGCCACTTTTTGCCAGCACGATTTCAAAGGAAAAAGGATCTTCCAACATCGCAACCGCGCCAAATGGAATTTTGCAGGTCAAAACCTGAGAATAAGAGGATTTCAACACGAGAAGAGATGTCTGGATTTTATCGACAAATTGCGT
>Ga0163151_10008404_pt1 | contig 11682 bp, 7 predicted proteins | sample OliLakLV19MP5IB2_FD_145596 | JGI IMG/M metagenome (GOLD analysis project Ga0163151, IMG submission 145596) | Freshwater microbial mat bacterial communities from Lake Vanda, McMurdo Dry Valleys, Antarctica - Oligotrophic Lake LV.19.MP5.IB-2 | ecosystem: Environmental > Aquatic > Freshwater > Lake...
GTTTCGGCGCAATCTGCACGCCGTCCGGACAATCAAAGACGCCGAAGACTCCGTCAGGTCGTTGTCGCACCACGGTCCCGTAAATCATCCTTCGAAACGTTTCCGGCCCGAAATCCTTTTTCGCAGCATAAACGCGGACGTAATTGTCGTTGGGCTCGAAGAAGCTGAACCCCGGCCCGCCCATCTTCAGATCCAGCCTGCCGCTGACCGAGAGAATCGCATCGCGAATGGGTTCGGCTTCGAGACGCCTTGGCGGAAACCGCCAGAGCAAACGCGACCCGGCGTCTGCATCAAAACCATCTTTCCGCATCGCGCTGGACTGGCGATAGGTTGTGCTGTTCACAATGAGGCGGTGAATGTGTTTGATGCTCCAGGGTTGCGCGGTTTTAGCGGTTGGCGCCATGAACTCGGCCGCCAGCCAGTCGAGCAATTCAGGATGGGTCGGACGAGCTCCGTTGGCTCCGAAATCGCTTGGTGTATTCACGAGTCCGTCGCCAAAATGATATTGCCAGAGGCGATTCACCATCACCCGCGCCATCAGCGGGTTTGCCGGATCGGTGATCCAGTTTGCCAGCGCCAGCCGACTCTGTTGATCTTCTGTAAGCTTTTCCGGAATGACAACTCCGCCGGCGGGGGATGGCTTTTCAAATTTCACCGGAATGACGCCGAGTGCGCCAACTGAAATGATTTCTCGGTTTTGCATCGGATCGCCCCGATGCAGGCGATATGTCGGTCCGGGCGACCCGGTGAAAATCCCGCCGTAAAACAATGAATCCCTGCTTAAAGCTGCGATCCGAGATTCGTGTTCTTTTCTTTCGGCGAGCAATCGAGTCAATTGCGCGGCTTGTTCCGGTTTTAAGCCGGAAATGTTTACCGCCGCCTGTTCTTTTGCACCCGGCTTGTGGGGTTGCCGGTCCGCCGAAGTCGCAACCGTTTTCCAATCGTTCGAACCCTGCGCCACTTCGATCCGATAGCCAGTCGCGAGACGGTCGGAGAATTTCCCTTCGCGATCACGGCCCCAGATGATGCGGCCAACAGTCACCAAGTCGGGGAATTCCAGCTCCACCCAGCCCTTGCCACGTTCGTTCGAAATCCAGCTCCGGTTGTTTCCATGCCTGCCATCATTGATATGTTCCAAGCGGTGAATGTCCGAATTCGGATAAACGCCCGAAGCAAGCGCCTTCGTGCCGACGGCGGAGAGTGCTACGTTCCTCGGTTTCTCCTCCGCGCTGTAAATTTCCAGTTCGTCGAGGCATGGCTCCGCGTCCGTCGTTTCAACGATCGTAAAACGCAACCTTTTCACGGGCAGGGGAACAAAGCGTTCAACATTCCTCCGGGAGTTGACCGGTGCGCGCAATTCGTTCGTACGAATGTACGCCGCCTGTGCCAACGGCTCCAACTCCTCAATGCTCGCATCGATCTCCGCCAGCCGTAGACGGTGCCGTGAGAGTTCCTGTTCCCGCTTCTCTGAATCCGCCGTTTTCAGCTTACGCTCGCCGTGGCGGACTCCTTCAAAGACGGCTTTCATCGCGAAATAATCGGTCTGCGGGATCGGGTCAAATTTGTGATTGTGACAACGGGCGCATCCAACCGTCAGTCCAAGCATCGTGCTGGCCGTGGTGCTGACCATGTCGTGCAATTCGTCCGCACGCTGATTTGAGGTGAGGACCGGGTCGGGGCTTTTCACCAGGTCTTCGGGCCCGGCCACAAGGAAACCGGTGGCTGCATCCTCCCCCAGAACATCACCGGCGATCTGTTCCATCACAAACTTGTCGTACGGTTTGTCCTGGTTGAAGGAATGGATGACGTAATCGCGGTAAGGCCATGCGTTTGCCCGAGGCGTGTTCACCTCGAACCCGGTCGTTTCGGCAAAACGCACGACATCGAGCCAATGCCGGGCCCAGCGTTCGCCATGGCGCGGAGAAGCGAGGAGTTTCTCGACGAGTTTTTCGTATGCATCGGGCGAATTGTTCCGCTCGAAAGCATTCACTTCCTCGGGCGTCGGCGGCAGGCCGGTGAGATCAAAAAAGAGCCGCCTGACGAGGGTGCGCCGGTCCGCTTCATTGGATTGTTTGAGTTTTTTTTCCATCAACTTTTCCTTGATGAAAGCATCGACGGGATTTGTCCGCTGTGATTGGCGATTTGCGATTGAGGGCACGGCGGGGCGGCTGACAGGCTTGAGCGACCAGTGTATTTCCCTGGTGCCGTCATCCGGCCAGGTTGCTCCCTGGTCGATCCACGAGCGCAACAAACCGATCTGTTCGGGGGACAATGAAGAATCTTCTGGCGGCATTTTCATGTCCGGGACCGTCCCGGAAACGAATTGGATCAGCGGACTTTCCGCGCTGTTTCCCGGTTTGATGGCGGGTGCGTGATTTTCCCCACCTTTGAGCGCCGCAATTTTTTCATCTAGGCGAAACCCACCTTTTTGTTTGTTTGCGCCGTGACACTTCACGCAATGATCTTTCAGTAGCGGTTGAATATCTGTGGTAAAGTCGATCAATACTGCGGAGGTGGAGATTTTTTCCGATTCATTCTTCTGGCCCCACGCTGCCGCCGCGAAAAGGTAGGGAATGAGCACCATCGAACTGAAAATCCGATGTGCTCCATTCATCCAAAATCGATTCGTGTCGGGCATTTATTTGGTCAGGAAGGGTCCGACGATGTGTGGCCGTCCTGTGATCAAATTATTTGACTATCCAGAAGATCAAATTGCAATGCCTTTGCCCGGGCTGAGGAAGAACATTCGGCATTGTAATTCCCCCTTGCCCGAAGTCTCAAAGAAACGTAGCGTCGATTTAGAAATGAATTTGCCGATAGTAAATCTGGATGAAGGCCGTCCGGTTGCAGGAGTCCGCCCGGCGTTCTTCGCCGGATTTTAAATGATTTTAATGATCGCAATTTTCATGATTTCTATTTAATTTTAACCACGCTGTTTGTCCGGATTGATTCCTCTTCCGCCTCGCAAATCTGCACCGAAATCAAACCATCCACCGCCGTGACCAGGGTGGGCCGCCGGTTTTTTTGGATGGAATCCACAAAATAGGTCAGCTCACCAACATATCCGTCCGGTTGATTCAACTCCAATTTACGCGGGGCTTGGCCTTGTTCAAAAAGTTTGAGAGCATCAGGACCTCGCGAAGAATCGAAGTCGGCGGTTGCTCTTTCAAAATTGACCATGTAATTCGCCTGAAATCCAAACCCGGGCGTCAACGCCCAGGTTCCCTCCGCTGTGATCAGTGATCCCGGTTCGAACTGGTAATGGGTCACCACATGATCAATCGCTCCGCTGAGCTTCGAATAGCCGGAGGAAAAAACTGAACGCGGTTTGCCAAAACAGTGGGCGATGAAATCCACATCATGAATGTGGAGGTCGAGCAGTGCGCCACCCGATTTTTTGCCGTCCAGAAATACATTCTGGCTCCAGCCGGGAGGTTCTGCCGCACGCCGGAAGGTTGCTGAAAGAACTTTTCCGAATTTCTCCCCGGCGATCTGCTCTTTCAACCACGCATATTCAGGCCAGAACCGCAGACACATGGCCGGCATGAAAAAGCCCCTGGCGTTCGCCGCGTTTTCCACGATGCGCAAAGCCTCCGCGCTTGTTCGAGCCAGCGGTTTTTCGCACAGAACATGTTTGCCAGCAGCCAGGGCCGCAATGGTGAGCTCGGGATGTGCCAGCGTGGGCGCACAAATGTCGATGATGTCGATTTCCGGATCGTTCAACATTTGTTGGAAAGAAGTGAAGGTTTTCACCTCTTCCATCGGAAGTCTGAATGGTTCATTCGAACCGATGTTTCCGAAGACTGAAGAGAAATCACCGTCGAGATGGCGTCCGCTGGGATTGCAAAGCGCGGCAACCCGCACACCCGGAACTTTCTGATAAGCTTTCAGGTGTGTGACCGCCATGAAGCCGAGACCGACTAGGCCGACATTAAATGTTCGGTATTGGCTCATGGTCAGGGGAGGTTGAGGACATGTTCCTTGGCGGTGATAATGTCCTCCACCCTTTGATTTCCGGCTTCACGCTCGATGGAGAACGATCCTGCATATCCAATTTCATCCATCGCCTTGAAAAATTCCACCCAGTTCACATCTCCTGTGCCGACAGGAACCTCCTCGCCCCAGGTTCCGGAAAGTTTCGTTTTAACGGCATCTTTTAAATGGCATTGTTTGATCCAGGGCGCGAGTCGGCGCAGAGCGGTGATGGGGTCGCCTTTTTCATAAAGCACCATGTTGGCCGGGTCGAAATTTACCCCTACGTTGGGACGGTTGAGCTGAGTGAGAAATTCGGCGAGAACCGGCGCGGTTTCCTGTCCCGTTTCAAACCCCAGGTCGATCCCTTTACCGGCAAAAAGATCGGCAATTTTTTCCAGTCGTTCATTGATCCGTTGAAAAGCGGGATCATGTTCTTCCTCCGGAATAAAACCGGCATGAAAGCTGGCGACCTTGAGCCCGAGCTGTTGGGCGATGGAAGCAATCTGTTGGATGTTGGTCCAGTTTTCCTCCCAGGTTTCGTCGGGAACAATTCCGCCGGTTTTACGGATCGATTCCATGGTGGTGTAGTCTTCGCCAACAGTGGTGAACATGCCGGCGACAAAGGTGATGCCACGTTCACGTGCCAGCTCGGCGGTGTGACCCCAGGCTGCAGGGTCGGTTCGCAACGGGTCGAGCGCCAGTTGGAGTCGCGGAATCCCGATCTGGTCCAGATAAGTAAAAAGTTCCTCCGGAGATTTGGGGTGTAGCGACCAGGAACAGACGGCCAGGCGGTTTGATAATGCTTTTGGCATAGTTACTACTCCTTGTTTGATTTATTCGAATTCAATTGAGAGACAAATTCTACAAAACCGCGCGCTTGTGCTGCCAGTCGGTCGAGCATTTCCTGGTTCAAACTACCTTGGGAGTCGAGCAGATCGTTGATCTTGGGGAGGAAGACGCGTTCGGGGAAAATGTGGGCGTTTCGATAGCCAAAGATCATCTGCAATTGTTCCACCGGACGAAGCGCGCCCCACATTCCTGCTGCGAGTCCGACGAAACAAACCGGGCGTCTTTCGAAGCTTTCTGGGAATTTCAACATGTCGATGAAATACTTTAAGATTCCAGGGACACTTCCGTTGTATTCGGGTGTGACAACCACCAATCCCTGCGATTGCAGAATGGCGTCGCTAAAACGGCTGAATCCCGCTGGTTTGGCGGCGTAGGAAGAGGGTTGAAAAATCTCAGGAGGCAATTCTTCCAGGCTGATAAGTTGGTGCTCGGTCTGGAGATCGGCATAAATGCGATCCACCTGCCTTGCGACTTTCAAGGTGTTGCTTCCGGGACGATTGGTTCCTGCAAGTATCGTGATCATGGTGGAATCATGGAGAATCCATCGGTCGAGGCAAGCTCGGAGGGTGGGAGTTAAGGGGTAGGGGACAGGGGCAATTATCGTTCAAACGCAGATCACCACCAGATGCCTGTGATATTTTTTTCCGCACCCTGCAGGGATGCCAGCGTCTGTTCCCAGTACGAATTGCCATTTTCCTGCGCTTCAAAATATCTATCAATATCCTCGCCAATCCCAAAGCTCATAACATCCTGGGGGTCAGATCTTACAATTCAATAAATGACAAACCTGTTTTATCCGGGCTTGTTCCGTGCGGTCCTTTTCCAAGGCCCTTTCATATCGCTTGGCGTTGGTCGCCACCACCGCGTAATTCCGCAATCCTACGGCCTTTGCCAACTCTGCCAGCTTTAGCCCACAAACTCGCCGTCCCAAATACAGCACCATGTCCCGGCCCCGGTCGCCATGCTTTTCCCGAAACTCATCCCATTTTTGTCCCTTCACTTGTTCCACGGCGGTGATCACCGTTTCCAGGAGGATCCGCGCCTCAACCAGCCTCCTGGGCCCGCGCTGTTCCTGTTCATTACCGCTTACATGCCCGCTCAATTGCTTCAGGAACTCGGCCCCACCCAGCACCACCTGTTCACGCAGGAATTCCCACGGGCTTTCCTCCAATCCCTCTCGCACCGCTTTTTCCACATAATCCCGATAGCGCCGGGGTTGCTGCCCTTGCCTGCCGCCACCCAAAGCCAACACCGTTCCGCACTCCAGCCATGCCGGAGGCTTTCTCCGGCCAACGAAGGCACCATACGAACTCCACCGATATTCCCGCAACCGCGCTATTCGTTCCCTCACCAGCGCCGGGTCCGGCTTCGGCGACATTCCCAGGCGCTGGTCTTTCCGCGACTGTTTGCTTAATCCCAATTTCTTAACCCGCACAGGATTCAAATGCACGTAACGGCTCAAAGCCAAGCCCCATTCCTCCGGGCTCACCGCCACTGATTTAAATCGGCCCTGGAACAGGGGACCGCAACGCTGGTGGCGTCTGTTGAACCAGACCCCATAGCTGAGGTTTAACCATTGCACGGCCCGGCTCAGATTGGGTTCAAACAATTCCAGGAGCAGGTGGTAATGATTTTCCATCAGCACAAAACAGTGCAGACGCACTCGAAAGCGCAACACCATCTCAGCGATCAGTGCGAGCAAGTGCCGTCGATCGGCGTCATCTCGGAAGATCGGTTTGCGTTCATTTCCCCGGGCGGTGATATGATACCAACCACCCACTTTCTCGATCCGTAAAGGCCTGGCCATGCCGCACACACTATCTCACCTTCGAAAACCTTCAATTGTTTAATTGTAAGATCTGACCCCACGGGCGCTTGCAGATTCTGCTACAGAGGCGAAAACCTGTGCGGAGATCGCCTCTGGGAGTCGTTTTCAGTATTTTCGACCGCCCTAAAAATCTGCGGCGAGCTTATCCGCCGATTTGGGTAATTGTTTCAAGCTTTCGCATTTTCCACACTTTGAGTAAAAAAACAATTCGTTGAAATTAATTACGTCCAATTTCAAAAATTCTGTTTTGTTTTTTACAATTTTCGTAAGTGTTTGAAGTATAGATTTATACATTGATGCCCATCCGGGTCTGAAACACTTCCGGCCAAGGCGCACGCTTTATTGACTTTGCTTGATTTCGGCGTCACCGCCGCTCCTGCGCTCACATGCGGGGAACTTGCCGAGCGTTGGATTGCTTTGGAGAGGTTGACTCCGGATGAAGTCAATGCATTTGCCAACGATATAGCGCCGCGCGATGCTCTTTCGTCAACCGACTGGCGGTTTGGCAAGGAATTGCGATCACCGAATAGGGGCACCAATCCAATAGCTTGGATTTCTCAAACCTGCCCGGGCGCTTAGCCAGGCGATATCTTCATCACCAGGCATTACGATCGTGGTGTTGCCCGGTGAAAACCGAATTTGTGTCGATGGATACCGGGTGAGGGAGGCTCGCCAACCATGGGTTTCAGCGTGTCCGTCGGCAAATGAGATGTTTGCCGCGGCGTCGTGGTAATTGGCTGGTTGATCGATCCATCCGCCCTCACTTGTTGGGTTGAAAAATCCAGGGTCATTCAAACTGTCCGCATTTTCCTCAATATGTATCCAGGTCATCGCAGGGTCGGGAATGCCAGAAAAATCGGCGACGTGCAGATATACGATGGACCACGGCCCGGATTCCGCGTTGCCTCCACCAATGCCCAGGTTGGCTGCATAACTTCGGGCCCGCGACTTCCAACCCAAAGCTCGCTGTGGCCCGCTTAGCGCTGTGTCCGAAGGGCACTTCATGATGCTTCTAGATTCACCAAAATAGCCGGCCAATTTTGCATATCGCGCATCCGCCACAAAAAGAGTGTTGGTATTGTCGGACGAAGCGCCCCAATCGAGCCAACCCGTGGCCCATGGGGCTTTGTTGGGATCACGAGAAGCCGCTCCCCCCTGGGCGTCACCACCATGATAGACCTCCACTAACATGCCGTTGTTGTCACTTTGATATAGTTGCCAAGCGGCTATCAACTGCCGAGTATTGTTCAGACAAACAACGCCATTCCCCTTGCTCCGCGTCCTGACAATTACCGGCAGAAGGATTTGGCTCAGCAGAATCAGGGTGGCTATCACCACCACAAGATCGGTCAAGACAAAACCTGTGCGAATAGCGGATTTCGAGGCGCTTTTTATTAGAAGTTTCATAATTTTGATCCAATTGGAAAGTTCGCTTCTATTCGATGCGGAGACGGAAGAAGGAGTTTTGCCCGGTCGGTTCGATAAAATATTGCTCCGCTGCCGGAGGGAGCAATTCCCATTTTGTTCCCAGTGCTTCGGTTCGTTCCAGGAGATATTGAATTTGAGGATTTGGAGGTTCAACCCGCATTCGAACGCTGGTCATCCGCGGATTCCTCTCGCTCACCAATCTCGGTCTTGAACCGGGATCATTCGGATCTGTTCTCAGCTGTTGCTCGCGCGCGTTCGACAATCCATCACCGTCAAAATCTTCCGGGCCTTTTTGGGATAAGTTATCAAAATAAATCTTTTCCCAGGGATCGAGGAGTCCATCAGCGTCGGAATCGAGAATTCGCTGGAGTGAAAGGGTAAAAAAGTCGGTTCCGCCATTGAAATCCGAGGGGAGCAGGGAGTGATCCCCTGACCCGATTAACAGAAGGTTTTTCTCCTCATTGTAGCCGAGTGATTTGTTCGACCACCTCGAGTAAGGAAAGTTTGAATCATCCAATCGGGCAAGAAACGCTGACGGAATGTGGTAAATATAAAATTCGGGACAACCATTAGTGTCAGCGGGCAGCAATGGCTCGGAAGTATGAACAACGATCAGGTCTGAATTGAGGAACTGAACTCGACGGACTTTTTTTGAATCTGGAAAAGTGTAAGGGGCAATATCCTCCCAACCGTTGAGCAGGTTTTTAATGTGGAGTTCCTTTGATGTGAAGAATGCGGCCAATTGGCCGTTGCCGGAAATCGAAATATTGTAGGAACCCTGGGCGATGAAATGACTGGTTCGGCTTTGTAAATTGGTTAAAACCCACGAGCCGTCGTTCCTTTGAAGTGTCACGCCGTTCGTTCCCCAGAATTGGGGCCTGCGCAGTTTGGCGACTCGGTTTGAATTTGCCAAATCAACCATTGCACCCGCGCCCCCAACAAAAAGCCACCTGCCATCTTCCGACAAAGCGAGCGGTGAGTAGTTCGGTACTATCGGGATTTTCATCTGCTGCATCGTCCGTGTGATCACATCGAAGATGCAAAGGTGCGTGCCAACATCTCCACCACGAGCCTCGAAAGCCAACCGACTTCCATCCTTGCTCAGAGCCATTTCGGTTAGCTCCCTTGGCGCGTCCACAAGGTAGTTTGTATTGACCAAAATTCTCTCTTGACCCCTTTCCAGGATGACAAAAACAGAGTTGCTGGGCGCTTCCTTGGTTTCTAAAAGCAAATCAGTGGCGAGTGTTAGATACAGCAAAGTCTTTCCGTCGCCGGAAAGCAGCGGGGAAAAGGAACGATTGTTTCCGCTGGCTCCAGTAGCGTTTTCGCTGACGAGCCTGGATTCTCCAGTCGATAGTTCATGAACGAAAACATCCTCCGTTTTGTTAAAATCGTTTGTGACCAGATTGTTGGCGGTACTGGTAAAAACGACGCGACTGCCGCCGGTGGAGAAGGACCCTTTTGGCCGCTGGCTTGATCTGGACGGAGTGGATGATCGGATCATCGGATTGATTCTTGAGACCAGTTTAATGGCTTCAGTTTCGAGGTCCATGAGGAATATATCCGTATTCTCATTGGCATCTTCCTGAACGATTCCGCTGCTTTGTGTTTCAAATATCATCCATTTACCATCCTTGCTGACTTGAAAGGACTCAATTCCCGAGGTGAGATTGGGAGGGCCGATCAACTCCACAACTCCCGTTGTTAGGTTTTTGCGATGGATACGGTCCATTCGTGAAACCGCATTTGAGGACAGATTTGTGCTGGAGCTCAAAAAAACAACCTGGTTTTCATCCGGCCCCATAAACGTAGCCATCAATGCCGCGGAATCGCCCCGGGTTCCATCGGAAGTGGCGCTGGCGACCATGCTGGTGCCAGTGTTTATATCCCAGACGACCGCCTGATTGATATTCGAGATGACCTGTTGAAATAAAATTCTATCTCCACTGGCGGAGAACGAAGGGGCAGAAACAACCCCGTTTGTGGCGATAAGGCGAACTTCACCCTTTGCCAAGTCTCGGAAAATCAGGGCCTCATAATCTCGAAACGCCACTTTCGTCAAGTCGTCGGAAACTGCTGGCTGATCGAAAAATCTATTCCACGGATCTCGCCCCAATTCAGGCATGGGCACCACATCTTGACTCAGATTTGTGCTGGACCCGGTTTCAACATTGTAGGCAAGAATCCTGGATGCAATTTGTCGGCGGTCGCTGCGAGGTAGCAAGCAAGCACTCCAAACGATGATTTTACCTCCACTGTCGATTTGAATGCCGTTGTTGAGTGTAAAACTATCGACCTCGGAGCTCGAGATTATATTTGTAAACGAATTCCAACTCCTCCAGATGATTTTGCCAGAGTCCCGGTCCAACAGGTAATATTCATCGAACGCACGGTTGGGGCCTGGTTTTAAGTTTTGTGCCCAGCTGCGGAACAACACCTTTTTGCCGCCATCAAGGAACCTCGCCTCGACCGAGACCCCGTCTCCCAAAGCATTCTGATCCCCGCGGCTTAGCAGCCGGGTGGTGCCGAGCTGATTGTCATGAACAAATATGTCGGAGACGCCATTGGTGTCTCCCTCGACCAAATCGGGAGCGTCGCTTTGGAACAGCAAATACCTGCCGTCCGGAGAACTCGAGCTGGGAACGGAATTGCCTGCAGCTGGCCCGTGGGTTCCATGTCTTTTGGTGATCAATCTGGTCTGTCCGTTGGAGAGATCAATCGCGTAAATTCCGGTTGAGGGCGCGGCTTGGGAGGGGGGAATGGTTAAATTTGTGGTGATGTTCCAGGCGTCCGAACTATAATAAACTGTGTTGTTGGAAGAATTAAAAATCGCTCCGACAGAAGCCCCATGTGGAGTTGAGGAAACAAATTCCCGTTGTGGTTGGGTTATCAATTCCATCGGCGGGGAGGAAATTGCGCGGCTCATATCGAAGTAGATGGAAAGCAACAAAAACCCAGTGGAAAACCATTTTGCGTGCATGGAATTTGAGTTTAGCACTCCTCGTGCCAGCTGCCAAATCGTGCGATTCCGGCCCAGAGTTAGATTCCTTTTGCCACTTCGGAAGTTTATCCGGCGTGAAAAAAATCAACTTTGCGTGAATCGCATCAAATCTCGCGATTTTATCCGCGCGGTGGATTAAACGGGTTATCAGTTTTTGCGGGGCTTTTGAAAATTTTTGTAATTTTTCCTACCGCAACACTTCTTTTTTTGGCTCTGTAGCAGAATATGTGGGTAGAAACGTGCAGTTTTGGGAGCGGGCGGGCGAGTCCGTTACGCGGTGGCGACCGGCGGCGACGCGAGCTGGAGGCTCGAAAGCTCGTCGCCGCCGCTCGCCCGCCCGCTCCCAAAACAAAAAATGTGGCGAGGGAGATGTAACCACCACTTTGCTCGCACGCTAAAACATGGCAGAACCCTGGTATTCACAGCCTTCTCTGGGTTTTGGAGAAGTTTCTACCCACAGATTCTGCTACAGAGTCAAAAAAAGAGATGGAAATAATTGGCAAATCGTGTTGGCATTCCGCCTTGAAAACGAAAAATTCAGGTGTCCAAGGGGTCGGTCCCGCGTAATCACAACAGAAAAGTCTATCTAAACTGGGTCTGC
>Ga0163151_10008412_pt1 | contig 11673 bp, 8 predicted proteins | sample OliLakLV19MP5IB2_FD_145596 | JGI IMG/M metagenome (GOLD analysis project Ga0163151, IMG submission 145596) | Freshwater microbial mat bacterial communities from Lake Vanda, McMurdo Dry Valleys, Antarctica - Oligotrophic Lake LV.19.MP5.IB-2 | ecosystem: Environmental > Aquatic > Freshwater > Lake...
CACTATTTTCAAGAGCTGTGAGATTTGTACCCATTGTGAATTTTAAAGGAGCAGTTAAAGCATTCGCAGTTCCGCCTTTTAATTGTAAAACAGCAGATGGTGTAGTTGTACCGATACCGACCTTACCAGTAGCATCAAAAGTCACACGATCTGCACCGTTAGTGACAAAACGCATTTCATCAACTGCAGAGCGATAAAAACCAGTATTTGTATCAGCGGCGAAAGTATAACCAGGTGTAGCAGCGTTGCCGTCAAAAGCATTAATCGCAGCTGTCATGGCGTTTGTACCGCCAGTCATGAGAAAATCATTTACACCATTAGAACCAGTGATGATTTTTTTACGTGAGTTATTAGCTGTGACGAAATAATCTGTGCCGTCAAATTCAACAGCACCATTTTCAAGAGCTGTGAGATTTGTACCCATTGTGAATTTTAATGGTGCGCCATTAGCAGTCGCAACACCTGTGGGTAAATGTACAGAAGCGGTTGGTGCAAATGCTCCAACGCCAATGCGTCCGTTTGGATCAATACGTAATCTTTCAGCACCCGAAGTTGATAAAACTAAAGTATCTGAAATTGCAGCAGATAAACCAGTGTTTGTGTCACCGGTAAAAGTAATCCCTGGTGTGGTAGCTGATCCAATTGCTGATTTAAATTGAGTAGCAACTGACATGGTGTTTGTGCCATCAATTTTTATAAAATCTCCAGCTCCACCACCACTTACTAAGACTTTTGAACGAGTACCAGAAGCCGTGAAGTAAAGATCAGCACCATCAAACTCCATGGCACCGTTTTCAAGAGCTGTGAGATTTGTACCCATTGTGAATTTTAAAGGAGCAGTTAAAGCATTCGCAGTACCCGCAGGTAAATGCATCATCGCAGTGGGAGCAAATGCACCAACGGCAACGCCGCCAGTTGAGTCAATGCGCACTCTTTCAACACCCGCAGTTGAAAAAGCTAATTGATCAGCCGTGCTTGATGAAATACCAGTATCTTGGTTACCTGCATTTGAAAATGTATAACCGGGTAAAGCAGCTGTTCCAGCGTTAGCTTTAAGAGCACCAGTCATTGTGTTATTGCCACTAAGATCTAAGTAGCCAGCATTAACCCAAGTTTCTGAGGCGACATTTTTACCTGTAGCAATTGTTCCATCCCAATAACGTAATTTATTAGTCGATGTGTTCATCCAAACATAACCAGCAGATGCGGCTGGGGCACCGTTAAGGGAAGTTTCTAAAGTTGTTTCACCTGTAACACCGCCACCAGCAATGTATTTACCAACTTGAACTGTTTTATTAAATGAAGCACCACCGCCGTTGATTGCAAGTTGTGAAGTAGCAGTGCCATCGGTGTAGATATTAATTCCACCCGCTGCACTTTGACCTGTTTCAATGCGTCCGCGCATTGCACCTGCGCCAGTGGCATCATAAAATTCAATCTTCATGGTGTTAGTACCACCAGCATCGTTTGAACCTAAACGAAGTGCAGGGCTAGCTTGTCTAATATAAAGATCAACACCTGCGGGCATTGAAGCATCTACTAATCCCCCACCAATACCAGCGCGTACGGCATAGACGTCGCCAGTGGTAAGATCAGCATCAGTTCCAGCTCTAAAATATCTTGCATCGTGATTATGAAGTGGTGTTGCTAATCCTGAAATATCAGTACCGTTAACAAGATTTAAAACATTTGCTTGTGAAATATCTGATGCACCAGCACCAGCATTTGTTACTTGTACAAATCCAGAAGCAGCAAAACCTTGTAAAGATTCAGCGCGCTCAGAATTAATTGCCCAAGGAACTGCAGTTAAAGATTGATCGGGTGTTAATAAAACTTTACCACCTAAGCTAGCAGCATTTACAACTACGCGAAGCATTCTGAAATCATTTACTGCAGCAGTGTAAGCTACTGGACAAATTTGTGGATCAGGAACAACGCCTAAACCAGCAAGAGGTACAGGAGGAGCTGCTGCGCGATTTGCTAACGCGCCAACGTTTGTAAAAACATCGCGCATGGTTTTGCCAGGATCAACACCTGCAGTGCGAATACCGCCACCAACTTTAATTGAAAACACGCCGTTATTAAGTGCAACACCTAGGTGATCTTCGGCAAATAAAATACATTCATTGGGATTTGGTTGGGGGCTTAAAATATCAACGCGAATATCGGCTGTAGCATCGCCAAGGGGTGCAGTGGCAGCAGCGTTCATCAGGCGACCTTGATATGTAAATGTTTGTGGGTTTTCTCCAGCGGCAAAAGAAGCAGACGGATACATGCTTGTGCTTAAAAACACAAGACTTGCGAACACAGCGATGAGCCTATTACCACATACGTTCAAAATACGATTACCACCTGCATGTTACTTTCGGCTGGGTTGAGCTAAAACTTGAGAACAATGGGGGTATTAAAAGAAACACACTGTTTTTAAGGGGTTGGAGGCGAATTGATTGACCACTTGTTAAAATCGATTTAATAACGATTTATTTAAAGCGATACTTCGCTAAGGCTTTATGGCCAGACTTTATGAGTAGTTTGTCTTTAACAGCACAAGCAGCAGGGCTCTAATTTAGGCGATGATCTTATCAGCTAGACTTATATTTACTCAAATAACTAAAATTGTTCACCAATTTAGTATTGCGACATTTATGTAAAAGTCGTATAATATATGCAAGTTGATTGAAAAACTATAAGGAGTTTGAAATGGGTCCATTAAGCGCTGAAATCATGAAACGAGCTTTCAAATGAAAGGTCTATCTAAAATCCCGACAATTAAAGAGCTTCAAAAATCCTATGATAAAATTCAAAGTGATGAAGATTTATCTCTCGAAGACTTGAGTTTATTCACACAGTGGAGTCGTTTTGATCCAAGGCTTACTGAACAATTGATTCAGTATTTTAATAAACATTGGAAGAAAATCCATCCAGTACTTTTCAATGAAGAAATTTGCAAGCAACCCTGGCCCACGGTGGTTGGTGTTTTGTTGGAATTTGTCAGTCATCTCACTTTAAAGCCTTCGCGTAAACTTTTTAAGAATTGGATGAATTGCGTTTTGTCAGGGGTCGAAGTTTCATCAATGAGCCAATTCTATATCGGAATATGGAGTTTGGGAGGTGCGCAAATGTATCGTTCGAGTGAAAATTCTTTAAAGCCCTTCTTGAAATGGGGTTTTTTGAGTGATGATGTGCCGTTTAATAAAAGTTTAAAAAAACCAACCACACTTTCATCTCTAAATGTACGAATGAAAATATTAAATAAACTGATTCAAGAAAATCAAATAATCACTGTTGAAAGTTACATGCTCAAGCTTAACGGCACCGTAAGTCGCAGGCAAGCAGAGCGAGATTTAGCTCAGCATAAAGATCTTCGGGCAAAAGGTTTTACCAGAAATAGGGTTTATCATAGTATGTAACTTTGCTTTTAAACCAAATCTGCAAGAAATGATTTTGCGGGCATCACACGAATACCTTCGGGGGATATAAAATCTTTTTTACCAGTCAGATGAAGCTGAATGACGTTTGCATTTGGATATTTATTTTTGATGAAATAAAGAGTTTTTGAAATCGAATCGTCTGCAAATTTGCACTCGATAAAATGAGTTGGTTGAGAATTTTGACAAAGCACAAAATCAATTTCTCTTTGTTCTGTATCACGAAAAAATTTTAATTCAAGCTCGAGAGCCTCTGTATCTTGTTTGAAATGAACCCATTTTAGTAGATGAGAGGCGATCATATTTTCAAAACGAAATCTAGAATCTTGAATGAGAGTCCAATCAAAGTGGTAGTGTTTGCTTTCTTTTTTAACACTTTTAATCTTGATTCCTCCAAAAGGTTCTAGTCTAAAAATGCCATAAAATCGCTCAAGTATGTCGAGCCATCTTTTAAGTGTTTTATGTGATACTTCTAGATCTTCGCGTAATGCATTTATCGATAATGGACTTCCCACTAAATCAGGTAAACGCATCAAGAGTAGTTCCATTTTTGTGAGATCTGAAATTTCTTCGATAGGAATAATATCATCTCGAATAAGTCGATTTCTATATTCTCGTGACCATCTAAGGGCTGAGATTTTCGCCCCTTTTAAAAAAGGTTCCGGAAAACCGCCTAACTCAAACAATGACATTAAATCCTTTTGTGAAGTTGATTTTATTTCAGCTAATGAGAGGGGGTGAAGTCGATGATAATGGTAGCGACCTTGAAGTGAATCGCCGCTAAATCGGTAATAATCAAGGCGAGCACTTCCGGTTACTAAAATGGGTCTGTAATGAGAAATCTTACTTTTATCATAGAGCCCTTTAACAAAACGTCGCCATGATTTGTTTTTGTGAATTTCATCTAAAACCAATAAACCTTTGGGCGGGAGTTCGTTTCGTAAAATGCTATCACGGTGTTCGTTAATATCCCAATTGAGATAATTTTCTTTTGCATTTCCGAGAAGATTTAATGCCACAGTGGTCTTGCCAACTTGGCGAGGGCCTCCAAGAAACACCATCTTTTCTTTTAAGTCCGATTGTATGTAGGGCTCAAGATACCTATTCATAGAGATTTAGTGTATCTTATTTTTTACCCTTTGGGTGAAAAATCAGTATGAATATTTCGATGTAGGGTGAAAAACACGGATTTACATTAAATCAAGATTCTTGCGGCATAAAAATCACTTACTTTCAGTGACAGAATTTTCAGCCTCAGTCTCAGTAACTTCAGTTTTTTCTTCAGCAGGTTTGCGAGCATCATCTTTTACTTCTGCGTCTTTAGATTCTTCGGTTTCATCAGTTTCTTGACCCGCAATCTCAATTACTTTTCCAATTAATCCACCAGAAAAGTGAAGACCAGTTGTCGTGCTATCAAAATCTCCAGGCGGAACTGTCGACATCAAAATAGCTTCATTGTCTCTGAGCACACCATTGCGAACTACTTCATATCTTCTTAGTGCTGGCTCTTCGCGAATATCACCAAATACAAATGCTCGTCCATTATATGAGATCGCATCGCCATTGATATAAACGTTCCACCCTTTTTTTGAACTATCAGGTTTTACACTAAATTTTTCACCTGGGGCTCCACGCACAACTTTTACATACGGAACATCAAGAAGACCCGGGCGATAAAACACAGCAAGATCACCCTTTTTGATCGGGTTACATTCATACCAACCCATGGCGACTTTAATTTTTTGTCCCTTATCAATGATGCCTTTAATATTATCATCTCTCATTTCAACGGTTTTCACTTCTTTCACACAGGCATTTTCGCCTGTTTTGTTAACATTAAAACCCAAGCCACCGTCTCTGAGGTACTTGTATAAAATGGCTGAGCCGACGAGCAACACAATGACACCAATTAAAATTCTAAAGGTTTTCTTATCTTGCATATTATGTGGATGATTTCCGTGCCCATGGCCGTCATTTTGCGAATTTGTCACAATTACCCCCTGAAATTAATCTCCCTATATTATAAATCTCTCTGGGCTGAAATTCTATGGAGATTGTGATATAAACCTTGTCCATGATCGATTTGAAGGCTGAACTTAATAAAAACCCATTTGTCTTAGCACCAATGGCTGGCATTACAGACAATTCCTTTCGCACTTTTATGCGCGAAATGGGATGTGGTCCAGTCATCACCGAACTCGTTTCTGCATACGGAATTGAATACAAAAGTCACAGGACCATAGACCTGATGAGCTTTTCTGAAAAACAACGCCCCATTGGAGTTCAACTTTTTGGAGAAGAAGGCGAAGTTCTAGCTCGTGCTGCTCAGTTTGTTGAAGAGCAGCGAGCTGATTTTGTGGATATTAATTTAGGTTGCCCTGTTCCGAAGGTTGTAAAAAAAGGAGCCGGAGCTGCGTTGTTGCGTGAACCTTTGGTACTTTTTAAAATATTAGTTCAAATAAAATCTGCCATTAAAATTCCACTGACAATTAAAATTCGAACAGGTTGGGATGACAAAACTATCAACGCCCACGACATTGTTAAAGCTGCCGCTGATGCGGGTGTAAGTTGGGTTGCAATTCATGGCAGAACTCGTGCTCAAGGTTATTCTGGGCTCGCAGATTGGGATTTAATTGGTGAAGTAAAGGCAAAGGCTTCTATTCCCATTATCGGAAACGGCGACATTAATTCTGCAGCAACAGCCGTGAGACGTTTGCGTGAATCTGGCTGTGATGGGGTAATGATTGGTCGCGGATGTTTAAAAAACCCCTGGATTTTCAAGCAAGCCCAAGAACTTATTCACAATGATTATCCACAATCCACAGACAAAGATTTTTGCAAATCATTAGGAAGACTCAAAGAACTCGTCGATGAACGAAACGATGTTCGTTATTCAATGCTTCAAATGAAAAAATTTGCAGCATGGTTTTCGGCAGGTTACCCAGGAAGCCAAAATTTTCGTAAAAGCCTTTTTCAAGCCCCCACCGCAGATGAAATTCTTCACATCGCCGGAAATTATTTTTCACAATTCGATCTTTCCGCCCAATCAGACACCAGCCACGAATCCTTCCTCATGGGCGGCCACGGCTAATTACAAAAAGGTACGGCCTTACTTTTGGTAATCTATTCGAAAAATAAGACGGCGGTCATGAATAAAACGGGGACAAGAAAGGCAAAGCTCCAGATGAGGAAGCCAAAAAATGACGGCATTTTTACTTTCTCATCTTCAGCAACAGCTTTGATTAATAAATTCGGCGCATTTCCGATATAGGTCAGGCCACCAAAAAACACAGCTCCGCAGCTAATAGCTGTGAGCAGTGTCTCAGAAATATTTGTTCCATTCTCGAGTGTAAGTGAAACGACATCTTTCCCCAAACCCTGAGCGAGTGCGAAAAACGAAGCATAAGTAGGTGCATTATCTAAGATGCCTGAAAAAATACCGCTCAACCAATAAAAACTCCAAGCAGATTGAACTCCCAATTGAGTTGCGTGCAACTCAAGATACTTTATTGCCGGAATCATTGTGGCGAAAATCGCCGCAAAAACCATAGCCACTTCTTTAAACGGCTCCCATGAAAAATTATTTAAAGTCCGCACGATTTTTGGTGTGATCAGCCCACTCACATAAACCACACCAATAAGAATTGTCGCTCTCAGAGCGTGTCGCCACATTTCATATTCATGTGGAATCGCCTGAGGTAATATCAAAGCCGCCATAACAACCGGGATGAGTGCTAAATTCCAGCGCCCAGTGATTTGAATTGTCTCTTTAACTAATTCTTGTTTCATGGGGCCGCGAAAATCAGGATCATGAAGGTAATAATAAGAATCAAGGGCCGCAAAAATTCCTAAGAGTGAAGTGACGACAAAAAACCAAACCGGAAACAGCTTAAGAGTCCACCAAAACGGAACTCCCATGATGTAACCTAAAAGTAATGGTGGATCGCCTAAGGGTGTGAGTAGCCCACCAACGTTTGAAACAATGAAAATAAAAAACACGATGACATGAACTTCATGCTTTCGGCCGCGATTGCTGCGTAAAAGTGGGCGAATCAAAAGCATGCTGGCGCCCAATGTGCCAATAAAGTTGGCGATAATGGCACCAAAAGCCATATAGGCAAGATTTGTTACGGGGTTTGCTTTTGGGGTTCCGACAACTAAAAGACTTCCGCCGATTGAATACAGCGCGCCAAGTAGGCAGATAAAAATGACATAGTCGACGAAACTATGAACGACCCAATGATAGTTCACTGCCGCACAGAGCGCTATAACGGGAATGGCGAACATTGCTAACAATAAATGGTGGTACCGATGCCAAAACCTGGGTGCTAAAACAGGTAAAATAGCGACGCTGAGTACAATGGCTAAAAAGGGAGCAATAGACCATATGGGTAAATCCAGATGTGTTTGCATACCACCAAATTGTATCCACATGCTCTTCTAGTTGCAATTTCTCTCTTCGACAAATAGTGTAGGTGAGATTAAAACGCGCAGCAGTTAAATACTTTATTTGGTTTTTTCCAAAGAACCAAAGGGACTTATGGCAGAACAAAAAATTAGAAATATCGCAATCATTGCCCACGTTGACCACGGTAAAACGACTCTAGTGGATGGGCTTCTCAGACAAAGCGGAACTTTTCGGTCAAACGAAGTTGTAGCAGAACGCGTTATGGATTCCATGGATCTTGAGCGTGAACGCGGTATCACCATTATGGCGAAAAATACCTCGGTTCAGTATCAAGATTATAAGATCAATATCGTCGACACACCGGGGCATGCTGATTTCGGTGGTGAAGTTGAGCGAACGCTCAAGATGGTCGATGGTGTCATGCTTTTAGTTGACGCATCAGAGGGTCCGCTTCCACAGACACGATTTGTTTTAAAGAAAGCTCTGGAAGATGGTCTTAAAGTAATTGTTTGTATCAATAAAATTGATCGAAGCGATGCGCGCGTTGACGAAGTCGTAAATGAAGTTTTTGATTTGTTTGTCGATCTCGATGCTGAAGACTGGCAAGTGGATTTTCCAATCGTGTATGCCGTTGCGCGTGATGGTTGGGCTGTAAATGATTTAAAAGATCGTGATCTCCCTGGTAAAAATTTGGAACCACTTTTTAAACTTATTCTCGACGTGGTTCCAGCTCCTAAAGGAAAACCAGAAAACCCACTCCAAATTTTAGTAACAAATATTGGTTACAATAATTTTGTTGGTCGTTTAGCAATCGGTCGTGTTCGTGAAGGTGTTATTAAAGTTGGCGATACCGTCAGTGTTTGTAAGGCTGATAAAATTAATAAAATTCGTGTTGTAGCGCTTTTCACTTACGAAGGTCTCAAACAGGTTGAAACAAAAGAAGTTCCCGCAGGCGATATCGTTATCATCGCTGGTGAGCAAAATATCGAAATTGGAGACACAATTAGTGATGGTATAAACCCATTGCCACTTCCACGGGTTGTGGTTGAAGAGCCTACTGTAAGCATGATCTTCTCCGTAAATAACGGACCCTTTGCTGGTAAAGAAGGCGATCAAGTTACAAGTCGAAAAATTCTAGAGCGATTAGAGAAAGAACTTCTCTATAACGTTTCTTTACGCATGGAAAAAACCGATGCCACTGACTCATTTAAAGTTTTTGGTCGCGGAGAACTTCAATTGGCTATTTTGATTGAGCAAATGCGCCGCGAAGGTTTTGAACTTTTAATCAGTAAACCCAAAGTTGTTACCAAAGTAATTAACGGCGAAAAACATGAGCCAATGGAAAACGTTGTGTTCGACGTTCCTGAAGCTACAGTTGGTATCGTCACAGAAAAAATGGGTCTTCGAAAAGGTGTCATGACCAATATGAATAATAAAGGTTCAGGTCGTGTACGCGTAGAATTTTTGGTTCCTTCTCGAGGTCTTATTGGTTATCGCAGTGAATTTCTAACAGACACAAAAGGTGCGGGCCTTATGAATAGCATCTTTGCAGGTTATGAACCCTGGAAAGGTGATATCGGCGGGCGCATGAACGGTGCTCTTATCGCAGATCGTTTGGGCGATTCAGTTGCCTATGGTCTATTTCATCTTGAGCCCCGAGGGCGCATGTTTATTGGTGCCGGCATTCCTTGTTATGAGGGAATGGTTATTGGTGAGCATGCAAAAGATAATGATCTTATCGTAAACGTTGCGCGCGAGAAAAAATTAACAAATATGCGTTCATCAGGTGCTGACGAGGCTGTTAAATTAACTCCTCCCGCTCCTACAAGTTTAGAGCAATCCCTTGAATGGATTTCTGATGATGAGCTTGTTGAAGTAACACCAAAAAATATTCGTCTTAGAAAAAGATACTTAGACCCTAATAAAAGAAAGCGCGCCGAAAAAGCGGATTAAAAATCTATGGTCGACATCGTTGCTGAAGGTCGCGGTCTGATTAAACGTTACGGCGATAAAACTGTCGTTAACGGCATTAATTTTCAAATTAAACGTGGCGAATGTTTTGGTTTTCTTGGCCCCAATGGTGCGGGCAAAACTTCGACTATGAAAATGATGTATGGCCTCTCCCCGGTTTCTGATGGGGAGCTCCACGTTTTGGGTCTTGATGTTATGACCCGCAGTTCAGAAATCAAAAAACGAATTGGCGTTGTACCGCAAGAAGATGGTCTTGATACCGATTTCACGGTACTTGAAAATCTTTTGATCTATGCGAGCTATCACAATATTCCACAAGATATGGCTGAAAAGCGCGCCCGCGAGCTACTACGGTTTATGAAAATTGACGAAAAATCAATGGCGCCAGTCGATCAACTCTCAGGCGGCATGAAGCGTAGACTTGCAATTGCGCGCGGGATGATCAACGCGCCTGAAATGCTTTTTTTAGATGAGCCAACAACGGGGCTTGATCCGCAAGCAAGACTTCTGATTTGGGATAATTTGAGATCACTTAAAAGAAATGGCATGAGCATGGTTCTCACCACTCATTACATGGAAGAAGCTGAGCAGATCTGTGATCGTTTGGTTATCATGGATAACGGAAAATTCTTATGCGAAGGCAGACCTCAAGATCTCGTTGCTGAGCACATTGGTCATGAAGTTGTAGAGTTCACCTGCGGAGATGCAGATAAGAACTATTTTATCGAAAAAGTAAAAAGTTATTATGACTACCAAGTAATTCGCAATCGTTTTCATTTGTTTATCAAAAGTGGTCAAGACGGTAAGCAAGCGCTTAGTCTTATTCCAAGTGATGATATGACAGTGCGTAAAGCCACGCTTGAAGATGTTTTTCTAAAAGTCGCCGGGCATGAGTTAAGGGATTAAAAATGACATATCAAATTGAGAAATCAGCATGATTAGACTCCAGGGTTTTAAAACCATGTGGAGAGATATGATAACATTTCCTAAATTAGGAATCGGCGCATATCGTGTTTGGTACAGAGATTTTTTCTATTTCAAAAAATTTTTCATAGCCTCTATCTTTTGGAGTTTCACTGAACCTTTACTTTACATTGTGGCTTTTGGTTATGGCCTTGGGTTTTTTGTCGGTAAAATTGATGGGGTTCCGTATTTGATGTTTTTAGCACCAGCAATTCTATGCACAACAGCAATGCAAGGTGCTGTTTTTGAATCTACTTATTCAAGCTTCACAAAATTACGTGTTCAAAAAACATATGAAACAATAATGATGACCCCCGTTTCTGTAGAAGAAGTTGTAGCTGGAGAAATTTTTTGGGGTGCGAGCAAAGCTTTTTTTGGTGTTTTAGGTGTTATGACCGTATTTTTGGTTTTAGGAATGATACATCACTGGCAAGCGTGGCTTGCACTTCCTGTTTTACTATTACTTGCCTGGTGTATTAGCGCTATGTCGATGGTTGTAACAAGTTATGCTCGTGATTATGATTCATTTACTTATTTTTTCTCAATCGTTGTCACTCCCATGTCACTCCTTGCCGGAACATTTTTTCCATTATCGCAATTGCCAAAATGGGCACAAGCCATGGCGTGGGTATTGCCACTCACTCACGGCGTAAAAGTTTCTCGAGAACTTTTCTTAGGTCGTTGGGATCATTCGCTGTGGATCAATCTATTAATTTTAGTAATCATGGCCATTTTGTTTACAAACTGGTCCATCGGTCAAACCCGCCGCCGCCTTGTTTATTAACAATCACAATTAATAATTCTTTTGGTTATTTCTCGCGAGAGAGTGGTGACTCGCCAGTAGGTTTTGCTTTTGTTGCATCTGCACTTCCAAATTTTCTCGCTTGAAGATCGCAATGTTCT
>Ga0163151_10008413_pt1 | contig 11672 bp, 10 predicted proteins | sample OliLakLV19MP5IB2_FD_145596 | JGI IMG/M metagenome (GOLD analysis project Ga0163151, IMG submission 145596) | Freshwater microbial mat bacterial communities from Lake Vanda, McMurdo Dry Valleys, Antarctica - Oligotrophic Lake LV.19.MP5.IB-2 | ecosystem: Environmental > Aquatic > Freshwater >...
TCGCGAAATAGAAGAACATCACCAACCAAAGGATGTCTACATAGTTCCAGAAAACAAATAACATATTCATTTTCTTTTTTTGGTAAGGATTGGTTACCAGAATCAATTCAGTAACCACATTGCGGCTGTTTCGATAGAAAGGAACAAAAACATATAACAAGAATCCTATTCCCAATAATACATGGAACATGTGAATCCCAGACAATACATATACATAGGAACTCGCTACATTTTTTGTAGTTCCGAATCCGCTTTTATAAAACTCTAACCAACCGATTACCTGAACAACAGTAAAGCTTACTGCTAGTAATAAAGAAGTAAATAGCATCCAGGTGCATTTTTTTAACTGATCATGTTTTGAGAAATTCCTCGCCAGTTTAATTCCTCCAGCAGATAATAACATAAGTGCAGTACTTACAAAAAATGATTTGGGTAATTGAATGTTCAATAAAACAATGTCACTTTGAAATCTTTGAGCAGTATAAGAAACCAACATCACCAAAAATAAAAAACCACTTCCCACCATCGCCATGTACATCATGGTTTGATATGGGTGCAGACGGCGAAGGTTTTGTAAAAAACCTTTCTCGACTATTATTGGCTTTTTTTCTAACATGAATTGGTTTAAGCAGGGTTAAATATTACTACTAAATAACGAAATTTTACCCATAATTGGGTGTAAAAAATCAAAATATTTTAGAAAAAGTAATCGGCGTGAAGAGTATATTTAATTTAGCCTACAATGTACCTGCGGTCATCAAGGACCTTCTTCAATCCCTCTTCCAGTGTGGTTTTGGTGCGGTTTAGTAATTGGTTCATTTTTACTATATCGGGCAAGCGGCGGGTCATATCTCCTTCAGGTAAAGGGGGTAAGTGAATTATTTTTGACGAGGAACCTGTCACATTCTTGATGGTTTGAGCCAAAGAAACAATGGCTATTTCTTCATTTCCTCCTACATTAATTACATCATCTATAAAATTCTCATTCGCAATAGTATTGAAACATGCATCAATATTATCGTCGATATAGCAAAAAGTTCTGGTTTGAAGTCCATCCCCATAAATGGTAATATCTTCATTTTTTAATGCCTGATTGATGAATCTTGAAACCACAAACTCTTTACTTTGTTTGGGGCCGTATGTATTGAAAAATCTGAATATGGTAAAATGAAGATCGAATTCTTGTTTGTAAGATCGTAAATATGATTCTCCTAAATTTTTTACAACGGCATACGGCAATCTTGAATTAAGCGGAGTTGTATTTTCATTCTGTGGAAATTCAACAGGCTCGCCATACACTTCGCTGCTCGATGAATAGAATACCCTTTTTACTCCGGTATTTTTCGAAAGGCGTAAAATATTTTCTAATCCCTTTACATCTTCTAAAACGGCAACTGGATTTTGTAAGGTTCTTTTTACGCCAACCAATGCTGCATAATGAAAAACATATTCAAATTTATATGCGTAAAATACTGAAGCGATGTCTTCGTAATTATTTACATCACATTTAATAAATTTTACGTTAGGATATTGATTTGCATCAGGTAATTTATCCGGAGAACCGGTAATAAAATTGTCTACAATAACTACACATATATTTTTTTCGGATGCCAGCTTTTCGGCCATGCAACTTCCAATAAATCCTGCTCCTCCCGTTACTAAATAATTTTTCATCAATTAATGTTGAGTTATTTTGACCAAGTATTCGCCATATCCGCTTTTTAAAAGTGGTTGTGCTATCTCTAAAAGTTGATCTTTGGTAATGAATCCCATTCTGTAAGCTGCTTCTTCAATACAGCCTATTTTTAATCCTTGTCGTTCTTCAATTACCTGAACAAATTGTGATGCCTGCATCAATGACTGAAAAGTACCAGTATCCAGCCATGCTGTTCCCCTGTTAAGTATAGTTACAGTAAGTTCTCCCATTTCCAGATATTTTTTATTGATATCCGTGATCTCATATTCCCCACGTGGACTTGGTTTTAATTTTTTTGCAATCTCCACCACACGATTGTCATAAAAATATAAACCGGGAACGGCGTAATTGCTTTTAGGTTTTAAGGGCTTCTCTTCAATAGACATGGCTTTCATATTTTCATCAAAGTCAACCACTCCATATCTCTCAGGATCGCTTACATGATAGGCGAAAATATTTCCACCTTTTACATTATTTATATTCTGTAATTGTTTTGACAATCCGGCTCCATAAAATATGTTGTCACCCAAAATAAGGGCGGCTCCATCATCTCCAATAAATTCTGCTCCCAAAACAAATGCTTGCGCCAATCCATTTGGAACTTCCTGAACTTTATATTGAAAATTCATTCCAATACTTTTTCCATTACCGAGCAATTTTTCGAAATGCGGAAGGTCCTGAGGAGTGGAGATGATTAATACATCTTTAATCCCTGCCATCATCAAAACAGAAAGCGGATAATAGATCATGGGCTTATCGTAAATCGGCATAAGCTGTTTACTAATAGCCATGGTAATTGGATATAAACGGGTACCGGATCCTCCAGCAAGAATAATTCCTTTCATATTAGGTGAAAAGACGAAAATAGTTAGAAAAAGGGAGTTTCCCAAACCGGATATTTGATATGAAACTCAATGCCTGCGGCATTTCCTTTTAAGTGTCCCTCAGAATCGCTCAGCATTTTCCACTTAAAGGTGTTCGTGAACTCACACCTTTGGTGTTTCGGTTTGGAGAAATCGCAGAATATTCCTTAACTCTAAATTCCCATCCGGCGGGTATCAATTCGCAGAAAGCTGCCTAACGGCAGCAAAAAGTAGGTTCTCAAATTAATGTTTTTTTGATATTGACATATTCACAAAGAGACTTTTAAAGCCAGGATTGGCTTGCCAATCCTTCTGCGAATTGATATCTGCTGCGGGAACAGCAACAAACCGACTTCTGCGAATTCTGTGGGACACCAAACTTAAGATGCGCAAGCATTGAAATAAATCATAGAATCTTAATATTAGCCTATATTTGTAAGAAGGATGAAGATTGTATTAAAAATAGCCGTCCGCTATCTGGTGGGTAAAAAATCGAGGAATATAATCAACCTCATTACCCTTATCTCCATTTTGAGTATAATGGTAATTTCATCAGCACTTATTATCATTCTTTCGGCTTTTAACGGACTTGAATCTACCGTAAAGAATGTTTACCGAGCCGTTGACCCTGAATTAAAGATTACATTAAAAGAAGGTAAAACTTTTACAGACTCTACCAACCTGCTAACTCAAATACGGGGTATATCTAATATTGATAAAGTTGTTCCAGTAATTGAGGAGTCTGTTTTGCTAGGTTATAACGGCAAACAGCAAATAGGAATGATTAAAGGAATTACCACCGACTATTTTGATATGATCAAAATAGATACGATGATCATTACCGGGAAACCCAAATTAAATATCGGAAGTCAACCAACAGCCGTAATAGGCGAGGGGATGGCTTACGTGCTGGAAGTAAACACCGACGACCCGACTAAAAGATTGCAAGTGTACTTTCCCAAAAGAGGAAAAATAGATTTATTTAATCCTTTTACCAGTGATCAACTGTTGGTAGCGGGGATTTTTGAAATTGACCATGATTACACAAATACAGCAGTTTTTACTTCTATAGATTTTGCCCGAGATATTTTAAAACTTCCGGATAATAGTTATAGTGGAATTGAGATAAAAGCTAAGCCGGGGGTTAACCCGAATAATTTAAAACCGGAACTGAGAAAAATTCTGGGGGACAAGTTTAAAATTGAAAACCGTTTTGAACAACATACCGTAATGTACAGAGTAATGCGGGGCGAAAAATTAATGGTAGTACTTATTATTACTTTCATTTTGATTATTGCTTCTTTTAATCTCGTTGGAGTTATCTCTCTTATGCTGGTGGAAAAAAGAAAGGACCTGATGCTTTTGCATAGTTTAGGAATGAGAGGTTCCAAATTAAAGACGATTTTTATTTTTCAAGGGATTTTAATTGCTGTTATAGGAAGCGGTTTAGGTTTATTTATTGGGTTCTCTGTAGCTCTTTCTCAAAAGATGTTTGGGTTCATCAAATTGGGCGGAGGAGAGTTTAGTAAGCCCTATCCAATTGAGTTTAATCCATCAGATTTTCTTATAATACTTGTGATTGTGATTGCAATTGCTTTCGTAACCTCATCAATAAGAATGATGATTACGAAATTTGATCAGAGATCTTTATCAGGAGTATTAAAATAAAAAGAGGCACTGTGTTGCAGTACCTCATCTCATAAATTAATTCTTTATTAGTTATTTACTACAAATGTTCTTGTAGTAAACTGTGTATCTGAATTCATTTTCAAAACATAAGTCCCGTTTTGAATTCCATTAAGATTGATGATGATATAATTTAATCCTTGATATTGAAAAATCTCAGTTGCTGAACGAATTGTTTTCCCCTGCATATCAATTACATTGTATTGAATTGATTGAGGTTGTTCCAAAATCATTTCAACGGTTAGTATTTCAGAGGCCGGGTTTGGGAACAGTCTTGTTCTAACGGCCAAACTATTATCAACTGATAAGGTACTTGAAATTACATTCGAAGTACCACTGCATCCACTTCCATCAGTTACCTCGCAAGTATAATCTCCACCGGTTGTAATAGTAATGGATTGAGAGATAGAATCACTAATGGCAACCCCGTTTAAATACCATTGGTAAGTTGTAAATGTTCCAGTAGTAGAAAGTACATTTCCAGCTTGAGAAATTCCCGGAGCCGGACCTGCAGCAACAAGGATAGAAGTATTTACAGTATCGCTACCATAAACATTAGTGGCAATCAATTGAAGAGGAAAGATTCCCAAAGTATCATAATCAACATTTATGGGACTAGTGGTTCCTGTTCCCGGATTTCCACCTCCAAAGACCCATGAAAATGAATCTGCATTTGAAGAACCATTGGTATAAGTTACCTGACCTTGCCAACATACAATTGTATCATCTGTGGAAATGATTGCAGCTGTGGGAGGTGCAAGTGGAATAAACGAACATGTATTCGGACTTGTATTTGGGACTCCAATTGTATCAATTGTAGAAAATTTACAATCAATATCAGCGGGATTAGTTAATACAAAACTGGTCATGGATGTAAAGCCTCCAGAGAAATCAGAAGCAAATCTGCTTAAACGATCACTTCCCCAATCAGCAACATAATAATATCCCAGATGGTCCTGAGTTATTCCATCACAATTGTCTAAAGTAGTTGCAGTAATAGTTGAAACCGTATAAGGTGGATTAAGACCAATCGCTTTTATATCTGCGTTTGTTCCCCAGTTTACAAATACACAACGGTTGTTAGGCCCGTCATAAATAATTCCATTAGGAGTTGAAACCGTATTGGTAGAAATTTTATAGAATTTATTTGTTGTTGGGTTTATTCTGATAATATCCAAGGCACTAAAATCGGTTGCGTATAAAACCGAATCACCATCTGTAGTTAAACCATTTAAAAATGAAGCTCCGGTTATTGCAATGCTAAACACCTGTGTTCCCGAAGTAAGGTCATATCCTTTAATGGAAGTTCCGCAACAAGCATATAATACATTCCCTAAAATTTCAATCCCATGTGGGCCATTAGTAGTAGAAGGAACAAATGTTGTAAGCGTTCCACTTTGGGTTCTAGCAAGAATTGCATGACTTGTTGTGTTAGAGATTAACCAACGGTTGTTGGCGGCATCCCATTCAACACTTTCAGGGCCACTGTATACTTGTGAATAGATTGTTGTTGTAAAAATAAATGCAAGGAATAGTATCGTTGCTCTCATATTAGGAAATTTAGTTGTGGTGTAAAGATAATGAAAACAACCCGAAGTACGAACTTTTACAAACCTACGAAGAGTTTCATAGTAAGAATTCAGGCTGCTATTAGGATTCGTATAAATTCGTACTTCGTAGGTTCGTGGTTTTTTTGTATTTCGAGTTAATTGAATTCCCAATTATAGGTGTCGATCTCTAGAATACACTGTTTAAGCAATTGAATGCTAAAAGCAATGTCACTCTTATGAGCCATTTCTATAACCTGGTGAATATGACGGGTAGGAATGCTTACTGCACCAGCAATAGAACCTCCGGGTGACATACGCTGAATACCTGCAGTGTCAGTTCCACCAGCGGGCAATAATTCAGGTTGCCAGGTAATTTTATTTTTATCAGCTACCTGTTTCATGAATTTCACCATTCGATAATCACAAATAGTAGAAGAATCCATTATCTTAATGGCAGTTCCTTTTCCTAATTCAGTTACTTGCTCATGTTCTCTTGAACCCGGAACATCGTATGCAATGGTAGTATCAATTCCGAAACCAAAATCTGGCTGAATTTGTAATGCAGAAACACTTGCACCACGAATACCTACTTCTTCCTGAACCGTAAACACTCCATAAAAATCATAAGGGATTTCTTTTCCTTTTAATTCACGAAATGTTTCTATCAAAATAAAAACGGATACACGGTTGTCTATAGATTTGCAATTTACGCATTCGCCCATCTCTATTAATTTGCGTTCACGTGTAACGGGTGTGCCTACTTCTATATATTTTATTACTTCTTCGTATGGCATACCAAGATCAATAAAATAATCGCTAATCTTTGGCGCCTTGGCTCTTTCTTCGGCATCCATTAAATGGATCGGTTTAGAACCCATAACCCCAATCAAATCTTTTTTACCATGCACGATTACTCTTTGGGCAGTAAGTGTTTTAGGATCGAATCCACCCAAAGTAGTGAATTTTAAAAATCCTTTATCATCGACGTGAGTTATAATAAAACCAATCTCATCCATGTGAGCACCAGCCATAATTTTTTTAGGCGTCTTTCCTTTTTTTAAGGCTACAACATTTCCCATATTGTCAATGGAAACATCATCTACCAAACCTTTTAATTCACGAAGAACTAATTCTCTTACTTTTTGCTCGAAACCCGACACTCCAGGAGTTTCACAAATCTCAGCTAATAATTGTACATTGATGGGCATAAAATGATATTTACATCAAATAAAGAGATTAATTTTGAAAAATAATATTTTTTGGTGTGGCTTTAAGAGCGTTTAGCTAAATCTTTTATTTCACGCAGAATAGCAGAAGCGTTAGCTCTGATATCCAATGCCACAGATACCTGCGGCGGATGTCAATTCGCAGAATGGTAGTCGTAGACACCCTTCTGCGAATTGAAGCAGAGACAAGGGAAAGATTCGAAAAAATTCTGCTATTCTACGAGAAACAGAAAGGAGCTCTTTTTGACAACTAAACTTAAGAAGGTTAAAGGCTAAATACATTCCAGTTAATCGTAACAATTTCGTATATTTGATGGTAACAGTTTAAAAAATATATCATTGGCAACTAAAGAAGATTTCCATAAACTGATTGATCAAATCCATGATGATAGGGTGTTGAATGCTTACTTTGAACTTATAAAAAGACTTAATAATAGCCAAACGGGAGATATGTGGAACAATTTAAGTAAACACCAACAGGATGAATTATTGTTGTCGTACGAGGAAAGTTTATACCCGGAAAACCTAATGAGTTATTCTCTGGTAAAGGAGCAACATAAAAAATGGCTAAAGAAATAATCTGGACAAGAAGGTCAATTGTTAGCTTCAACCTCATTATCGAATACCTAGAAAATGAATGGGATGCTAAGGTTACCGCAGCATTTGTTAAGCGAACCTATACAATTATTGATCTTTTAGCACTGTATTCAAAATTGGTTTCAATAGAAGAATCTGAAAAACTAATCAGAGGCTTTGTAATTACAAAACACAATCAGCTATTTTATAGAGAGATTAAAAAGGAAATTATCATTCTTAATTTCTTTGATACAAGACAGAACCCACAAAGAAAAAACGTTAATGAACAAAAAGCCTAATTCCCTCATCCATGCCTCAAGTCCTTATCTATTGCAGCATGCCTATAATCCTGTGGAATGGAATGAGTGGAATCCTGAAATTTTAAAAAAAGCAAAAAGTGAAAATAAGTTATTAATCATCAGCATAGGGTATGCCGCTTGTCATTGGTGCCATGTAATGGAACATGAAAGTTTTGAGAAGGAAGAAGTAGCTGAATGGATGAATAATTTTTATTATACTATAAAAGTTGATAGAGAGGAACGTCCAGACATTGATGCCGTTTATATGAATGCAGCCCAGCTAACAACTGGCAGAGGTGGTTGGCCATTAAATGTGATTGCTTTACCCGATGGAAGACCTGTTTTTGCAGGAACTTATTTCCAGAAGGAAAATTGGATTCGAATTCTTGAACATTTTGCAGGTGCATGGAAAAAAAATGAAGACGAGTTAATTGAAGTTGCAAAAAAGATTGAAGAGGGTTTGCAGATAATGGAATCTGAACATATTGGAAAGGATTCGAATGAAGAGAACGGCGTGAAAAAAGAAGACGTTGATAGAATAGTTGAAACCATTTATTCTCAACTGGATATTGAAAAAGGAGGATTGGATAAAGCACCGAAATTCCCTATGCCCTGTATCTTCGATTTCCTTTTGAATTTTAATTATTATCAAAAGGATGAGAAAATAAAACAGGCAGTTCATTCTACCTTAATCAATATGATGGAAGGTGGGATTTATGATCAGGTGGTAGGTGGTTTTGCTAGATATTCCGTGGATGAGTATTGGTTTGCTCCTCATTTCGAAAAAATGTTGTACGACAATGGTCAGCTTATTTCTCTTTATTCTAAAGCGTTTGCATTAACAGGAGTAGAAGCCTACAAGAAAATTGCAGATGAAACGATCGATTGGCTTCATCAGGAAATGACGGATGATAAAACAGGTTCCTTTTATTCTTCTTTAGATGCGGATAGTGAAGGGGTAGAAGGAAAGTTCTATTGTTTTACCAAGAAAGAAATTGAAACGTATGTTACTTACAGACCTGATGTAATTTGTGATTATTATTCTATAAAACCGGAAGGGAATTGGGAGCATTCGAATATTCTTTATATCGGAATGACCATTTCTGAATTATCTACCCAATATAATTTGGAAAAGAAAATGGTGATCTCAATTATTGATACAGCTAAAGAGCAACTGCACAATGCAAGAAAGAACAGGATTCGTCCCGGATTAGATGACAAATGTATAACTGCTTGGAATGCAATGACCGTTACAGGATTTTTACGTGCTTATCAATTCAATGAAAATTATTTTGCACTTGCAAAGGCATCCGTGGCATTTGACTTTCTTACAAAAAAATTGAAGCAAGAAAATGGCTTGTATTACAGAGTTTATAAAAATGATAAAGTAAGCATTCCTGGATTTTTGGATGATCAGGCTTTCATGATCGAGATGTTTATTGAAATGTATCGTACACATGGAAATGAAAAAGATCTTTTGCAAGCGAAAGAATTGTTGGAAAAAGTAATGGATTATTATTTTGATGGGGAGACTTCGTCTTTCTTCTACGTTGCTTCTGATCAGGAGCAGCCGGTTATTCGTACAAAAGAAATTACAGACAATGTGGTTCCGGCATCAAATAGTGTTATGGCATACAACCTTTATTTACTGGGTCATTATTTTGAAAATGAAGCTTGGATCTCGATAAGTAAAAAAATGTGTAGTAGTGTTTTACCCAAAGCAGGAAAGTACGGACCGTATTATAGCAAGTGGGCCGACGTTATGCTGGCTCATTCAGTCGGAAGAATAGAAGTGGCAGTTGTCGGAAAAAAAGTGGAAGGTTTATCAGCACTTCAAAAAATTCCGGGACTCATTTTGATGCGTAAAACAGAGGATAAAACCAGTGTTCCTTTACTTTCTGATAAAGCTGTTGGAGAGGCAATGCAGATATATATTTGCAGAGATAAAACTTGCGGACTGCCTGTAAATACAATAGAAGCAGCGCTTCTGGAAATCGACCAATTTATCGGCTAGAATTCCTATCTTTGCACACTTTTAACTATTCATGGAAGTAAAGCATAAAAACTGGTTCGAGAGATGGTTCGATTCTCCTTATTATCATATTCTGTATAAAGACAGAGATGATGAGGAAGCGGAATTTTTCTTGAATAACCTTTTTCAGCATTTACATACTCCACAGGATTCAAAAATTCTTGATCTTGCTTGTGGTCGTGGTCGACATTCCATTTATCTTAATAAATTAGGTTTTGATGTTACCGGATTAGATCTTTCTCCACAAAATATTGAATATGCACATCGCTACGGAAATGACAAACTGAAGTTTTTTGTTCATGACATGCGAAAAGTATTTAAGGTGAAGGAATTTGATGTAGTATTAAATTTATTTACCAGTTTCGGATATTTTGGAAATCCCGAGGAGGATGAGAAAGTAATTCAAAGTGTTTACAACATGCTGAAGCCTGATGGCGTTTTTGTTCTTGATTATTTAAATGTAAATAAACTGGACTTTGCAGATCTAACTTACGATAAGGAAGTAGACGGAGTTCATTTTAATATTCGCAAGTACATCGTAAACGAGAAGATTGTAAAAGAGATTCATATTAAAGATGCTGATAGAGAATATCAATTTAGCGAATATGTATCTGCCATTACTCCCGAAATATTTTATGCCATGTTCAAAAATACAGGATTTAAATACATTCATGTATTTGGAAGCTATGAGCTGGATGAATATACACTTGAACGTTGCCCACGTTTCATCATTATTGGTAGAAAATGATTTTTGATATAGCCGCCATAGTAGTTTCTATTCTTATCTCGGGCAGTTTGGTCTTGTTTATTCCTTTTAAAAAAAATGCGATTAAGTTATTGCTCTCATTTAGTGGAGCATTTTTATTAGGAGTTACTGTTTTTAATATTCTCCCTGGAATATATACCACTGACGTTAACTTAATGTATGCCGGTGGGTTAATCCTTCTGGGATTTTTGTTACAAATCATTCTTGAAATATTTTCACATGGTATAGAACACGGTCACGTTCATACCCACAATCATCATTCGAAAAATTATATTTATCTTTTATCCGTTAGTTTATATATCCATTCTTTTTTAGAAGGACTTCCATTAGGCAGTCGTACCCATGAAGGGGAGGATCTTTTATTGGGTATCGTGATCCATAATCTACCTATTGCATTTTCTTACGCCTTCTTATTAAAGTCTGAGAAATTTTCAAACGCCAAGATCTTATTATTCCTTATTGTTTTTGCAAGCATTACTCCGTTGGGAATGGTCCTTGGAAATTATATTCAATATAATATGCAATGGGAGCACTTTAATAGCTATGCACTGGCTATGGCTACAGGGATATTTCTGCATATTTCTACCACCATTATTTTCGAATCAGGGGAGAACCATAAGTATAATATCCGCAAGTTTATAGCGATTTTACTGGGATTTGCAGGCTCCTATATTCCGCATTTGTTCCACCAGCACTAGTTTTAGGGAACTCCCATGAAAAGGGGATTACTATTAACAAACCGTAAAATCCAACACAAGTGCAACCATTTTATACATTGGTAATTTGCTAAATGGTGCACAGTTGTTACTTTTAACCTCTCAAAAGTTTGACAGAATGACTCAAACTTTAAACACTAAACATTTTCAAACTTTAAACATTAAAAATATGGCATTAGTAGGTAAAAAAGCTCCGTCATTTAATGCGGCTGCAGTTATAAATGGAGAAGAGATCATTGAAGGATTTTCATTGGATCAATAC
>Ga0163151_10008414_pt1 | contig 11670 bp, 10 predicted proteins | sample OliLakLV19MP5IB2_FD_145596 | JGI IMG/M metagenome (GOLD analysis project Ga0163151, IMG submission 145596) | Freshwater microbial mat bacterial communities from Lake Vanda, McMurdo Dry Valleys, Antarctica - Oligotrophic Lake LV.19.MP5.IB-2 | ecosystem: Environmental > Aquatic > Freshwater >...
GGCACAAATTTCTCCGACGCGCTGCGTAAGCATCCTGCTTGTTTCGATCGACTTTACTGTGCGATGGTACAAGCTGGCGAGACTGGTGGTGTACTTGACGACGTGCTCAATCGGCTGGCAAAGTTGCTGGAAGATCAAGCAAGGTTACAAAACCAGATCAAATCTGCTATGACCTATCCTGTGACGGTTTCAATTCTGGCAGTTTTGATCTTTGTGGGGATGTGTAAATTTATCATTCCTGTATTTTCTTCGGTGTTTTCCCAATTAGGTGGTAATTTGCCTGTCTTTACCCAAATCCTCGTCAATATTAGTAACTTTCTGAATAGTCCAGCATTTTTCCTTTTGCCGATCGGCATTGTGGCATTTTTCGCTGCTTATGGTGCGTTTTACAAGACCCCTGCTGGTAAGTTGTACATGGATGGCGTGTTTCTCAAATTACCTCTGTTTGGCGATCTAGTGCGGAAGACGGCAGTGGCTCGGTTTGCTCGGACTTTTGGAGCCTTGTCTCGTGCGGGTGTGCCAATTTTGACCTCGCTGGAAATTACGGGTGATACTTCTGGTAACCAGGTAATTACAAATGCCTTGGATGTGGCAAGACAGGCAGTTAAAGAAGGTGGACAAATTGCGCCTGCGATCGAAAAGGAAGAAGTGTTTCCTGTGATGGCAATTCAGATGATCAGCATCGGCGAAGAAACTGGTGAACTGGACAAGATGTTGATGAAGGTGGCTGACTTTTATGAAAATGAAGTCGAAGAAGCGGTTAAGGCTCTCACCAGCATTATGGAGCCTCTGATGATCATGGTACTAGGTGGGATGGTCGGCTCAATCCTTGTGGGCATGTATCTCCCGATCTTTAGCATCATGGATCTGATTAAGTAGCTGACCGATCGGCAAGCATGATTTTTTGCTCAAGACCAACTGCCATTTCTGCGTCGCCCAAAGTTCGCAGGAGTGGCATTATTTTTTAATACGTTTTTGCTGATGAACCAAGTAGTCGATCGCGCAGAAATTCTTGAGGCGTTGAACTACAGCAATTTCTATAGACTTTTTTTTGGCTTTGGCGTAACAAGTCTAATCTGATGTTATCTTTGTTGTATATACAAAACGTATTGATTAATGGAATTTGGATGGGACGAAAATAAAAATCGACAAAATCAGCGAAAACACGGTATTAGCTTTGAAGAGGCAAAGGAAATCTTCTTTGGAATAGTTTTTACTTCTATCGATGAAAGATTTGACTATGACGAAATTCGAGAAGTAAGCATTGGCTCAATACAAGAGTTTGCGATCATTACCGTAGCTCATACTGATAGAAATGGCGTAATTCGTCTTATTTCTGCCCGAAAAGCGACCCCAAAAGAAAGGAGACAATACTATGAATATCTCACGCAAGCGACTTGAAGAGATCCAAAATATCCCTGATTCTGATATTGACACTTCAGATATTCCCGAACTGGATGATAACTTTTGGCAAACAGCAAAAATGGTAACTCCGATGGCGAAAAAAGCTGTTTCTATTCGATTAGATGGTGATGTTTTGGACTGGTTCAAAAGCCAAGGAAAGGGTTATCAGTCAATGATTAATAGTGTCCTCCGTACTTACGTTAATCATCAACAAAACAAAACCTAATCAAATATGTCGATCTTCCACCCTATTTTGCTTTTTGCTTAGAGCAATGTCACACATTTGTCTGTCTTTGTCGGTGACGTTGGGGTTGATTGTAAGGTAGTTGCGAGAGCAGAGAGGATATCGATCGAATCAGTCGTAGGCGAAATCCAATGAATCGCTCGATCGACATTTCCCGCACCGTTAAACCAAGTCTTTTGGCGTTTGGCAAACTGGAGTGTGTGCAAAGCTGCTAAATCCCTTGCCTCGGCAAGCGTGGTTTTTCGATCGAGAAAATCTGCCATTTCAGCGTAGCCCAGAGTTCGCAAGAGGGCGAGATATTTGCCGTACTTAGTTTAGAGTTGCTAGATAGTCTTGAATCCAGCTATAGCCTGACTTCATGAGATTCTCTAAGTCGAAATCCCAGAGAATTATGCTACCGTTAGCACCTGCCGAAATTAGAGTGTTACCGTCGGGACTAAAACAAACGCTTTTTACTACCGATTGATGACCATGCAATGTGAGGAGTTCTTTTCCCTCCAGACTCCATATTTTAACAGTTCGATCGCTACCACAAGACGCTAACACTTGCCCGTCAGGGCTAAAACAAATAGCGTAAATATTTGCATTAGGATGGTTAATTGTTCTTAACAGTTTTCCTTTGGTATCCCATAACTTAATTCTGCCATCTTTACTGCTGCTAACAATGATTTGACTGTCTGGGCTAAAGCAGACGCTATAGACTTCACCAGTATGGCCGATACATGTATGCAGCAAAGTACCATCCCAATTCCACAACTTGACAGTTTTATCTTGGCTGGCAGTCGCTATCATACTACTGTCTAGACTAAAGCAAACACAATAGACGGCATTGGTATGATGGGTGAGAGTATACATCCATTCCCCTTCCTTACTCCACAAGTTAACTGACCCATCGGCAGTAGCAGTAGCAAAGATTTCACCGTCAAAGCGATAGGCAACGCTGTGAATGGGAAGCTTTTCCTTATTATATAAAGTTTTGAGCAAATTTCCTGTGATATCCCAAAGCTTGATGGATCGATCGCTGCTTACAGATATCAAAGAACGGAGATCTGGGCTGAAACAAACACTGTTAACACTTTCTTTATGCCCTTCTAGAGAAATAATTGCCAAATCATTAGAACGCCATAGTTTGACGCTACAATCTCTACTAGCAGAGGCAATAAAGTAATCATCTAAACTAGAACTACAAGTAATGCAATTGACCTCATCTGTATGCACTACTAACCGAGCAATGGGATTACCTCGGATGTGCCAGAGTTTAATGGTGGTATCTTGGCTGCCAGTTGCCATAGTTTCGCCATTTTTATTAAAAGTAACGCTATGTACTGCTCCTTTGTGAGCGAAGATAGTTTCGAGTAAAACACCTTTAATATTCCAGATTTTAACAGTTTGATCGCTACTGACCGATACGAGAGATTGCCCATCAGGATGGAATCGTACTCCCATAACCTTATTAGTATGCCCTCCTAAGATCATATGTAAATTTCCTTCCATATCCCAAAGTTTGATTGTCCGACCGCGACTTGCAGAAGCAACTAATTGACCCGAGGGGGAAATATCAACGTCCTCAATGAAACTATCGTGTCCTCTAAAAGTTCTTAAGGGAGTTCCATTTATATTCCAAATAACCAGCGTGCGATCGGCACTGCCTGTTACGATATGTTTGCCATCGGGACTGAAACAAAGACAAGTTATCCATTTATCGTGCCCCCCTATAAAGGTTGTAAATGCAGTGCCGTCATCTTGCCAAAGCCTAACCTTAACATCCTCACCACAGGAGGCGAAGATGCTGTCCGTAGGACTAAATCTCACGGCTAAAACCGGTGCTTGGTGATCTTTAATAATTCGGTGAGGTTGTTCTTTAAATAGTTTTGTTCGCCTATCTATTTGCCAAAGTCTTATGGTACCGTCTCGACTGGCAGAAACCAGATATTTGCCATTAGGACTAAAACTAAGGCTAGTAATCCAGTTTGTGTGTCCAACCAGAGTTTGTCGCAGGTTCCCCCTAATATCCCAAATCTTAATCGTGCGGTCGCTGCTACCTGAGGCGATCAGGCGATCGGAAGGATGAATGTCGAGACAGGTCACAATATCTCCATGTCCATCTAGATGATTGAATTCGCGCACGCCATAGACAGCCTGATGTAATGCTGAAATTGCATGCATACGCAAATCAGCTTTTCCCCCTATGGCTGATTCTAATTCCTGTAACTGTCTTCCCGACTCCAAGGCTTCTAGTAGTGCCTCAAATTCCTGATTGAGAATAAATGTTGCTTTGGCTGAGGCACTCTTAAGAACGACTTCCGCTTCCGCCAAGCCAGCTTGCAGTTTCTGCTGCATCTCTACCAGTCTGATTTTGGCTTCCTGCTCCTCAGCTAAAGTCTGCTCTAGTTGCTGTTTGGCATTGGAGAGAATTTGATTTGCTTCTGCTTGGGCGTTCAGGGCAATCTCTACTTGGCGTTTTTCTGATTCCTGACTAGCAGAAAAAAATTGATAATCGCGATTGCTTAAACTTTTGTCAAATGCCCATAACAATGCGTCCTTAAGAGCCTGCCCGCGCAGTAATCGCGACTCATCTTGGTAATTAGAATCAATCCAAGCTTTAAATGATTCGCTATAGGGTCGTAAATTGGCTAAAGCTTGGTTTACCCATCTCTGATTAAAGATCGCCGCATAGATAGGATTATAAACTCTGAGATGTCCTTCCCGCTTCACAACTAGTCCGGTTATGCGTAGCTCTGTTTGCTCGGGACTGTCATCGGCGGCAATGCCAATTTGCGAAGATGGGGCAGAATTCAAAATCTGTTGATATAAACCAAGCAGTCTACCCTGACGGTTTTCACTGCTCCACAGGATACGATCTCGAATTGTCTTAAAATGTTCGGGTTGATCTTGCATTTCCCAATTTTCTACTAGACGAGATCGGACTAAATCCTTGATCCAGACTATTTCATGAGTTTCGGGAATGGAATGTTTACTAGTAAGTATGAGTTGACAAATTTTCTGTGTGAGAAATGGCTGTCCTCCTGTGTAAGCCAATATAGCTTTAAGAACTAAAAGGGGATTTTGAGCCTTCTTAATCAAGCCTTGCATTAATGGTTTCGCTTCTTTCAACTGAAAACCTTTTAGCTCTATGGCACGACCGATATTAAAGGGAGTACGTTGTTTATCTCGAATCAGATCCGCAGGCGTAGCTACACCAAACAAAGCAAAGGTTAGACGCCTATAGGCTACCCGATCGGCTCGGCGGTTATACATTTCTCGAATCAAAGCAAAAAAATCATCAACTGGGAAATTTAAACTTAGGATACTGTCAATTTCGTCAATAAAGATAATTACTGGTGTGTCGATCGCCTTGAGCAGTCCTTCATCAAGGAATTTACCAAATCGCTGTACGGGTGAAAGTAGTCTGTGACGTTGCCACCAATCCTCTAAATCAAAAGTATCGTACAAATCCAAGCTACTGATAATGCTATCAATTAAGCCTGCATACCATTGTTCTGGAGTAATATCTGATGTACCGATGGATGTAATATCTATCGCGGCACAGGTGAAACTCTCTTCTTGCAAACGCTTCATCGTGCGTACTCGCAAGCTAGATTTTCCCATTTGGCGCGAATTCAGGACGTAGCAAAATTCTCCTGCTTTCAAGCTCTCATAAAGATCTCTGTCAGCTTGTCTTGCCACATAAGTAGGTGCATCTATGGATAAACTGCCTCCAACTTGGTATAGATAAGTGACACGCTCTTGTAGAAACATTATTCAACTATTCAACTCTCAAACTTTGACGAAAATATTGACGGTAAAGATCGCACATGGGAACAACATGATTTCCTTGGAACCTGACTAAACCAATACTACGGAGCTTAAACGCCAGCCTACTATCTAGCTGTAAAGGGCGGTTGCTAGCAATCAATTCTTTGAAGGCATTTATCAACTCAGGATCTTCCTGTAAGTTACCTAATTGGCGGCGGAGATGATCTCCATAAATACCTTCTTCAGTTGCAGCTAACTGGGATAGTTGCTCTAAGTTCATCCTACCTCGTGCGATTTGATAGAGTGCTTGCCTTACTAGATAGGGATGTCCCCCTGTGAGCATCATTAATTGTTCGATCTCGGCAGGTTGCCACTCTAGTTGATGTCGCCTCACCAAATCTTCTACTTGAGGACGGTTCAGCTCAGGTAGCTCGATTGGCAGACCTACATTAAATGGGGATTGATTGATATTGAGAGGAATATAAACTTCTTTAGAGTGAACGATCACTAATCTCAATCTTTTCCAGATATCCTCATTTTTGGCTTTTTCATGCCAAGCTCGTAGCAAGCCAAAAAAGTCTGAAGCAATTTTAGGATATTGAAACATTAAATCTACTTCATCTAATCCTAATACTAGCGGTTCTTTTAGCGTTGTTAGCAAATATCGTTGAAAATATTTTGTGCATTTGTTTTTGCTACCTAGAACCCCTTGCCAGTACTCATCTAGATTCTCATTTAAATCTAACTCTGAAGCGATACTACCGCAAAACCATTTTAAGAAAAGATCGAGTTCCGCTAGTACGTTACCATCAGCTTGCTGTAGGTATAAATGCACGACTTTATACCCTCGGTGTTTAGCATAGGATAGAGTTCGCGACAGTAAAGAAGATTTACCCATTTGTCTCGGAGCTTTAATCCGAATCAATGAGCCCGCTCTTATTATTGTCTCAAAGCAATCTTTTTCAATGGGAGGTCGCTCGACATAAAAAGAAGAATCTAAATCAATTTGTCCTTCTGGCTCCTCTAGATGAAACTTCTGATAAGTTGTTTGTAAGTTACTCATCTTGGTTTCAACTAAATTGTTGAGAAATTGCTTTTGAATTTTAGTTGCGTCTGAATTATTGGTAAGGAGCTCTGGTGATGACTGCAAGTCAATTACTGTAGGTGCGCCTGAATTATTGATAAATTGCTCTTGTGATAATTGTAGTTGTAAGTCAATTACTGTAGGTGCGCCTGAATTATTGATAAATTGCTCTAGAATTTGCAAAGTTGCTGCGGCATTTTCATAACGTTGGCGATAGTCATAGCGCACCATTGTGTCAATTATTGCAGCTAGACCTTCGCTGATTTTAATGTTGACATGTTCAACAGCCAAAGCACAGCTATATTCGTTGCTAAGGCTATCCTTAGGTATTTCCATCGATGAGAGCCCAGTGAGAGCCTGTAAACACATCATCCCCAGTGCGTAAATATCGCTACAAAATTTAGGTTGTCCTGCTAATTGCTCGCTAGGCATATACTCAAGCGAGCCTATAACTACAGTTTTATTGCTAGAGTTTTCTCCTGCCTGACCGAGATCTTTAACTGCACCGAAATCGATCAGCACGACCTTATTGTCTGTTTTGCGCCTGATTAAGTTTGCGGGTTTGATATCGCGGTGAATAACTTGTTGCTGGTGTACGAATGCTAGAACTTCTAGAACATCTAGCAAAATACTCACAACTCTGTCTTCGCTTAACTGCTTCCCTGGGAAAATTTCTCTCGATAAAGTGTGACCTTCAATATATTCTTGAACTAGAAAAAATTCACTATCTTCGGTAAAGTGAGCCATTAAACGTGGAATTTGGTCGTGACGAGCGCCTAGCTTATAAAGATTCTCGGCTTCACTCTCAAATAGTCGTTTAGCAATTTCTATTGTTTCTTTACAGATGCTTTGGGGTTTAAGTTGCTTTACAACGCAAGTTGGTTGACCTGGTAAGTAGATGTCCTCGGCTTTAAATGTTTGTCCAAATCCTCCGCCACCAATGGCTGCGACTATTTTGTAGCGACCTGCTAGCATTCTGCCAATCATCATAGGGTATTCACTATTTATCCGCATCTATTTAGAAAATCTGCAAATTAGAGTTGTTGGATAGTATGCCCAAAAATCTTTGAAGCTAGCTTGCGTTACCTGAAAAGCCTATTCTCCTGTAGAATTACTGTCTAAATGGTCTTAATCCAAGCTGTTGTTATTCTAGCCAATATTTGCCAATATCTACAATTCTCTTGCTCCCGTTTCAGCAAGATCGATCAAACTAATTGGGCTGGTCGTAGGCGAAATCCAATGAATCGCTCGATCGACATTTCCCGCACCGTTAAACCAAGTCTTTTGGCGTTTGGCAAACTGGAGTGTGTGCAAAGTTGCTAATTCCCTTGCCTCGGCAAGCGTGGTTTTTCGATCGAGAAAATCTGACATTTCAGCGTAGCCCAGAGTTCGCAAGAGGGCAAGATCTTTGCCGTACTTAGTTTGGAGTTGTTGGATTTCTTCGAGCCAGCCGTTTTGAAGCATTTTATCAATTCGATCGATAATCCACTGTTGATGCACGGATCGATCGGGTGAAGTGATACCAATTTGGTGAATCGGATATGTCGGTGGTAACTCTGCTTGCTGGGCTGATAGAGGGATGCCTGTAACGTAAAAGACTTCGAGCGATCGCAAGGTTCGGACTCGATCGTTGGCATGGATCGCCTTAGCACTGGCAGGATCGACTTGTTGGAGCATGGCATAGCACTGAGATTGACCGAGTTGCATAAGTTGAGATCGAAGTTCCATTTGGGGCGCAACGCGAGGAATTGTCATACCGCGCAAGATCGATCGAATATACAATCCAGTCCCACCGACTAAAATTGGTGTAATCCCTTGGGCGTGAAATGTGGCGATTAACTCCTGTGCTTGGATCTGGTATTCAGCCACCGTAAAGCTTGTGTCGGGTTCAGCCAGATCGATCAGGTAATGCGGCACATCCTGACGCTCGGCCAAGGTTGGTTTTGCTGTACCAATATCAAAATTACGATAAACTTGGCGCGAATCAGCACTGAGGATTGGCGCACCTAATTGCTGAGCAAGTTCGATCGCGATGCCTGTCTTCCCCGTAGCAGTCGCTCCCACGATCGAAATTAATCCAGGTGGGTTCATTGACTACTAAGGTAAGTTACTGCACTAGGGCAGAGATCGGCTAAAGCACAGTTGGGACAATCAGGTTTACGCGCATTGCAAACTGCCCGACCATGATAGATCAGGCGAATTGACCAGTTTTCCCAATCGGCTTGAGGCAACAAATTAATTAAATCTCGTTCGATCTTAATCGGTTCGGCATATTTAGTTAGTCCCAGTCGATTGGACAATCGCTTCACATGGGTATCGACCGTCACACCTGCATTGATTCCAAAAGCATGAGCAAGCACAACGTTAGCTGTCTTTCTCGCCACCCCTGGCAGCTTGAGCAAATCTTCCATCAACTTTGGCACTTCCCCACCAAAATCCGTAATCAGCATCGTGCAGGTCGCCTTAATATTTTTAGCCTTGTTACGAAAAAATCCCGTCGATTTTACCAGTTCCATAATCTCATCTAGATCGGCATTTGCCATTGATTCAGGATCGGGAAAACGCCGAAATAATTCTGGAGTCACCATATTCACCCTCGCATCAGTACATTGGGCAGAGAGGATCACGGCAACGAGAAGCTGCATCGGACTGGCATATGTTAGTGTGCAGGGAGCTTCGGGGTAAAGTCGTTTCAGACGCACCAAAATTTCTCTAGCTCGAACTTTTTTTGTAGCGTATTTTCTCGCGATCGACATTAATTTTGTTTATCCCTACACACTTAGTCTATCTTCACACCAAAAGTAATGCTATAGGAGCAGTTTTATCCTACGGAAATTTTGTAGAATTTATTTAAACACTAGGCAGTAGCTGTGACCACAACTCGACCCAGAAATTCACGCCTAATGATCGCTGTATTACCAGATGAAGCTTCTGCGTTTAGAGCTTATATGGTGCTGCAAAGACATGGCATCTCCCCCGAAAATCTGGCTCTGGTAGGCAGAGGCTACAGCAGCCCAGAAAGTGTAGGACTAATAGAGCCTGGGCGGATGGCTTGGAAATACGCCAAATACGGCATGATCCTGATCGGCATTCTGGGTGCTGTCACAGGAACGATATTTCAAGTAACGGTAGGATTACGATCGATTCAACTTTACTTCCAGTTATCTTGGGCACAAACTGCGGTGGCTGTAGCGATCGCTTCAGGTCTAGTTGGTAGTCTGCTTGGCGCTTTATTCGGTAGCCTCTACGGTCTATTTTACAAAAGCAGCACATCGATCGCCTGCCGTAATTGTTTGCGCCAAGGACAGTATTTACTTTTGCTAGAAGGCTCGGAGACACTAACCCGCCGAGGCAGAGAAATCCTCAATCAGTATCTCGCTTGATAGATCTCGTGCCAAATAAGGAACTAAGACAAATAATATTCCACTCAGTCAACTTCTGCCCACCGTCGATCGACTATCCCATCAAGATAAACTTCGACTTATCCACTTTCTCCTACTCGCAGTTGCTAGAGAGGAAGGATGTAGCCTAGAAACATCTGAGCATAGTGATTTAGAGAATGTGCTGCTGAATCAACTAGCATCAACTGAAGCTGTTGTATGGTCTCCTCAAACAGATCATCAAGCAGTTCAAGCTTTATCAAACCTTCTGATAGCGGCACAGGGATCGATCGATGCTTAATGGTCAACGATTTTCATTCACGGAGCGGATCGATAGTCTGGGGCGATCTAGCATCGTGCCATATTTGCCCTTGGTTCTCACTTTAGGAAATCGTTCTGTAGAAGTGAAGGCATTGCTGGATACAGGTGCAAGTGTCAATGTTTTACCTTATGAGATTGGGCTACAACTAGGAGCAATTTGGGAAAATCAAACCATCTCCATTCCACAATAGTTCGGACATTTTAGGCAGCGATAACGCCATAAGAGCAAAGCTTGTGGAAATTGGGGTGAGATTTAATGACAGTAGGCTCCAAGTCTAACAGAGAAATAAATCGTTCCAGCAAATGCCGATTGAGAGCAAGCCTTTTGTAGGAAGCCATTGAGAAAACAAAGGGGAGTTCAGGATGAGAGGATTGATGAGATTGCCAAGCTTGAAACTTAGCAAGATTAAGAGCAAGCAAACAAGCATTGAAATGAAAATCAAGTTTGGTCAAATCACGGGCTTGACAATCGGCTAAACCCGTAAACTGCTTCGCATCACGAAAGATGAATTCAATCTGAAATCTGGATTTGTAGAAACACAGAATATCTTTTGCGTCAATGTTAATATCGGTGGAGAACAAAAGTATTCGACCAATCCGACTGGGTTTACGGGTGTCAAGAAGATAAGCAAGACGAACTTTTCGTTTCAAGCTCAATGACCAGACGATAACAGTGTAGAGATATAGTTTTGGCTCGATTTCACCCACTAAGGTCATGCGTGAAATATCGGTCAAATCCACCTTGTCATCGTACTTGCGTTTTCTGCCACGAGGCTTTTGCTTGCCTGTATAGACATAATGTAAATCGGCATCACAACGCAATTTACCAATCACATCTAAGTTTAAAGCCATCACCCCATCTACCCACTTGATTTTGCTGTAAAAGCCATCATTAACAACGTAATGTGCTGATTTTGGCAAATAAGGGTATGTGGCTTGCAAATGCTCTAAATACCTGTCAATCCTTGTTGTTTCTGATTCTGGTCTTGCTGGTAGTGTTTGCTGTACCGATAAGGTATATCCTTGTTTCGCATCCACATCCACGATCGACACAACCGATATCTCTAAGCCTTTTCCGTGCTGCCCGCACTGCCATTCCAGAAATACTCGATCCCGTAGGTGGCTTTCCCGCTTTTCGGCACAAATGAGCAGTCTATGGCGATTATCTGGCGTACACTTGCCGAGATAGCTTGCTCGATAACTTGCGCGTTACTTCGCATGAAGTTGTATGACCGCAAGTACTGACGCCGATATGTCCGTTCGTTGATTTCGCTATACCGACTCAGATTTGTGAAGTTTACTCTCCCGCATAACACCATAATTGTCGATATCAGTATTATCAGAAATTTCTCTTGGCTTTACTCTGTACTTTAGGTAAAATGTCTCTAATGCTATTCATTTGGTGTTTTGATTTATTACTTGCACCTTATCCGATGAATAGCTTTTTTTCTCTTTTTCTAAAACTGTCCGAACTATTGATT
>Ga0163151_10008416_pt1 | contig 11669 bp, 12 predicted proteins | sample OliLakLV19MP5IB2_FD_145596 | JGI IMG/M metagenome (GOLD analysis project Ga0163151, IMG submission 145596) | Freshwater microbial mat bacterial communities from Lake Vanda, McMurdo Dry Valleys, Antarctica - Oligotrophic Lake LV.19.MP5.IB-2 | ecosystem: Environmental > Aquatic > Freshwater >...
GCCTTAGATTGCAGGGTGTACGCACGAGCTGCGGCCAATGCTTTTGGGATGGATCGGTTTAGTGAATCTCAGTGGAATGAAATTTTAAGTAAATACGTTCAAATAAAAAATCTCAAGCAGGGTAACAATGAGCAGGTCAATCCGGTTTCCAAAAAGAAAAGTTCTTTCTGGTAGAACTCTCAAATTTTATCCACTAAAGACTAGGGCACTAATGAGCAATTGAAATATTTTTCAAATATTCCGCAAAATAGGAAGAAAGAAACATATTTCAAAGGAAAAATGTGTCCTACACGTCTGACCAGCTTACAGCACTTGAACTTGCCATTTCTCAAGGGGCATTGAGAGTTAAGTACGCTGATAAAGAAGTCATCTATCGATCCTTGGACGAAATGCTCAGGATCAGAGATCTCATGCGAAAAGACCTAGGCGTTATCAAGTCCGGCGAGGGAAACAGATTTTACATGACAACCTCTAAGGGGACGGATGGCTAATTTTCTCGATAAAGCCATAAGTTTTGTTAGTCCCACAGTCGGTGTGAGGCGAGCGAGAGCCAGGCTTTTAGAAAAAACCTTATCTGATTTCTCAAAAAGAAAATATGAAGGGGCCACTTCAAGTCACAGGACTGGCGGCTGGCTTACTTCTAACACTTCGGCCAATGCAGAAACACATGGCATTTTACCGCGCCTTCGAGACAGATCGCGAGACCTTGTTAGAAATAATCCCTATGCTTCGCGTGCCATTCAAATAATTTCAGCCAACACCATTGGCACAGGTATTATCCCAAATGCAAAAAGTAAAAACCAAAATCAGTCTTTAAAAATATCGGGGCTTTGGAAGAAATGGGCAGAAACAACAGAGTGTGATGCTGACGGAGTGAATGATTTCTACGGACTTCAAACACTTGTGATGAGGACCATCGCTGAGAGCGGAGAAGTTCTTGTCAGACGCAGACGACGATTCTCGCAAGACAAAACGACAGTCCCATTTCAACTCCAAATTTTAGAGCCTGATTTTATCGATACATTCCGTGAAGGAAAAATATCGAATTCTGGAAATTATATTATTCAAGGCATCGAGTTTGATGTGTTGGGGAGGCGTGTTGCTTATTATTTATATAAGGAGCATCCGGGAAACAATGCTCTGGTTACAAGTTTTGGCCTTCAATCATCCCGTGTTGATGCTTCTGAAATTCTTCATCTCTATAGGGTAGATAGGCCCGGTCAAGTGAGAGGCGTTCCTTGGAGCGCCCCCATTATGCTTAAATTAAGGGACTTTGACGAATTTGAAGATGCTCAGATTGTCAGGCAAAAAATTGCGGCCTGCTTTGCGGCATTTATAAGAGATATTGAAACACCCGTTGATTTGACTTCGGCTCAAACAAGTTTAGGGGATAAAATTGAACCTGGTGCTATTGAAGCTCTTCCACCTGGGAAAGACATAACCTTTCCCAACCCTCCACAGCTTTCCGATTACGCGCAATTCTCTAGCATTACCCTTCACGCTATAGCGATTGGTTTTGGAATCCCCTATGAAGCACTTACTGGTGATTTGTCTCAGGTGAATTTTTCATCTGGAAGAATGGGCTGGCTTGAATTTCAGCGAAATATTGAACAATGGCGTTGGAACCTAATCATCCCGAGGTTTTGTGACCCCATATGGCAGTGGTTTTTAGAGGCAGCAAGCCTTTTAGGGAATGACATAACGGGCATTGTTGCCACATGGACTCCACCTAGGCGGGAGATGATTGATCCCGCAAAAGAGGTCTCTGCTACAAGGGATGCCATCCGCTCAGGTCTTCTCACGCAAAGCGAGGCCATTCGTCAGCAGGGATATGACCCTGAGCAACAATTTGAGGAAATGAACCAGGACAATCAGCGTTTAGATTCCTTGGGACTTATTCTTGATTCTGATCCTCGTAAAACTTCACAAGCTGGCGGCCCGATTAACGTTGCAGCCGCCGCCGCCGGAGGAGCATAAATGATTAACCGTAAAACTCAAATTCCAAAAATGCAATTGAGGGCTGATTTTCAACCATCAACGATTGATGAAAAAAATAAATCAGTAGAGGTGGTCTGGAGTACCGGGGCTCCCGTTAAAAGATGTCCTTTTTTCTCAGACCCGTTTTTTGAAACCCTATCGCTTGATCCCAAAAATGTAAGGCTTGAAAGACTTAACAGCGGAGCTGCTCCCTTCCTAGCGGTGCATGATCAGTATTCTTTGGATTCTGTGCTTGGAGTTGTTCAAAAAGCGTGGCTTCAAAACTCTGAAGGCAGAGCGCTGGTGAGATTTTCTGACAGGGAAGATGTTCAAAGTATTTTTAATGATGTGAAAAACGGAATCCTGAAAAACATTTCTGTTGGTTATGCCGTTTATAAATACGAGCGCCAACCTCAAGGGGATAACGAATCAATTCCCACATATCTCGCCACAGATTGGGAGCCGATGGAAATTTCCCTTGTTCCCGTAGGAGCAGACAGCGGAGCAGGTCTAAGGGCTAAAGAAAATGAAATCAACGAGTGCATTTTTATCAACGAAATTGAAAAAACTCTTACGGAGGTAAGGAAAATGGAAAAAGAAACTAAGGTTGAGAATCAAATCGATAAGCCCACACCTGAAAATCAGGTCAGGGCTGAAACCCCGCCAAATCTTGAGAAATTAAAATCAGAAGCCATCGATGTTGAACGAAAACGAGTGAGTGAAATTCTAAAGTCCACAAGGACTGCAAAATTAGAAGAGGATTTTGCCCATAAGCTCATTGAAACCGGCGTTACGGTTGAGAAGGCCCGCGAGCTTATCATTGACGAGTGGGCTAAAAAAGAAGAAGCCGTCCAAACCAGAAGTCAGGTCAAAGTTGAGGTGGGTGGGGATCAAACCCGCGAGGCCAGAATGGAAGGGGCAGAGCAATTTCTTCTTCACAGATTTAAACCCCAAGAATTTAAGCTCTCTGAAAAAGGTATGGAATTTCGGGGCATGAGCCTGATGGAAATTGCTCGGGTTTTTTGTGAAGCAAGCGGGGTTAGAACTCGTGGGCTTACAAAAATGGAGCTCTCAAGTCGTGCGCTTCATTCCACCTCTGATTTTCCAAATGTGTTGGCCAATATTGCAAATAAAACCCTAAGACAAGCCTATGAATCAGCGCCCAAAACATATGTCCCAATCGTGAGAGAGGCTGATCTTCCAGATTTTAAACAAGTCTCTCGTGTGTCGCTAGGTGGAGCACCGGCTCTTGAGCTTGTTGGAGAAGATGGGGAAGTAAAAAGGGGTACCATTGGTGAGGGTGCTGAGAAATATCAACTAGCAAGTTATGCCAAGATTGTTGGCATCACTCGTCAGGTGATTATTAACGATGACCTCGGAGCGTTCACCAGACTTCCCGAATTATTTGGGCGTGCCGCAGCTGATTTAGAAAGTGATTTGGTCTGGGCCATCTTGACAGCCAATGCTGCATTAAGTGACGCCATAGCCCTTTTCCATGCTAGCCACAATAATCTTGGAACAGCCGGATTTATCAGTGACACCACACTCACTGAGGCAAGAGCCAAGATGAGGCTCCAACAAGATCCAAATGGGAAGGTTTTAAATCTTTTGCCCGTGACCCTCATTGTGCCAGCGGCTCTTGAAACCACAGCAAGAAAGTTTCTTGCTCAAGAAATTCGTCCTACAAAAGCCGCAGACGCAAATCCCTTCTCAGGTCAGTTTGACAATTTGATTGTTGAGCCGAGGCTTGACGCAAATTCTTCAACTGCCTGGTACATCGCTGCCGCCACCGGCCAAATTGACATCGTGGAGCTGGGATATTTGAGCGGTCAACGCGGAGTTTATATGGAGACCAGAAATGGTTTTGATGTGGACGGCGTTGAAGTGAAGGCCCGTCTGGATGTGGCAGCAAAGGCCATTGATTATCGCGGGATCTTTAAGAACGTCGGAGCTTAATGTCTAAAGTTTACGAAATTAGTAGGAATTTTTTTGAAACATTTTAAAAGCGAGGTGATTTATGAAAAATTTTATTCAACTCGGAGAAACAGTCACTCTGGTTGCGCCCTACACAGTTGTTAGTGGCGCAGGTCTTCTTGTAGGTGCGGTTTTTGGGGTTGCATCTCTTGATGCCACTAGTGGTGCTGCTGTTGAGGCGGCACTTGAAGGAGTGTTTGATCTCCCAAAGGCATCAGGTGCCATTTCCCAAGGAGCAAAAGTTTATTGGGATAATTCGGCAAAAAATTTAACGACAACTAGTTCAAGCAACACCCTTGTCGGTGTGGCCGTTGTTGCAGCGTTAAGTGGTGATGCCTTGGTTCGAGTAAGACTTAACGGATCATTCTAAAAAATGGATTGGTCAAATGTTGAGGACTCTATCAACAAAATTGGGGTTAACACCTTTGGCGTGCTTTTTACTTACATGCCAAATGGTGGGAGCCCCTTTGTTGTTAGGGGTGTTTTTAAAAAAGAATTTGTCGAAGTGAATACTGGCCAAGGAATTGGGACGGCAAGCCTTCATCCAACATTGGGGATAAGGCTTTCTGATCTAGATGCAAAACCTACGTTCGGTGATCAAGTTCAAATAGGGACAGATTTATACAACATCATCGAATCTCAGGAAGACGGCGGAGGGGGAGCAATCCTTATCTTGCAAAAATGAGTCATAAACGTGCGGTCATCAGAGAATTTATAGTCAACGCTCTCAAAGGCCAAACAGGAGCTGGCCAGAATGTTTTTGGCAATAGGGCAAATCCCCTATGGGAGATTCCTCTCCCGGCGATTCTTGTTTATGCAAGAGAAGAACATTCAGAGCCAATTTCAGTGGCGACAAGTCCTTTGAAGCGAACGCTTTCGCTGGCAATTGAAGTGAGATGCCAAGCCTCAAGCAACCTTGATGACGCGCTCGATGACGTGGCTCTTGAAATTGAAAATGTCATAAATACTGACCCTCTATTAGGAGGAAACGTCATTGAGAGTATTTTAAACCAAACAGAAATTGAAATTTCCTCAGAGGGCGAAAAGCCCATAGGGGCCTTAAGGCTTACGTTTGAAGTGGTGTATCAGTTTTAAAGTGAAACAAAATATTTGAGGGGGAATAAAAATGGGATTATCAAATAAAAGTTCGGTGATGGCCATCATGCAAGAGACAACTGAAGGTGTGCCTGTAGTGCCAGCGGCCCCTGCAGATTTTATTGCCCTTCAAGATGGGTTTAGTTTAGAGCCAAGTTTTGCAAATCTTGAAAATAAAGAAATTAAGGCATCAATCGGGCCATCTAAAAGTATCATTGGCCTTGAGGAACCAAAGGCATCCATAAGTCACTACCTCAGACATTCAGGGGTTGAGGGTCAGGCTCCAAATTTTAAACAACTTTTGCGCGCTGTCTTTGGAAGCGAAGTTTTGGCAGGTACCCAGTACCCAACGGTTGCGGCCTCTACTGTTTCAGTTGTGAAAGTTGGATCTGGAATCGGTGCAAATTTTCAAAGGGGCCAGGCCCTTCTTATAAAAGACCCAGTCAATGGATATTCGATCCGTGTTGTTCAAAGCGTTTCAGGGGATGATATCACTTTAGGATTTAATTTATTAAACGCTCCAGGCACAGGAGTGGGTCTTGGAAAAGCTTGCCTCTATAAACCTTTAAATTCAGGACATCCAACACTTTCGATATGGAATTACAGAGCTAACGGCGGAGCAATAGAGCTCATCGCCGGGGTGCGTGTAACTGAAAGTAATTTTGACTTTGGCGCGGGTGATCTGATTAACGGAAGCTATTCCTTAGATGGCATTCAATACTTCTTTGATCCCATCGTTATCACCTCATCCACAAGTAAACTTGATTTTTTAGATAACGCGACAACCAGAGTCATAACTCTTGCGGTAAAAGTTTATAAGGATCCAGTTGATCTTGCTTCGGCTATCGAGACAGCCCTGAACAGTTTGGGGAGCGCAAATACTTTTACCTGCAGTTATTCTCACTCTACCGGGAAATTCACAGTCACAAGCACTGGATCCACATTAAGTCTTCTATGGAACACCGGTGCAAATACGGCAAATTCAATTGCCACAAAAATTGGATTTTCAACAGCTGCTGACAGTACGGGAGCTCTTACCTACACATCGGATAACCCACTAAATTTAGGTGCTCCGTACAGCCCAAGTTATGACAATGCTGACCCGCTTGCCGCCAAAGATAACGAGCTATTCATTGGGGACAACACCTCAACCGCCATGATCCACGCAAGCAAAGTCGGCTTTAAAATTGGAAATAGTAAAGCCTCTATAAAAGATGTGACAGCCGTAAGCGGAATCTCAGGCTCCATCATTAAAGACAGGAAAGTAACGGTGAGTGTCTCGGCCATCATGAACCAATATGACGCCGACAAATTTAAACGCTTAAGAGCAGGCGATAACACCCGGTTTCTTTATAACTTTGGAACCAAATCCGGCGGTAACTGGATCCCTGGAAAATGCGGGTGCCTGTATCTTCCGACAGCGGTGGTTACAAGTTTTAAGCCAGTGGATAACGATGGCCTTGTTTTTGTGGATTTTGATTTAGAGGCATATGTGGATTCAACGGGTGCCGGTGAAGTGTATTTGAATTTTGTTTAAACCAAAAAGGGGTAAAAAATGACTGATGAAAATAAATGGACTTTTGTTTGGCCGGTTCCAAAGGCGTTTAAAGATCGAGAAGGAATCGAAAGTCCTTCAAATCTCGCAGGTGAAATTCATCTTCTAAAGCCTACTCAAGTTGAAAAATTTCAATTCATTGAAGAGTGCGGCTATGACATCACGCCCGACGGAAAAGTTAAGCCCGGTGATAATAAATGGAAAACCATTATCAAGATGCTTGAGCTCTCAAAAAAACACTATGTGAAAGTCGATGTCACAAAGACCGATGGAACAAAATTGGAATCCTTTGATGACCTTCACCATGACCAGGACTGCAGCACATTAATGCTGATGGTTGCTGAAATTTTGATGAACGGATTTTCGCCAACAAAAAACTAGAAATCCTTATCAGGCAACAAGTGGCTGCGGCCTATAAGGAATTAAGCTTAGTGAATGAAGCAGCCCCACTTTTGATGGAATATAACATGCGTCTTCAGCTTTCAAAACTTGGGTATCGGTTTGATGGGCAAAGTCTTTCGAGCTTCAAGGCGCAGGCGTTTACAATTATTAGCTCTGAAATCTCGCGCCTTGAGGCCGAGAGTTTAAAGAAGAGATAAAATGGCAGGCTCTAATGAAGTCGAATTCATTATTAAGGCCAACACCCAGGCAGCTGAAAATGCCATAAAGAACTTTTCCCAAAATGCTACTCAAAGTTTCTCCTCCATTGAAAAAAGTATTGCCGTCATAGAGACAATTGCAAAGGCCGCTGTTGCCGTTCTTGTAGGACATGAACTTATCGAGGGGCTAAAAAGCATAACAGAGGCAGCTCAAAAACAAGAGCAAGCAGTAACGGCCTTAAATACTTCTCTAAAACTTGCTGGTGATTTTTCATCAGAAGCTAGTCAACACTTTCAAAACCTTGCAAAGAGTTTAGAGCACTCAACGGGCATTAATGACGATGTCATCCTAAAAAACGTCGCTCTTGCCAAAGCCTTTAATGTTTCAAATGCGGAAGCCGAAAAACTTGTCAAGGCGTCAGTTCAACTATCCACCGTATTTGGGATAAGTTTAGAGAGTGCGACAGAGCTTTTAGGTCGAACATTTGAAGGGCAATTAGGACGTCTGAATCGTCTTGTTCCTGCGACAGCAAAGTTGACCGCTGCTCAACTCCAAGCAGGTGCTGCCATTGACCTTGTGAATAGTAGGTTTTCAGGGGCCGCTGAAGCTGCGGCCAATACCTACGAGGGACGACTCAAAAAGGTCGGCAACGCTTTTGAAGATGTCGAAAAAGCGGCGGGCCGAATTATTACTCAAAACCCTGTGATTTTGAGGCTTCTAAAATTAACAGCAGATGGTTTTGAATTTCTAGAAAAAGCCATTATTAATAATTCGACTGCCATCACAAAATTTATCTCAAGTGGAATCATCTCGGCATTTGCAACCCTAGCGCCTGTCATTGATTTTATCCGCGTCACCATCGGAGGAATTGGTACAACAATTCGAGGTGTAGAGGTTGCTCTTCTTACCCTTCCCGATATTGTAATAAAGCTCTTATTTCTGCTTCAAAAATCCATTGGAGCCCTTATTAAATTGCCTGGAGAACTTGTTGAGCAAGTCATTCATGCCTTTGAGATTCTATCCAACACTGTTCTCGGAAAAAAAGTATTTCAAAAACTTGGAATCGACGTTGAAGATTTTAATCAAGGTTTAAAGAATGGCATCGATGCGATCCATAATTTCAATAACTCTATTGACACAAACCCTATTAGCCAAGGGTTAGAAAAAGTCCATAACGGTTTTGAAAACATTGTTCAAGGAACAAAAAATGCTTTCATCACGGTTGACGATAAGTTTTCAAAAATTTCAACTAAATCAAAAAGCCTAGCTGATTCAATCGCAGCGGTTGGCAAGGCCCAGGTAAAGGCCGCAAATGATGGATCCGCAGCTCTTGAAAATCAAATCAAGGTTATTGAAACCCTCACTAAAGCTCAAAGGGAGCAAGTTCTCGGAGCTTTATCGGCGAATCCCGTGGGTGGACTTTTTGGGCAGGTAGAAACCCCGAAAGGGACAACAAATTTAGATAAGGCTCTTGGAATTGCATCGGGTCTTGTTCAACAGATTGGCCAGGGTGCTCAAGGAGCGGTAAAACTTGTGGCCGCTGCGGGCGCTGCTGTTGCAGACTTCTTTTTACCAGGGGCTGGGTCAGTTGTTGGCCCTCTGCTGGAGCTTTTAGCAAAAGGCCCGGAGGAAGTTAAAAAGTTTGTCCAAGATTTTGCCAAAGCTCTCCCCCAAGTTATTTCAAATATTATAAAGGCCGCTCCTGCATTTGGAATAGAGCTCACAAGGCAAGTGCCAAATATTATCAGGGAGTTTGTAAAATCAATTCCTGACATCATCAATGCGCTAGTTGATGACATCCCCGATCTTATTTTTGCAATCATTGCTTCAATCCCTGAGATCATTGGAGCGTTAATCGAAAACATTCCAAAGATTATTGAAGCTCTCATAAAAGCCATTCCACGTTTGATTGGAAGATTCATCGAAGCCATTCCTCAAATTGTTGGTCAGTTCCTAACTGAATTTTTAAAAATCCCAGGCGAATTTTTGAAGAAACTCATCGAAGGACTAGCCGAGGGGATTAACCATATCTTTGGCGGTGGCGGTGAGAGCGGAGGTCTCTTTGGTCAGGGAGGATTTTTAGGCACAGGTCTTGGCAACGGATCTAAGGGTGTATTCGGCGGGGGAATAATTCCAGGTGTAGATATTTTACCCAACAGCATTCCCCTAATTGGAAGTCTTTTGAAAGGTGGCGGCGGTGGAAGCGTCACTCTCGTGGATAAAAATCAGCGGGATGCTCAACTCGCAGCTCTTGCAAGTCAAAGGCAAGTTGCCACTCAGCCACAGGTGCAATCGGATCAAACGCTCGTCGTTAATTTACGAATTTCAGAAAAAGACCTAGCTTCAACAATTTTGCAGCTTAATCGCCAGGGGTTTAGAACAGCATGAGTGTAAAAATCTTAGCTGAAAACCTAATTGATCCTGAAATTCTGGTGCAAGGCATTCCCTCAAGCGAGAATCCAAGCTTTCCAGCGGTGAATGTTTACAATAAAAAGCGCAGGTCAAAAGTTTGGAGAACTCAAGGGTTTTGGGAGATCACTTCTTTAAATAATAAACTTATTTTTAGAGAAACCACCACCGTTGATCTCACAGCCACCATAGCTGTGAGTAATTATGCTTCTACGGTCTTGTTAATGGCCGCCATCAAAGCGGCTCTTGAGGTAGCGGGAGCATCTGTTTACACGATCACGCAAGATTTGATTTCTAAGAAAATAAAAGTCACCTCTGACGGCTTGGGTGGTGGCGGGATTTTTGAATTAATTAATACAGATGTTCTTTCAACATTAGCGTCGGTGATTGGCTTTGACATAAGTACAGATAAGACAGGGGCTCTTACCTATACCGCCGATTTTTTAAAAATCCACACTAAGGAATTTTTAACTCTTGATCTAGGGATTTCCACAAACCCCCAGTGCTTTCTTCTTATTGGAAAAAGAAACGCTCCCATACAATTTAGCTCAAGCGCCACATTAAAACTTCAAGCAAATGCCACTGACGCTTGGACAAGCCCCACATTTGAAACCACTCTTACCTATAACGAAAAAACGATCCTTCTTATAAATCCGACGGGTCTCAGTCCAACACCTCTTAGGTATTGGAGGCTTTTAATTCAAGATTCTGCAAACCCCAATGGGTTTATTGAAATTGGAAGTTTATATCTTGGGAATTTTTATTCAACTCAGCGTGGTGCTGCTCAATTCCCCTTAAAATCATCGTTTGTTGATAGGTCAACATCGGTTATTTCAGAAGGTGGGCAAATTTTTTCAGGTGTAAGAGAAAAAACTCAAGAATTTTCTCTTGATTGGAATGGGCTCACATATTCTGAGCTTGAAGTCTTTAACGATATTTTTCAAAAGATGGGAACCTCCGTTCCCTTTTTTGTCATCCTTGATCCTGACGGAGCTTTTAGTAGCTCTCAGAATTTCTATTCTAGATATGTGAAATTTTCTAGCGATCCCAATTTCTTACTCGAATCTCCCAATAATTTTTCTTTTTCGATGCAGTTAAGGGAGGAGCTCTAAAATGGGGATAAGGGTGTTTGGGGAATGGCTAAAAACGGGGGATTTTACTGGTTCCCCGCAGGTCTTTTCCCCCGTTCTTTTTCATGATGAGGGGGTGGAGCCCTTTATTTTGAGGGGCTTAAAAACCTTTATGATCCTCTATAATGATCCGGTCTTTACCTCCCTTGAGATGAGGATTTATTCAGATAACGGTGGACGCCCTGGTGGTCTTGTCTACACGTCAACAAATGTTCAAATAAAATCAGCTATCACCACTCTTGCCAATGCCTTTAAGGAAATCTGGTTTGACTTTGATCAGCTTCCAGCTCTCCCAAGAGATGAAACTTTTTATTTTGTTTTGTGGGCCAATGGCTACACAGGAATTGAGACCTCTCATATCGCTTGGCAAAGGGCATGGCCAAATCCCATTCAACGAAGTTCGCATCTAAATTTAGACGGTAAATTTTTAAGCAGGTTCCCCTATCAGGTTGCCATTATTGGGGGTGACTTTTGACATATTCCGAAAACCTCCAAATCGAATCAAAAAAGACGCAGTTTTTGGTGGTGATGACGCCAAAAAAGAGGGTCATAGGGTGGAGCGCTTACGGGACGTTTGTGTATGTGGCTCCCTTTGCGACAGGATTTGTGACGGCTGTGAATTTAAAGAGCACCATTGGCCCTATCATTGCGACAAAGCTTTCAAGCATTCCCCTCTCGTCAGACATTTTTGGCTATTTTTACGATGATGAAAATAAGCTGCTCTACATCAATAACGGCGGCGATCTTGACCCTACAACTTCAGATGCCTTCATTGTTGCGGCCTATGAGCTCTACATCGCAACCACTGATGTTAACTGGCATAGGGATCCGCTTGATCCGGCGTCAAGGGTTGTGCCCTTTGAGCCGTATATTTTAAAGGCTCCCCAACTTCTTTCTTCAAGTTCTGATGTTTTATTTGGTGTTCTACC
>Ga0163151_10008418_pt1 | contig 11663 bp, 9 predicted proteins | sample OliLakLV19MP5IB2_FD_145596 | JGI IMG/M metagenome (GOLD analysis project Ga0163151, IMG submission 145596) | Freshwater microbial mat bacterial communities from Lake Vanda, McMurdo Dry Valleys, Antarctica - Oligotrophic Lake LV.19.MP5.IB-2 | ecosystem: Environmental > Aquatic > Freshwater > Lake...
CGATGCGCGCTGTGCAGCTGGCCAACAAAGTCGGCCAGGTGGGTGAAAGAAAAGCAGTCGCGGCCCGGGTGGCCGAACGGGTTTTGAATGAACTTCTGGTGACGGGAGGAGTGCAGCAGACTTTTCAGAAGGGAATCGTGAGCGAAGGTGAACGGAGCTACGAGTGGAATATGCGGAGCGAGCCGTGGAGCCAGGATGCCATGAACCTCATCACGGTCACGGTTGTTTATGCGGTTCAGGGCCAGGATTACGAAGTGAGTCTTAGCACGCTTTTTGACAATGCGACGCTGACACAATGAAACCAACGGTGAAAAAAATGACTGGTTCGAGATCGAACACCCCGGGTGTTCAATCCTCCGTCGTCCTACGACCCAGTGGTTTCACCTTGATTGAAGTCCTTTTGGCGGTTGCCGTTTTTTCCATCGTCCTGGCCGCCATCAACAGCGTCTTTTTTGCGGCGCTTCGACTGCGCAACAGGAGCTATGCGGCGTTCGACAAGGCGCTTCCAATCCAGCAAGCCATTGCGATCGTCAAGAGAGACCTGGAAGGAATCATGTTTCCTGGCGGCCCGCTGGCCGGCAGTTTTCAAACTACCTCCACCAACCTCGATCCTTTCTCGGCGTCTATCGGGCTCCGAGTCAGCCCGGATTTTTCAACCACCAGTGGTTATGCGGACTCCTACTCTCCTTGGTCCGAAGTTCAGAAAGTTGCTTATTTTTTAGCGCCATCCACCAACAACTCCGTCGGCAAAGATCTGATTCGCAGCGTCCATCACAATCTGCTTCCGGTCATGACCGATGAACCGGTGAAACAATGGTTGATGGGCGGTGTGGAAAGCATGGGCCTGTCCTATTTCGACGGGCTCGTCTGGACTGAAGTATGGGATAGCTCGACTGCGACGAATCTCCCCAAGGCGATCAAAGTACAAATCAGCTTGGTTCAGGATGTGGGGCGCCGCACCGTTCTGGCCCCGGTTGAATTGATCGTTCCTGTCTTGGTGCAGGGAGTGACCAATTCGACAACCACAGGAGGCTGACGATGATCCTTTTGTCGCCCAGGTCAGCTCGTTTTTCCGCAGGCCGCTCCTCAACGGACGATCACGGAAAGGTTTGTTCAGACAAGGCCCGGCAAGGTTCCGTCTTCATCATTGTTCTCTGGATCTCGTTCGGATTGGTGGTGCTTTCCCTTTATTTTGCCAATGCCATGAACTTTGAGCTGCGCTCTGCGGACAACCGCACCGCCGCGCTCGAGGCCGATGCCGGGATCAGCGGGGCGGCCCGTTATGTGACTTTTTTTCTGCAAAAACTCGCCACCAACGGCGCAGTGCCGGATGTGCGGTATTACGGCGCTGCAGATGTTCCGGTCGGAGAAACCCGGTTCTGGGTCATCGGACGATCTCTATTGGACCAGCAAAAGGCGTTTCGGACTCCAATCTTCGGACTGGTGGATGAAGCTTCAAAGTTAAATCTGAACACTGCTACTGTGGCGATGCTGGAGTGGCTGCCTGGAATGACAGCCGAATTTGCTGCTGCCATTGTGGACTGGCGGGATGCGGACAGCACGGCGACGGCGAGCGGTGCCGAGGATGAAATTTATGGAAGACTGGTTCCACCGCGAAGATGCAAAAATGCATCGTTCGAATCCGTCGAAGAGCTGCGGTTGGTGTACGGGGCGACCGACGCGATTCTTTACGGAGAAGATGCCAACCGGAACGGAGTTTTGGATCCCAACGAAAATGACGGGAATGTGTCGCTTCCCGAGGACAACCGGGACGGGAAACTGGATCAGGGAATTCTAAGTTTTGTCACCGTTCACAGCAAGGAATCGGCGACCACCAGCGACGGCACCGCGCGGGTTACCACGACCGACAGAAACGGCCTGCGAGCCCTGGTGACGCAATATTTTCCGAACAAAACCGTCACCATACCCAATGGAGGATTTCCGAGCGTGTTGGAGTTTGCTCTGGCCGCACAAAACCAACTGTCTGCGGCTGAACTGGCGCAGATTGAACCGGGCATTCAAAACACAAACCTTGTCGGATTGATCAACGTCAACACTGCGTCCGAAGAGGTGCTCGCCTGTGTTCCTGGCATCGGATTCGAAAAGGCTGCGGCGCTCATCGCCTACCGCCAGTCCAATTCCGAGCAATCGACCTCGATTTCCTGGGTGAAGGAAGTGTTGACTGATCAGGCTGCGATCCGTGCCGCCGGTCCATACCTGACCGGGATGAGCGCGCAGTTTAGCGCCGATATCGCGGCGGTCGGACGATTCGGTCGCGGATTTCGCCGCACCCAGTTTGTTTTTGATGTCACCGATAGCACACCAAAAATCCTTTACCGACAGGATCTGACCCATCTCGGCTGGCCGCTTGGACCGGATATTCGTGACGATTTGCAATTAGCCAAAGGAAACAGGCGATGAACTGGATGAACAAATCAAGATCCAACACGGTGCTCGGCCTGACCCTGGACGGAGGTGTCCTGGACGCGGTGCAGCTCCGGCGTTCCAACGGGGGAGTCGAAGTGGTGAAAAGTTTGCAGGCCCCGCTGACGCTCGATCCGTTGCGAAACGAGGCCGAGTTGGTGGGGCGCGAGGTCCGCAAATTACTCAGCGCCGCCGGCATTAATGAAAAACGTGTGGTGGTCGGTGTTCCGGTGGGCTGGATCCTGGCGTTGCTGACCGTCCTCCCTCAGATCGAGGAGACGGACCTTTCAAGCTTTCTGGAGCTTGAGGCCGAGCGTGGATTTCCTTGCAACGTTGAAGAGTTGCAGATGGCCTCGCAGTTGCATGCTTCACCCAGCGGAAGGCGGTACGCCTCCCAGATCGGCGTGCCACGGGCGCACTTGACCCGCTTGGAAGCGGTGTTGAAAGCTGCAGATCTTTCGCCGACCAGTTTTTCCCTGGGAGCGACCGCGTTGCCGGGTGTCCAGGCTCAAGGTGCAAGGGAACAGGTTGTGGTGGTGGTGGGGTTTTCCAAGGTGGACATGCTGATCACCTCGGGGAGTGGTTTGCTGGTGATCCGGGCGTTGGAAGGAGCCCTTGATTCGGAAGGGGCGGAGGAAAGAATTCAAAGCGAGCTTGTGGCCCGGGAAATCCGCGTTTCCCTCGGTCAATTGCCCAACGAAGTGAGGGAGCAGATCCGCAAGCTGACGATCGTCGGTTCCGGGCAGCTGGCGCGCCAGTTGGTCGAGGATATCCGACCGCGGGCGGACAAGCTTGGACTTGCGGTGGACCAGATCACCCATTTCACCGAACCGCATTTCGGGCTGGCGATTCATGGTAAAGGTCCCGTCACTCCCGCACTCAGCCTGGCGGCCCAGTTTTTGTCCGGGAACAAACCGGCATTTGAGTTTCTGCCGCCCAGGCCCGGCTATTGGAAACAGATTTCCTCGCGCTATTCTTCCAAGCGGCTGGTTTATGCGGGTGGTGCCGCTACGGCGGTGTTTCTGGCGACCGCCAGCCTGTTCGGATATCAGCAATTTCAACTGTCGGGCTTGCAATCGGAATGGGGGAAAATGAAACCAAAGGTCACCGAACTTGATGACCTGCAGGTTTTGATCAAAAAATACCGGCCATGGTACGATGAAACACTTCCTAGTCTGAACATCCTTCGGAGGGTGACTGAAGCGTTTCCTGAAGATGGCGTGGTCTCCGCCAAGATGATCGAGATTCGAAACGTCTCTGCGGTCAGCTGCACTGGCACGGCCGGCGACAATCCATCTCTCTTAAAAACCATGGACCGGCTGCGGAGTTCCAAACAAGTGTCAGACGTGCGTGTGGACCAGATCAAAGGCAAGTCACCGATGCAATTCACTCTCAACTTTCGCTGGACCGAAGCCCCTTGAATATGAATCGACGCCAACAAATTTTAGCATTCGCCGCCATCGGGTTGGTTGCTTTTTTCGTCCTGGACAAACTGCTCCTGACACCCCTAGCCAACCGGTGGAAGGAGAAAACCGAGGCTATTGCCCAGCTTCACAAGTCGATTGATAAAGGGCGCAGCACCCTGGAGCGGGAAAAAATCACACGTGACCGTTGGAATCAGATGCGGAAGTCGACCCTGCCTTTGAACGCTTCAGCGGCCGAACAGGAGCTGCTTAAGGCGTTTGAACAATGGTCCAGCGATAGCAAGATCAGCGTGACCTCGATCAAACCCCAATGGAAACGAGGAATGAGCGAGGATTATTCAACGCTGGAATGTCGCGTGGACGCCAGCGGCAGCATGCCGACTTTAACCAGGTTTTTGTATGAAGTGGAACACTCCCCGATGGCTCTGAAGATAGAGTCTGTGGAAATCACCACCCGGGACAGCAACGGGCAGCAGCTCGCACTCGGCCTTCTGGTGAGCGGGTTGAGGCTGGCTCCGGTGGAGGGTAAATGAGAAAAAGTAATCCAAAATTGTCGTCGTGGCCGGGGATGATCCTGGGAGTTTTTGTCGCGTGCGGCGCGGCGTTTGGCCAGACAAACGCCCTGACAAACGGGGGCGAGCTCAAGTCCAACGATGTGGACGTCGTGGTGGCGTCTGTTGTTTTGCCGGACGTCGCGCACGGAGTGACGAGCCTCATCAACGAATCAGGAGCCACGCCGCAAAGTCCGTCCAATGTCGTGGAGGAATCCAAACCATCCGCGAACGAGAGCATTACGAGGTCAACGCGCCGCAGCGGTCGTGAAGAAAATTCTAGCGGTGGAACCAACTTAACCTCAAAGGCTGTGAAGTCTTCAGAAGGTGCCGTTACAGGTCAGACTTTTGAATCGTTCCGGATCATTGGTGAACGGAATATTTTTAATCCGTCCCGTTCCCCTCGTTCCTCGCGGAGCGGTTCAACCGCAGTGAAGCGGCAGCCGAAGGTCGAGTCTTTTGCGCTGGTGGGAACGATGAGTTACTCCAAGGGAGATCTGGCTTTCTTTGAATCCAGCGTCTCCCAATACCGGAAATCGGTGAAGAAAGGCGACACCATCGGTGCCTATAAAGTGCAGGAGGTGACCGCCAGCTCCGTTAAACTGGGCAACGACAAACAGGAGATTGAATTGAAGGTGGGACAGCAGATGAGGAGGGAGGACGAGGAGGACTGGAAGCTTTCGGGAGATGTTTTTACGACCAGCCCGGGCGGTGGCTCGAAGGGGCAGGATTCAAGCGGAAGCCCGGAGAGCCCCGGTTCGTCCGGCGGCGGGGGTGAAGATGAAGTTTTAAAGCGGATGATGGAAAAACGTGCGAAGGAGTTGAACTAATGAAAACCAGAATTCAGCATTTTACCGCCCTTGGTCTTGCCTTGTTTGTGGGCGCGACCATTGGAGGGGCGCAGGAAACCAATGTGGTGACAAACAGTCCGGTCGCCACCAACCAGAGTGCGACAGCACTTTCCCCGAGGGAAGCCCGCCGGGTTGAGCGGCGCGCTGAACGACGTGCCGAACGTCAGAGGGAACGCCAACGGGAGCAGGCGGAGGGTTCGACGAACGCCGTCCCGGCAGCGTCGGAGGCCGTGGCTGCATCCGTGACCGCCCCGCCGCCTCGTGCCGCAGAAAGCGGAGCCAAACCGGAACCAGCTGAAGCCGCGTTGCGTTTGAATTTTCGCGGGGTCGCGCTCGACATGGTTTTGAACTACCTGAGTGAGGCGGCAGGTTTCATCATAGTGTTGGAGACGCCGGTCAAGGGGACGGTGGATGTCTGGAGCAATAATCCATTGACCAAGGCCGAGGCGGTTGACCTTCTGAACAGTGTGTTGAACCGGAACGGATATGCCGCTCTGCAAAATGGCCGGACCCTGACCATCGTTTCCAAGGAAGATGCAAAGAAGCGCGATATTCCGATCAAGATTGGCGGCGCGTTTCGTGATATACCAAAGAACGACGAAATGGTGACGCAGATCATTCCGGTGCGAAACATCAACGTGACGCAGTTGGCGCGCGATCTTTCGACCCTGGTTCCATCCAGCGCCTCTCTCGTGGCCAACGAAGGCGGAAACTCCTTGGTCATGACCGACACCCAGGTGAACATCCATCGGGTGGCGCAAATTGTCTCCGCGCTTGACGGCCAAGTTTCGGCCTCGGCCTCCATCCGGGTTTTTCCATTGCGTTACGCCGACGCCAAGGCGCTGGCAGCCACGATCAAAGATCTGTTCCAGGACACTAGCTCCACCAGCGGACGCACGGGCGGTGGAAACCGTAGTGGCGGCGGAGGAGGTTTCGCCGCTGGACTCGCGGCATTTGGAGGTTTTGGCGGAGGAGGTAACAACGGCGGGGGAGGACGCACCGGAGGGAGCACGAGCGCCAACAGCGTGGCCACCGCGGCAAAGGTGACTGCCGTGGCGGACGAACACAGCAACTCACTGATCATCAGCGCATCGGAGTCGCAGTTTGCCGCGATCGAGCAGCTGATAAAATCGGTTGATACCGATGTTCAAGACCTGACCGAGCTCAGGGTTTTTCATTTGAAAAATGCGGATCCGACTGAAACGGCGGACATGCTTTCCAATCTTTTTCCTGACACCACCAGGCAGGAGGACACCCGCGGAGGTGGCGTGCGGTTTGGCGGAGGCGGTTTTCAGGGGTTTGGCGGAGGCAGGCAGGCTTCCACCGCCGCCACGGAGACTGACCGGTCCAAGAAACGAGGCAAGGTTATCGCGGTTCCGGATCCGAGAACAGGATCCATTGTGGTCAGCGCGGCCAAGGAGCTGATGCCGCAGATTGCGGAGATGGTTTTGCAACTGGACACCGACCCGGCGAAGAAAAAGAAGGTTTTTGTTTACAACCTGGAGAACGCCAACGTTCAGGATGTGGAAGCGGTTTTGCGCGGTTTGTTTGAAAGCCAGAACAGCCGGAACACGGCGAACAGCCAGAACAATGCTTTGCAGAACCGGGCCAACCAGGCGGGACAGACCCAGACCGGAAACTCGGGTTTTGGAGGTGGATTTGGAAACACCGGTCAAGGTGGCGGAGGCGGATTGCGCTGAGCCGATGTTTTCAACGCGACCAACCGATCAAGGATTTAAATGTTCAAGGGTAATTACAAACAACGAGGGATCTCCTGCTGTCTGGCGGCCATGGTGGCCACGATTGCGGGAGATTTAATGGCGCAACAACAACGGCAGACGGGGACAGGCGCACGGAACACCACCGGTGCCGCGAGAACCACAGGAGCTACGGGAGGCCGCTCCTCCAGCACAGATTACCCCAGAAGCACCGATGTGGGGGAGGCGATGATCTCGGTCGATCCGGAAACGAGAAAGATCATCATCATTGCCGATGACGAAACCAATCTCCAGATCAAGAATGTGATCAGCAGCTTGGACCGTCCGAAACCGCAGGTTCTGATCAAGGTGGTTTTTCTGCAGGTCACCCATAACGACGATCTCGATCTGGGCACCGAAGGCTCCTTCATGCATAAACCAGGTGGCGGTGTCAATACCGTCGGCACGGCATCCAGCGGATTTGGTCTGAAGGACGCCGCCACCGTCGCCGCCGGAGGAGGGCTCTACAAAATCGTGGGCGACAATTTCGAAGCGACCGTCCGCGCACTGGCCGTGACCGGACGCACGGAGATTCTTTCCCGTCCGTCCATCCTGGCACGGAACAACCAGCAGGCCACGATTGTAGTCGGGCAGCAGGTGCCGTTCATCACCAACACCCGGTTTGATGCGGTGAACGGACAGATCAACACCGTGACCTACCAGGATATCGGCATCATCCTGCGTGTGACCCCGTTCATTTCCTCCGACGGCATGGTGGAGATGATCGTTTCCCCTGAGATTTCATCTGTGAGTGACAAGACGGTGAACATCTCGCAGGGGGTGAACGCGGCGGTGATTGACAAACGCTCTGCCGACACCGTGGTGGTGACCGGGAACGGTCAGACCATCGCCATCGGCGGGTTGATCGGAACACAAAAAGTTGACCAAACCCGCAAAGTTCCCCTCCTCGGAGACATTCCCGGCCTTGGATTCCTGTTCAAGCGGAAGGTCAAAACCAACACTAAAACTGAGCTGATGATTTTCCTGACCCCCTACGTGATTCAACAACCGGGCGACCTTGCCCGGATGACCCAGGACGAACAGGACAAGTTGCAAGACGCGCCAAAAGTGTTTAATGAAAAGGAAATGAACCGGTTCCTCGATGGACTGCCATCCAAGCAGCTCCCGACGACTGTGATTCCGCAATCTGGCGCACAACCGAAATAAAACAAACCACGCGGATGAGGTAACCGGCATCGAACCAACCATGAAACCGACCCGACGAGGACTCTGGATCTATCTGCTGTTGTCGGTGGCTTGGCTGGTTTTTATTTCGTGGCAGATCATGGAGCATCGGCGAGTGATCGAAGATTCCCGCCAGAATCTCATCAGCCGCGGCCGGGCCATCACCTCGACACTCGGGCTGGTCATCCGTTCGCAGAGGCGTTACGGCGGAATAGTTTCGCAGGAAAGATTACAGTCCGCCCTGGCCGAGTTGATCAAGCCGGGCGAAGTCGATTCCATCGCGCTCTTGAATGCCGAAAACAAGGTGGTGGTTTCCGCCGGGGAACCGCTCGACGAAGATGAGGTCCATGCTAGGTCTGGTCTGACCTGGAGCAAGGGTGGCATGATGCTGGCCAACTTGGTTGACCTCGGAACCAATGTGACCTCTGAGGCGGAAAATCGGCGCCGCGCCATCGTGGTTCCTTTCAAACCGCCTGGTGAAGGTTCCAATAATCCTGCATCGGCTTTTCTTCCACCACCACCCTGGGGCACCAACTCGATGCAGGGAACCAACAGGCCGTTTGGCGGTCGGCAGGGGCCGCCCCGTGGACGCGGGGCTTTCGGGCGTCCCTCATGGATGAGCGAAGAGGAATACCAGGCCCTGATTGCCAGGCAAGGTTTGCACAGCTTTGTCATCGCCATGTCCACACGTGGAATCACCGAGGCCACCTCGCAGGATCTCTGGCTTCGTTTCATCATCGGTTTGCTGGCCACCGCCAGCACCGCCGGGGCCGTGGTGGCATGGCGTAGTTTTGAACGTTCCTCGGATCTGGAATTGCGGCTGGTGAAGGCGAGCGAGATGAATTCGCACCTGAAACAGATGAATCTGGCTGCAGCGGGCCTGGCCCATGAGACCCGCAATCCGCTGAACATCATCCGCGGCCTGGCGCAAATGATCTCCAAGCAGCTTGAGGCTCCGTCCGAACTGCGCGACAAATCACGGGCCATCATCGAAGAAACCGACAGAGTTACCGCGCAGTTGAACGAATTCATCAACTATTCCCGGCCCCGGGAAGTCCGGCTGGGTCCGGTGGATTTGGGCCGGGTCAGCACCGAGGTGGCGCGGGCTCTTGCTTACGATGCGGAAGAAAAAAAGATTCAAATTAAAATCCAAGCTGCTGATATTGTCGTGGAGGCTGATGAACAACTCCTCCGTCAGGCTTTGTTCAACCTCCTTTTGAACGCCATTCAAGCGGCGGGGGAGGGAGAGTCCATCCGCGTGCTGGCAGGGATGGAAAACAACACCGCTTATCTGGCGGTGGAAGATTCGGGACCTGGTGTTCCGATGGAAAAAAGAGCCGAGATTTTCAAACCTTATTTCACCACGCACACCGAAGGCACCGGGCTCGGGTTGGCCGTGGTGAGGCAGATTGTTCTGGCGCACGGATGGGATATTGAATGCAAATCCAACGAACCAAAGGGGGCGGTTTTTAAAATCGGACACCTCCGCCTGCTGCCAAATTAAGATGTCTCCACCATCCGCACATCCCAAACCCCCCAGAATTTTAATAGTCGATGACGACGCCGGCCAGAGCAGTCTTTTAAACTCGTTCCTGGGGGGGCAGGGCTTTTCCACGACCGTGGTCTCTTCCGGCGAGGAGGCGCTGGTGGTTCTGGATCGCGGCGGAGTGGACATGATGGTTTCCGATGTGCGCATGACCGGCATCTCTGGATTGGAAACTCTGCGCCGAGCCCGTCTTAATCACGAAAAACTTCCCGTTTTGTTGGTGACCGCATACGCCGATATCCGCGACGCGGTCGGCGCCATGCGCGACGGAGCGCTCAATTACCTGAGCAAACCGATTGATCTCGACGAACTCCTGCTGGCCGTGCAAAAGGCCACCGGGATGGCGCGTTCGACCCCGCTGCGGTTCAGCGACGATAAACGTCTGCCGGCGGACGTCATCGCCCGAAGTCCTCTGACCCAGGCCGTTTTTCGCGATGCCGCTTTGGTGGCGGTTTCCGACAGCCGTGTCCTGATCACTGGTGAAAGTGGTGTTGGCAAGGAGGTTCTGGCGGACGTCATCCACGGCTGGAGCCACCGTCACGCGGGGCCGATGATCAAGGTGAACTGCGCCGCCATCCCCGAAAGTCTTTTGGAAAGCGAACTTTTCGGACACGAAAAGGGGGCTTTTACCGGGGCCACAAGCCAGCGTATCGGACGTTTTGAAGAAGCGGGCGGCGGCACCATTTTCCTCGATGAAATTGGAGAGTTGTCACCTCATTTGCAGGCAAAACTACTCCGTGTGACCCAGGACGGGCGGATCCACCGGGTTGGCTCCAACCGTGAGGTCTGGACCGACACAAGGATTCTGGCTGCGAGCAACCGGAACCTTGAGGAGGAGGTGAAACATGGCCGGTTTCGGGAGGATCTTTTCTACCGGTTGAATGTGATCGAACTGAGCATTCCTCCTTTGCGTGAGCGTCGGGAAGACATCCTTCCCCTGGCCAACCGTTTTCTTGCCGAGTTCAGTCAGGGGAGAAGTCGGATTTCCGGGGTGGTCGCTGATTTGCTGGAGGAGTATCCGTGGCCGGGCAACGTTCGTGAACTTCGCAATGCCATGGAACGTGCGGCGCTGTTGTCGCGTGGAGAAATGATTTTGCCGGAACATCTGACATCCCGGTTGAAGTCTGCAAAACCGGCACAAAAGCCGGACATCAAAGGGATGGGAGAATCGAGTGATCCCGGACGCCTGGATCAGATGGAGCGCCTAGCGATTTTGCAGACATTAAAGAAACACGACTTCAATCGGACAGAAACTGCAAAAGTATTGGGGATCAGCCGGAGGGCTTTGCTCTACAAACTGCAACGGCTTCGCGAAACCGGTTGCGACGTGGATCCCGGTCCCGGAAACGAAGGGGTGGCTGTCGATTGAAAAGATTCGGGTTTATTTGCTGACGGAGATGAGTCGAAGTGGCGTGCCTGTATTCTCATTGCTTAGTTTTCGCGGTAGTAGTTTTCCATCGCGTCGATTGTGGCGGAACAATACTTTGGTTGCGGACGTGACGCAGAGATCGCTAAGTGGTCTGTGGCAGTCACAATCATTGTGGGAACCCACGATGGTGGCTGAATAGCTTAATTTTACTCTCAAATATGAAAGCTTTCTGGTGGTTGTCCATGGTGCTTCGGTAAAAGTGCGTGAAGACGGTGATCGCCCCCAAGTAGATTGGCGGCATGAAATTGATCACGGACACGGACGAATGTTCCACCGGGGAGCTGAAAGAACTTCGATGTCAGCTCGACATTTGGCGTCGCCAGCAAGGAGGGCGAGCTCGTCTGCCTGAAGCGGTCTGGGGTTCCGCGGCAGCGCTGGCACGGCGCCTGGGAGTCAGCCAGGTTTGCCGGGCATTGCGTTTGAACTATAACAAACTCAATCGCCTCACGGCCCAAGCTGCGGCAGATCGAGACAATGGCCCACCCAAGACAACTTT
>Ga0163151_10008419_pt1 | contig 11662 bp, 8 predicted proteins | sample OliLakLV19MP5IB2_FD_145596 | JGI IMG/M metagenome (GOLD analysis project Ga0163151, IMG submission 145596) | Freshwater microbial mat bacterial communities from Lake Vanda, McMurdo Dry Valleys, Antarctica - Oligotrophic Lake LV.19.MP5.IB-2 | ecosystem: Environmental > Aquatic > Freshwater > Lake...
TGTCAGGTATGGATCAGTCCAGTCTCGATGCGTCGCGGACGCCCGCGCTCGATCCTGCGTTTCCCATTATAGGCATCGGCGCCTCCGCCGGTGGTTTGGCGGCTTTCGAGTCGTTCTTCGCCGGTATGCCCGCGGGGCCGGATCATGGCATGGCGTTTGTACTCATCCAGCATCTGTCGCCCAGCCACAAGAGCATCCTTTCCGATCTGATCCGCCGCTACACCCGCATGCCGGTCTTCGAGGTCGAAGACGGGATGGCGGTGCAGCCAAACTGCGTCTACATCATCCCGCCCAACAGCGAAATGGCCATCCTCCACGGCACGCTCCATCTCCAGGAATTCACCGCCGCCCGCGGGCATCGTCTGCCCATTGACTTTTTTTTCCGCTCCCTGGCGCTCGATCAAAAGGACCGCGCCATCGGCATCGTCCTCTCCGGCACCGGCAGCGATGGTACGCTTGGCGTCCGTGCCATCAAAGACGAAGGCGGAATGGTCATCGCGCAGGACGATGCCTCCGCCGAGTTTGACGGTATGCCTCGCAGCGCGATCGCCACGGGATTGGTGGACTACGCGCTGCCGCCAGTGGAAATGGCGAGCCAACTCATCGCCTACGCCGCGTATGCCTTTGGTAGAAGGCCCCGTCCCCCCAGTCCGAATTCGCAGAAGTCCGCGCACGTGCTGCGGAAGATCTGTGCGCTGCTCCGCGTCCATTGCGGGCATGACTTTTCCCTCTACAAATCCAGCACCCTCCATCGCCGCATCGAACGCCGTCTGGCCGTCAATCAAATAGAGTCCTTCGAAGCCTACATCGCCTTTGCTAGGCAAACGCCCGTGGAGCTGGACGGCCTTTTCCGAGACCTCCTCATCGGCGTTACAAATTTTTTCCGCGACAAGGTGGCCTTTCGAGTACTCGAACAAGAGGTTCTTCCCAATCTCTTCGCAGGCAAAGCCGCAGGGGCCGCAATCCGCGTCTGGTCGGCCGGCTGCTCCACCGGGGAGGAGGCCTACTCCATCGCCATCCTGCTCGCCGAACGGCAGGAAGCGTTGAAGCAAAAATTCAACTTCCAGATATTCGCCACCGATATCGACGTCCGCGCCCTTGCCGCCGCCCTTGCCGGCCTCTTCTCCGCCAACATCGCCGCCGATATTTCCCCCGAAAGGCTTGCCAGGTTTTTCACTCCCGAACCGGGCGGCGGCTACCGCGTCCATAAGGCCATTGGCGACATGCTGATCTTTTCCGAGCACGATCTGACCCGCGACCCGCCCTTTTCCAAGCTCGACCTCATCGGTTGCCGCAACCTCTTCATCTACATGGGCGCGGAATTGCAACAGAAGCTAATTCCGATGCTCCATTATGCGTTGAAGCCTAATGGGGTCCTTTTTCTGGGCGCATCGGAGTCCGTCGGCGAGTTTGGAGATTTTTATTCGGTTATCGATCACCGCTGGAAGTTGTATCAACGGCGGCCGGATCCATATCGCGGCCAACGCCCGCCCGTTGGCCGGTTCCCTACGCCTTCGCCGCCAGCGGCGATTTTCGCGCCCGCGGTTTCCGCGATGGCCGCCCGCCGGGAAAGGCCCACGCTGCGTGAACTCACTGAACGATCCCTCTTAGACCAATTCGTCCCGGCCGCTGTCCTGGTAAACGGCGGCGGCGATATCGTTTACGTTCACGGCCGAACCGGCTTGTTTCTGGAACCGGCCCCGGGAGAGACCGGCGTCGGCAATATCTTAAAGATGGCCCGCGAAGGGCTGCGCCTGGAACTGACCGTGGCCCTGCATACGGCCGCCACACGAAACGAAATCGCCCGCGGTAAAGCGCTACGCGTCAAAACAAACGGCCATTTCGTGCTGGTCAACCTTACCGTCAGCCCCCTCCCGGAGACTCACGGAACCGCCGCCGCCGCCCGCCTCTTCGTCGTTGCTCTCGAAGAAGGACCGTCCGCCATCCCCGGCGCGCCCGAACACGGCGCGAGACTGGAAGGCGCCGGAGGCGAGACGCCGCTCGCCTTCGCCGAACGCCGCCTCGCCGAAATCGAATCGGAGTTGCGCGCCAAGGAAGAGTATCTTCAATCCGCCCAGGAGGAGTTGGAGACATCGAACGAAGAACTGAAAACCTCCAATGAAGAGATGCAGTCGGTCAACGAAGAACTGCACTCCACAAACGAGGAACTGGAGAACTCTAAAGAAGAGCTGCAATCGCTGAACGAAGAACTCGCCACCGTCAACGCCGAATTGCAAACCAAGGTAACGGACCTGTCTCGTGCGAACAACGACATGAACAATCTGCTCGCGGGCACCGGAATCGCCACCGTCTTTGTCGACCGCCAGTTGCGGATCCTGCGCTTCACGCCCTGCGCCACGCGTATCATCAATCTGATTCCCACCGATGTTGGCCGGCCGGTCAACCACATTGTCTCCAACCTAATCTGTTACGACCGTTTGGAGAGCGATGTCCAAGTGGTGTTCGAGAGCCTGATTCCCAAGGAGATAGACGTACAAACCAAGACCGGCGAGTGGTACTCCATGCGCATTCTCCCATACCGCACGCTGGAAAATGTCGTTGAAGGCGCGGTGATCAGTTTCATCGATATTTCTCCCACGAAGCTGGTGCAGAAAGCGCTGGAGGAAATGGAAGTCACGTTGAAGGCGGCGCTCGACAATAGCCAGGCCGGCATTGCAATCGCGGCGGCGTCCAGCGGTACCTTGCAATACGTCAACGATTTCGGAGTCCTGCTGGGTAGCGCCGACCGCGGAGTCTCCTTCAGCGGCATCGGCATTGAACAGTTTCTTTCCAAGCTGCGCGTGCGCGATCTTGACGGCAGCCCCATCGACACCGGCGATCTTCCGCTAACCCGGGCGATCCGTTCCGCCGAAACTTCCAGCCGGGAATTCTCTGTGCTTACCGAGGACGGCGAAGAACGGTTCATTCTAGCCAAGGGCGCGCCGATCCTGGACAACCGGGGCAACCCGACCGCCGGCATCATGATCTCCATCGACATCACCGAGATCAAGGAGGCGGAGCAACTCAAGGCCAAGTATCTGACGGAACTGAAGCTGGCGAACCAGCAATTGGATCAGCGATCCATAGAATTGACGCGGACTGTCGGCGAACTCGAGCAGGCAAAGCTCCGCGCGGAGGACGCCACGCGAGCCAAAAGCGCTTTCCTCGCGTCTATGAGCCATGAAATTCGCACCCCGATGAATGGCGTGATCGGCATGACCGGATTATTGCTGGGCACGCTCCTGACTCCGGAACAACAGGTCTACGCCGAAACCGTTCGCGGTTCGGGCGAGGCCTTGCTAACGATCATCGACGAGATCCTGGATTTTTCGAAAATCGAAGCCGGAAAGCTCGAACTTGACGCGGCGCCGTTCGACCTGCACCGCGCCCTTTACGATGTCATCGAACTGATGGCGGTAAAAGCGCGGGAGAAGGATCTGGAACTGCTTCTGTTGTGCGAGCCGCCATTCCCATCCCATTTTCTCGGCGACGCCGGCCGCATTCGCCAAGTGGTGCTGAACCTGGTTTCCAACGCCCTAAAGTTCACGGCGAGCGGCCATGTGCTGGTCGAGGCCGAAGTGAGTTCGCTCGACGGCGGACTCGCCGCTATTCGCATCGCCGTTAGCGACACAGGAATCGGAATTCCCCCGGACCGGGTGGATAGACTGTTCGAGCGGTTTCAACAGATCGATTCATCGACCACGCGGAAGTACGGCGGCACTGGTCTCGGACTCGCAATTTCCAGCCAGCTTGTTTCGTTAATGGGTGGCCGGTTTAGCGTGGACAGTCAGGTGGGAATCGGATCTACATTCACGTTCGAGATCTCGCTGCCGGTGCATCCAACGGCTATACCGTCGGAGAACAAGGCGACAAAGCTCGACGGAGTCCGCATTCTTGTCGTCGACGGCCACCCCGTCCGCCGGTCCATCACGGCCCGCCTGTGTTCGAACTGGGGGATGCGGAAAGACGATGTGTCTTCGGCGGAAATCGCGTTGACGCTCGCGGCGGCGGCCCGGAACGATGGCGATCCCTACGAGGTCGTATGCCTCGATTGCGGCATGACGGAAATTGACGGGGAGAACGTAGGCGCCTGGCGGCGCTTATCGGACGCCCCTGGCGGACCCTCCATCCTTTTGATTGCTTCCGCGGATTCGCAAAACGCTTTGCGGAGCGCCGAAACGGGGGCCGCCGCCTGCCTCATCAAACCGCTGCGGCAATCCGTATTTAAGAATACGTTGCACCGGGTTCTCGCCGCCCGCAACGGCCGTGTGGCGGCAAATCAACTCCAAAAAATCGACCGGGAGGAAGAACCGGCGTTTGCCGGCTGCCGCGTATTACTCGTGGAGGATAATATCGTCAATCAAAAACTGGCCGCCGCATTGATGAAGAAAATGGGATGTCAGGTGGAGATTGCCAACAATGGGCAGGAAGCCGTCGCGAAGGCCTCACAGGAGCCGTTCGACCTGATTTTGATGGATTGCCAGATGCCGGAAATGGACGGGTTCCAGGCGACCGCGGCAATCCGGCAACGTGAAAGTAACGGGCGGCGCACACCAATCGTTGCGTTTACGGCGAGCGCGTTTCTAGGTGACCGCGACCGGTGCCGGGATGCGGGCATGGACGAATTCCTCACCAAACCGGTTAATGTGGACAGTTTGCGCAAGATGCTGGCGAAGTACTTGCGCGGTGCGCCGGCCTAGGCGCGGTCAAGCGGCCGCCGGCGACAACCCCACGATGTTCCCTTCCACATCCTGAATCCACCCGAAGCTGCCGGAAATAACATAGCACGGCCTGGCGCGGCGTAGAGTAGACGGCTGTTTGGCAAGCCGTCTCGCTGACGCTCGCGGCTCGGTAACTCTTACAGGCCTGTCGTGGCCCCTTACTTTTTCGGCTTCTTGAACTTCATCGACTCTTCCACCTCAATGTTATTAACAATCGAGAACGAGCCCGAAACGCCATTCGCCTGTATCTCGGCAATGGTGCGGTCGCCGGTCGTGGGCAGAACACCTTCCAAAATAATATTCCCGTTCTTGACGACAATATGAACCGGATGATTACCAAAGGGAGGGTCATTGGTAATGCCGGTCATCGCGGTGATCCGCGACATAAACAACGGCGCCCCGCGGTTCGGATTAAATCGCGAGAGCGCCGGATGCCCATAGATCGCCACGTAAGTACGGAGGCGGATCTGGTCGTCATTCGGCGACAGCGACAGCACTTCAATCTGGTTATCCACCTTGGAAACGCCTTCCACGCGCTTCGTCACATTCTCCGCGCTCGATTTCAAAATCGGCCGCGATGCGTAGCCGCGCAGAGTTACCACATCGCCCTTGAAGCTAAACCGAAGGCTGTCAAAAACGCCATACTCCGGCAGGGACAATATCTCGCGTTGAATTGACCGTGCCATTCGCACCACTTCCCGTTCATTCACGGCTGGCGTTTGAGCGGCCAACGTACCGCCCATCGCCAATGCAAATATCGCTACTTGGGTTCGCATAGTGTCTCCTGTTTACTTAGATGTAAACGTAGCGGGGACAGTTGCGGATTCCAGGAAAATTAGAAATTGACGATCGACGCGAAAGATCCAGCGTCCAAACTTGCCCCGCCCACCAGCGCCCCATCGATCTCCGGTTGCGCCATCAGACCCTTCACGTTATCCGGCTTCACGCTGCCGCCATAAAGAATCCGCACCGCTGCGCCGGCCGCGGCGCCGTACTTCGCAATCACCAGCGCGCGCAAAGAACGGTGGGCATCCGCCGCCATCTCCGGGGTCGCGGTCTTGCCCGTGCCAATCGCCCAAACCGGCTCATAGGCAATTACAATTTTGGCGAATGACTCGGCGTCCAACGGCGCAATCCCGCTGCCGAACTGCTCCGCCAGCACCGTCTCCGTCCGCCCCCCTTCACGCTCTTCCAGCCTCTCGCCGACACAAACGATCGGCCGCAGTCCGCACGCCAGCGCCGCCTTCGTCCGCTCCAAAACAGTCGCATCCGTTTCGCCAAAAAACTGGCGGCGTTCACTATGACCCACGATTGCCCATTCCGCCCCGGCGGCCTTAATCATCGGCCCCGAAATCTCTCCGGTAAAAGCGCCCTCATTCTTCCAATAAAGGTTCTGCGCCCCCACGCCTACGCGCGTCCCCCGCGCCGCCTCCACCGCCGCGTGAATGTTCACGAACGGCGGGCATATCGCCACTTCACAGTGCTTTGACTCCGCCACCAACGGCAGAAAAGCATCGAAAAACGCCTTGGTTTCCGCCGGCGTCTTGTACATCTTCCAGTTGCCGGCCATCAGCGGTATTCTCATAATTCTTGTAAAAAACTCGTTCCTTTCGTAATCCCGGCACCGAAGTTCTCAGCCACCGTTTGCCCGATATCGCTCAACGTCGCGCGAGTCCCCAAATTCGTTCCGCCGCGCGCCGATGGCGAGTATGCCAACAGCGGTGTATACTCCCGGCTGTGATCGGTCGAAGGCGTAGTCGGATCGCATCCATGATCGGCGCAGAAGACCGCCAAATCGTCGCGATCCATCGCCGCCAGCAACGATGGCGCCCACGCGTCCGCCTCTTCCAACGCCCTCGCATACCCCTCGACATCGTTCCGGTGCCCATACAGCATGTCGAAATCCACCAGATTGACGAAGATCAAGCCCTCAGGCGTCACGTCCATCGCCTCCAGCGTCACCATCATCCCCTCGGCATTCGTCTTCGTCTTGTCGTAGATCGACACGCCCCGCCCTAAAAACACATCGAAAATTTTCCCCACGCTGTGTACCGGAATCTTCCGTTCCGCCAACTGGTCCAACAGCATTCCCGCCGGCGGCGGCACCGCGTAATCATGCCGGTTCGACGTCCGCGCAAACGCCCCCGCCTCGCCCGTAAAAGGTCGCGCAATCACGCGCCCGACTTCATATGGACCCCGCAATATCTTCCGCGCCGTGTCGCAGATTTTGTAGAGTTCCCACAGCGGAATCACATCCTCATGCGCGGCAATCTGAAACACGCTATCGGCCGACGTATAGACAATCGGCGACCCCGTCCGCACATGCTCCTCGCCCAGCTCTTTCAGAATCTCTGTCCCTGACGCCGCTTTATTCCCAATCGTCGACCGCCCTATGCGATCTTCGAACACCGTCATAATTTCCCGCGGAAACCCGTTCGGAAACAGCGGAAATGGCTTCTCCAGATGAATGCCAACCATTTCCCAATGTCCCGTCGTCGTGTCTTTTCCCGGCGACGCCAGCGCGCATTTTCCAAACGCCCCCAGCGGAGCGGGATCCGCCGGTAAGCCCGTCAACGGTCTGATATTCGCCAACCCCAGCCGCGAAAAATTAGGCAGACGCAACGCCCTCTGCCGGGCAATATTGCCCAGCGTGTCGCTGCCCGCATCTCCATAGGAAGCCGCGTCCGGCATCTCCCCAATCCCCACGCTATCCAGCACTATCCAAATAATCCGCTTGAATCGAGTCGCCATACTACTCCGCCAATATCCGTTGTACCCGCTCCGTCAGCATCTCCACAAACTTCTCCGGCAGGAATCCATTCATCCGGCTGGAAATCTCTCCGCGCTTATTCAAAATCACGGTCGTTGGAATTGATGACACATTCAACAACCGCGACAACCCGTCTTCAAAATGCACATCCTTCGACCACCGGTTCGCTTCCAAAAACGGCGCCACCAGGCTCTTGTCCTCGTCCGTATTCAGATAGACAAACTCCACGTCATTGCGGCCTGCGAACCGCTCTTTCACCTTGTCGTACAGCGGATGTTGCACCCGGCAAGGACCACACCATGTTGCCCAAAAATCCAGCACCACGACCTTCCCCTGCAACGACGACAAAGCCAACTTCTCCCCACTCACGCCCGTCACCACAAACTCCGCCGGCTTGCTTTTCAACGCGTTCTGATCGTATTGCCGCAAACGCGCAATTCTGCCCTGGTTCCATTGATTAAAACGGTCATGCGCCGCCAGCAGCCGCTCCCCAACACCCTTCTCCTCGCCATGCGCTTGCTGGAACGCCGCTCGCATCGCAACCAGTTTGTCGGGCCGTTTCCCCTCGCCGGAAACAAACGAATCGGCCCATGAATCCACGGCCGCGTCCCACTTACGCTGCGCCGTTTGCGCCAGCGCCAGCGTATGCGCGCTCTCATCGAATGGATACGCCGCATATGATTTTGCCGCCAGCGTTTCCGCGTCCGGGAACTTACCCAAAAACAACTGCGCCCGCGCCTGCTCCTGCAACGCCCGGCTCAATCCCTGATCCAAATCCAAGCGCGTCTGCCAGCGAATCTTTTCCGTCTGATCCCGCGGCTCCAAACTCCTCAAAACCTGCTCCCATTTCTTCCCGTAAGCCAACGCCTTTTCCGCCGACGCCTTATTGCCGCCTCGCCCCAACGCCCTCGTCACCGCCTCCAGTGTCTGCAAGTCATCACTCTCCCGAACCAGCACCGGCTGGCCCCATTTGATGATCCGCGCATCGTCGCCCGTCTCCCTCGCCGCCTTCACCAGCGCCCGCTCCAACTCCCACCGCGACTTCGACTCCGGGTACTTCTTAATATGACTCTCCAACGCAAAAATAAACTCGTGGCTCGAATTTCCCGCCTCCGCCAGCGAGTTGCTCAACTCCTGCTGCTCCTGCTGCGGCAGTTGCGTCTGTCCAAATATCAACGAGGCGCCCAGCATCAATAAAACAAAAATCACTTCGCCACCTCAACCGGCGCCGGATTCCGAAACGTCTCCGCCAGCCGCGCCGCCCGCTCCCGCGCCATATTCAGATAACTCTCGTTCTTCGTCACGCGGTCCAACCACTTCAAGAATTGATCCACCGCCACCAAACGCTTCCGTTCATACGCCGACTGAATCTGCAAAATCACGCGATTCACACCCAGCTTGTCGAACCGCGCCGACCGCTCCAACTCCAGCAAATACCGCTCCGAATCGCTAATCCGCTCAAACCAGTCCGCCAGCGCCTGCGCATCCAAATCGGACGAATAATTGAACTTCTGCTCCTGCGCCTTGCCCTCGCCCTCATACCGAAAAACCTTATCGCCCATTCGCGCCGCCCTCATACCGAAAAACCTTATCGCCCATTCGCGCCACCGGCAGCCCGCTTTCAATCGTCCGCGTGAACCATCCCAACTTCTCCGCCAACCCAAACATCGCCGCCGTCTCCGCCTCCGTCAACTTAAACGTCAACGGCTGCGGATCGTCCGGCGCTTCGGAATAAACCGCCTGCCCGTTCTTCTCCACCACAATCTTCACCCACGCCGGCGTGCTCCCAGGAAACGTTTTCATGAAGATCAGCTTCCCGTCCTCCGCCCAGGCGGCCAGCGAAAGCAACGCCATTAACAACTTCATCGCACCGCTCCCACCCGCGCTTCAAACCCCGCCCGCGTCGCATGGCAAATCGCCACCGCCACCGCGTCGGAAGCGTCCTGCGACCGGATCACGTCTGGCAACCGGAGTATCGTCTGCACCATCAGTTGCACCTGCTCCTTTTCCGCACGCCCATAACCCACCACACTCATCTTCACTTCCATCGGCGAGTATTCGCCGATGGTCAGGTTCGCCTCCGCAATCGCCAACAGCGCCACGCCGCGTACATGCGCCAGTTTGATCGCTGTCTGCGTGTTCACTGCGTGAAACACACCCTCCACCGCCGCCGCTTCCGGCTGGTGCAGCGCAATCGCCGTCCGCAATCCGGTCGCAATCGCCAGCAATCGCTCATGCAGCGGTTTCTTCGGCGACGTTACAATCACATCGGCCGCTATCAGGCGGTGGGTCCGTCCGTCACTTTCAATGACTCCGAACCCCGTCCGCTCCGACCCGCAATCGATGCCTAGAACGCGCATACCGTTCAGACGCTAGCCGTCTGCGTCCTCGTCATCGCCAATTTCAAAATTGCCGTAAACATTCTGCACGTCGTCGTAGTCGTCAATCGCCTCAAACAGCTTCATCATCGCTGTGGCATCCTTGCCCTCAAGGTTGACGATGCTCTTCGGCACCAGTGCCGTCTGTTCGGATTCCAAAACCGCGATCTTCGCCGCCTGCAGCGCGTCCAGCACCGCTTGATGCGCGCCCGGCTCCGACAACACCTGCCAACTGTCGCCATTGTTGCGAATGTCGTCCGCCCCCGCATCCAGCGCCACACTCATCAACTGGTCTTCGCTTACTAGCTCCCCATCCACCACAATGCTCGACTTCATTTCGAACATCCAGCCCACCGCGCCCTGCTCGGCCATATTCCCGCCATTTTTGCCGAATAAATGGCGGATGTCGCTCACTGACCGGTTCTTGTTGTCGGTGGCTACTTTCACCATCACCGCCGCCCCGCCCGGCCCGTAGCCTTCATAGGTGTACTCTTCAATCGTCAAGCCTTCAAGCTCGCCCGTGCCCCGTTTGATCGCGCGCGTGATATTGTCCTGCGGCATCGACAGCGCTTTCGCCGCCGTTACCGCTGTTCGCAACCGCGCATTCGAAGCCGGATCTCCGCCGCCGCGCGCCGCAATGACAATCTCCTTAATCAGCCGGGTGAAAATCTTCCCGCGTTTGGCGTCCAAAGCCGCCTTCTTGTGTTTGATCGTGTGCCATTTTGAATGACCTGACATGGTTCAGTCTCGTTTATCCTAATCTAATAGGTTAACACCCGCATGGCGGAACCGGCTGAACAACGAAACGAACCCGACCTCGGCCTCAGTGGCCGTATCGCCCAGTCGCGTCAAAAGCGCATTCTGCGCTCCGATGGCTCATTCGATGTCGTCCGGCTCAATCACGGTTTCTGGCAATCCATCAATGTGTACCAGCACATGGTTACCGTTTCCTGGCCCCGCTTCTTCCTTTACGTCTTCATCTTCTACGTCATCGCCAACGCCATTTTCGCGTCTCTTTATATTGCCGCCGGTCCCGGCGCCATTCAGGGCGGTGAGCCTGGGTCCCCATGGCACAACGCCGTCTTTTTTTCTGTCCAAACCATCGCCACCATCGGCTACGGCCAAATGACCCCCCAGGGCACCATCGCCAACTCCCTCGTCGCCATTGAAGCTCTCTCCGGCCTTATGGGGTTCGCCCTCATCACCGGAATCCTTTTCGCCCGCTTTTCACGCCCGTCGGCCCACATCGTCCGCAGCAACATCGCCCTCATCGCCCCGTATAGAGACATCACCGCCTTCATGTTCCGCATCGCCAACGGCCGCCAAAGCCAGTTGCTCGACATCAAGGCCACCGTCACCTACAGTTGGATGGATCTCTCCGAATCGGCCCGCCCCATTCGCCGCTTCCGCCAACTGCCCCTGGAGCGGGACAGCGTCGTCCTTCTGCCCACCCAGTGGGTCATCGTACATCCGATCGACGCCAAGAGCCCCTTCTTCGCCCGCAATCAAAAAGAGATCCTGGCCGCCGATCCCGAAATCTTCGTCGCGCTATCCGCCATGGACGAAACGTTCTCCCAAACTGTTCACGCCCGCTTTTCTTACGCCCATACCGATATCGTCCACGGCGCCAAGTTCACCGATCTCTTCGGCGCCACGCCGGATGGCATTGTCACCATCGACCTCGCTAAGATCAGCGGCTACGCCCCAGCGCCGCTGCCAGCCGCTCTAAATTCCGCGCAAACGTAGCCGTGTGAATGATCTTCTGCCGCGGCGGCTGCGCGCCGTTAAACAGT
>Ga0163151_10008420_pt1 | contig 11660 bp, 16 predicted proteins | sample OliLakLV19MP5IB2_FD_145596 | JGI IMG/M metagenome (GOLD analysis project Ga0163151, IMG submission 145596) | Freshwater microbial mat bacterial communities from Lake Vanda, McMurdo Dry Valleys, Antarctica - Oligotrophic Lake LV.19.MP5.IB-2 | ecosystem: Environmental > Aquatic > Freshwater >...
CCGGGCCTGAGGCGCCTGTCTGGCGCGCTCTCCAGCAATTCTTCCGATTTAAGGCGCTGGACCATTTCGGCCACGGAGGCCTTGGAGCGCAATCCCACCAGCGTCGCAATGCCCGCGTAGGAGGGCAGCACGCGATGGTCGGCGTAGTAATCCTGCAGGAGGGCGAGATATTGACGGTCGGTAGCCATGCGGATAGCATACCGAACGATCGTTCGGTGAGCAACGTCTTACGCCCATGCCCCGCAAGTCGAAATCTTCCGCTGTCGAACCCGGCGTCGGCAACCTGCTTCACCAGTTGCGCGATCTCATTCAGCAGGCGCGGCAACAGGTACTGCGGGCGGTGGATCTGGTGCAGGTGCGCACCAGCTGGGAAGTCGGGCGGCACATTGTGGAATTCGAGCAAGGGGGCCTGGCGCGGGCCGCATATGGGGCCGGGTTGCTCGCAGAGCTGGCGGGGCAATTGACCGCGGAGTTCGGCAAGGGCTTCGATGCCTCGAACCTCTACAAGATGACTCAGTTTTACCGGCAGTTTCCGAAATTAGACGCAGCGCGTCTAAATTTGAGCTGGACCCACTACCGCCTGCTGCTGCGGCTGGACGACCCGCTTGCCCGCGACTGGTATGCCGATGAAGCCGCCACGCAACATTGGAGCACGCGCCAACTCGAACGCCAGATGGGCACGCTCTACTACGAACGCCTGTTGGCCAGCAAGGACCGCAAAAGCGTATTGAAGGAAGCGGAGAAAAAGCTGGCGAAGATCGACGAAACGCCGCGCGAATTTGTGCGCGATCCGGTGATGCTCGAATTCCTCGGCCTGCCGGGCACGGGCACGCTGCTGGAGTCAAAACTGGAGGATGCGCTGATCGGCAATCTTCAGGCGTTCTTGCTCGAATTAGGCAAGGGGTTCGCCTTCGTGGCGCGCCAGCAGCGCATCAGCACCGAGAGCAAGGATTTCTACGTTGACCTGGTGTTCTACAACTATCTCCTGAATTGCTTCGTGTTGTTCGATCTGAAAACGCGGGAGCTGACCCACGAAAACACGTTCGCATTGCGATCGACGTAATCCGTATGGCGCACCGCAACGAATATGACGTTGCGCTGACACCGGTGATGCTGACAAGGCGCGACGCAATAACTCCGCGCGCAACGAGGTCCCTCAGCGCCAGGAGGAGCAGGGGCTTGTGCGGCGCGCGGTTCCGCGTCGTGGCGTCCCACGTCGGCCCCGGCGCCCGGGTGAGGCCGGAGAATCGGTTGACCAATGGGTCGTATGTATCCCATAATATACAATAGATCCGCTTGAATACGATCCAGACCACCGAGTTGTTCGATCGTTGGTTCGACCGAATGAAGGACCGGAAGGCCAAGGCCCGGATCCAGGTGCGTATCGACCGTGCCGAGGAAGGCAACTTCGGCGACTGTCAGCCGGTGGGAAGCGGAGTCTCCGAAATGCGCATCCACCACGGGGCGGGCTACCGGGTGTATTTCAAGAGGTTCGGGCGTGAATGGGTGATTCTGCTGGCCGGCGGCGACAAGTCCACCCAGCTGGCCGATATCAGGGCAGCGCTGAAACTGGCGCGCGATCTGGAAGGGTGACGCATGGCAAAGGCAAAGCTCAGGAAATGGGATAGCGCCGAGCACCTCAAGACCGACGAAGACGTCGCGAACTATCTCGATGCCTGCCTCGAGGAAGCGGGCGACGATCCGGCCTTCATCGCCAGGGCGTTGGGCAACATCGCCCGCGCCCGGGGTATGAGTCAGCTGGCGCGTGATACGGGGTTGGGGCGCGAGAGCCTCTACAAGGCGCTGTCTGGCGAAGGCAACCCGAGCTTTGCGACGATCCTCAAGGTGATCAACGCCCTGAGGGTGAAGTTGCACGCGCAAGCCGGCGGGTAATGGTGCTCATCCGAATCGGATCCAGCCCTGGAAGCGAAGCCTAAGAGCTCGTACTGTGTTGTTAGATTACACAACAACATTGGCTTTTCACTGGCTACAGGCCTGGTACTTCTGCCCACGACGTTTAAGTTTCCTGAACAACCCGATCTCCACCCAAAAATCTCCAAATCCTTCCCCGGCCGAATCACCGAATAAGCCTTGTTCGCCGGGGCCAGCAGCGTAATCTTTGTTGTAATAGAGCAACCATTGCACTACACTTATCGCAGTGGCAACTCTGAAAAGATTCGATAGCTGTCGGGTGCTGGTGTACTTCGATGACCATCCACCGCCCCATGTGCACGTCAATCTACGTGACGGGCGCGATTGCACAGTCGATCTCGAAAGCTTCGAAATCAAGGGTCGAGTTGCTGAGCGGGAAATCCGTGAAGCGCTGGCTTGGATCAAGTCCAGCCAGAAGGACTTGTTGAACGAATGGCGGAGAAATAACCCGGCGGAGAAATAACCCCGCGGAGAAATAACCCATGAGCGAATATTTTTTCCCCAAGCTGAAAGCTGTCGAAGCCTTGGCTCCCTATCGCCTGCGTACCGCTTGGAGTACGGGCGAAGTGCTCGAGGTTGATGTCGCGACACGGTTGGGCAACCATCCCGCACTTGCCGCCGTCCTTGACCCTGATGTATTTGCACGCGTGCACATCGGTGAATGGGGCAACAGCATCGAGTGGATCGACGAAGAGTTCGGCGCCGACAACGTCTACGCGTGGTCCAAGGAACAGGCCAACGAAGTCAGCCACGAGATGTTCGACGACTGGATGAGGCGTAACGATCTATCGCTCACGACAGCGGCCGAGGCGCTGGGCATCAGCCGCCGCATGGTCAGTTACTACCGCACTGCGCACAAGGCCATCCCGCGGGCGATCTGGCTGGCCTGTCTGGGCTGGGAAGCCACTCGCCCGAAAGAACGCGCACTTCCGCGGGTTTTGCCGACGGCCAGCGAATACGCCGCGCTGCACGAGTGATTTTGGTGCGCGAGGGCATCCCGGCAGAAATTACCCGCGTTTATGGTCATCAGGAAGATGCGATCCGCGCCATTCGCGGTGGCCGGACGACGCTGGTTTCCACCGGCATGCCCCGCAAGTCGAAAGCTTCCATTTTCTGTGGAGAGCCTGCCATGACCACCTTGAACCTCACCCGCCCAATTCCATTCAGCGCCACCTCCAGGAAATGGCCGACCTGGAGGGCGTGCCCATCGATCGGTTCGTCATGAGTGCGGTGACGGAGAAAATCGCCGCGCTGGCCGCCGAAGGCTATCTGCGCGCCCGCGCTGAGCGTGCCGACCCGGCAGCGTTGCGAGGGGTTCTGGACAAAGCACCCCAGCGCAAGCCACTGGCGGGCGATGAATGAGCAATGCTTCGCGCCACCCGCGAATGCGCCGCATATTTCCTGAACAACCCAGTCACCACCCCAAAAATCTCCAAATCCTTCCCCGGACGAATCGTAAGCGTCCGGTGCAGGCCGTCGTATTGGAGTAGCGGTCCAAGGAGAAGATGGTGTCCACCAAGTTGGAAGTGGACACCAAGATGGATCGAGGGTCGAGGGTTGTTTCTGGGGAGCCGTACCGGATCACGAGTAACGATCTGGGTCGAAGGCAGCACTTCACTGATCAAACTACACCACATGATCCAGGCCGTGATGGGGTGGACTGACACCCATCTGCACGAGTTCAACATCGGCGCCGTCGTGTACGCGACGCCTCATCCCGAAGACTGGCCCGAGCGCACGCTCGTTGACGAACGAAGCGCGAAGTTGCTCAAGGTCCTCAACGGGATCTCACGCTTTGGATATCGGTACGACTTCGGCGACAGTTGGGACCATACGATCATCGTCGAGAAAGTAGCCCCGCCGCCGGAACACCCACGTGGCTACGGATATGTCGAAGCCGGGGAACGCGCCTGCCCACCCGAGGACGCCGGTGGAGCGCATCGCTACCAGGAAATTCTTCATCAATTGGCCAAGAATCCGGGAAGCAAGGAGGTACGTGAGTTCTTGAGCTGGGCGGGCGAGGACTTCGACCCCAACCAATTTGACCGCCACGCCGCGAACGCCGCCCTACTGCGCATGGCCTGCAATCAGTGGGGCGATACGTAGCTTATTGCCGCAAAGGTCAAGACGGTATTTACCGGACGCTTACTCGAAGCCGACCGTCGGTCACTGCTCGCGCTGGAACGCCTCATGGAATTGGTGGGCGAAGCGGCGCGCCGCGTATCCGTCATGAGACGCAAAGGGTGCCGAATCCAGGAGGGCTCGGCACTCGAGGGCTTCAAGAAGTTCGGCCTCCTGCTGGGGGGGCAGGCGCACGGCTGTTGCCTCGCCGCGCGCAAGGACAGTGACAACGGTGCCCTCCGGAAGCGACAGCCCTTCCACGACCACCTTGCCATCAACGACTGTGCCGGAAGCTACTTGCATGGGGGAATGTTACACCCGCCTCATATCGGAAGGCGCCCTTCGGCGATGGCTTGTACGCGGCCCCGATCCGCCGACAAGCGAAGGTAGGCAAGCGCAGGTCAAACCCTACTTGCCGGCGCTGCATATTTCCTGAACAACCCAATCACCACCCCAAAAATCTCCAAATCCTTCCCCGGGCGAATGACCGAATAAGCCTTGTTCGCCGGCCGCAAAACAAAGCGACCCCTCTCCCGATCCAGCCGCTTGAGCGTGAACTCGTTGTCGACGATCGCGACGACGATGTCACCGACGTTCGCGCTGGCGCGCTTTTCCACGACGACCGTATCGCCATCCAAAATGCCGGCATCGATCATCGAATCGCCTTCGACCTTGATGAGCAGGGTCTTTGCAGGGCTGGGAACCAGGTGCGCGTCGCCGCGTAAATTTCGGATCTCCAATGACTCGGGCACCACATCGACGGCGGGATTGGGGACACCGGCGCGCACGTTCCCGGCCACGCTGCGCTCGAAGAACCGGCGCCCAGGCTTGAGGCGCCTGTCTGGCGCGCTCTCCAGCAAGTCCTCCGATTTAAGGCGCTGGACCATTTCGGCCGCAGTCGAAATCTTCCACTGTCGAACCCGGCGTCGGCAGGGCGGAAAAGAGCGAGCGGAATATGGGGCGGCTGTTCTCTGAGGCATTTCCAATTCGTGGCGCACGGCGTCACGAATGAACCCGATGGCAGTATTTCGCCCTGCACGCTAGGCTAGATAAGGATGTTGCATGAAAAATGGCAGCATACTAGACCATGCGTCAGATCGAGAATCTGGCCCGGTTCTTGCATCGGCCGTTCAGCGAACTGCGGCTCGGCCTGCGCCAGATGCTGACACGCTGCTCCTTTTTTCCCTTAACTCGCTACCTGACAAAATCGCGAAACGATTCGAATCCCATCTTGAAGCGGTGCCGTTCGAGCACCGCTTTATCCTCGTCAGCCTCCTCGACGCTAAGCAAACCAGCGCGAATCGCGAGCAGGTACAGATCCTTCGTGCCGATGATCCGCTCCGCACCGATTCGCTGTTCGGCCTCGCGCCGGAACCGTCTCCGCTCGTCCGACGCCACGCACCAGCCCCGCTCGATGGCAAGCGCAAGACACGCGGCTTCGCCGCGGTCGATACGGGCGATGAGTTCGGTGAAGAGCGTGACGGCGCTCAGATCGGTAATCGCCTCGATGCGGACCACGCTGCGGACAACCGCATCGTCGAGCGCGATCCGCTGGTTGGCATCGGTGATTTCCTCACGAACCTGGTCGGGAACGACAAACTCGTGCCCGGGCAGGCGCGCGCACAAGTCAAGCCGCACCACATGCATCAGGTTGATGAGCACGTTGGCGTCGGTGACAACGATGATTTGCGGCGTCGTTGTCACTTCGCTCGCGCCAAGGCGGGTTCGTCGTCATCCAGGCCGGCATCCTCGATGAGACGGTCAAGCTCATCCGCGGTGAGGTCCACCATGGTTGCCAACTCCTTGAGCTTGCCACGGGAGATCTCCTCGCGGCGATACGCCTCCAGGGCGAGCCCGAGGAAGCGATGACGGAATTCATTCCTGACGATTGAATCATCAGGCTCCGGAAGACCGAGCATCTCGGCAAGCTGCTTACCCTTGCCCGCGTCGTCGAGTGCCTTGAGCTGTTCGAATTCCGCCGCGCTCACGAGGCGAAGATTGCGCAGACGGTAGAGCGCCGCGAGCCGGCTCACGCCGAAGTAGTGCGCCAATTGGACGACGTCGTAGAGCTGCACGGCTTGGCTGCCGGGCTCACTGCGGCCCTCCACGTCCACGCTGCCCACTTCGTCGAACACTTCGGCGTAGGCGCGGCTGGGACTGCCCTTGCCGAGGCCGGCAACGAACTTGCGCACGCCTTCTTCGGGCATGAGGAAGCTCGCCGCGAACGAATTGGCGCGAACCTCGACGAGATCGTCCCGGTCCGCCGCACGGCTCACCAGCCCGGAGCGCTCGCGGTCGACCACGACATGGGCGTACTCATGCGCGAACGAAAATCGCCGGCGCAGGTGGTGGTGGGAGCGGTTGGCAACAACGAAGAGTCCGATGCTGCGGTCGCTCAGCGTGAGGCCGGAAACGTCTTCCAGCAATTCCACCAGGCCAGTGCGTACTCCCTGCGTTTCCAGCAGGTCCGCGAGATCGGGAAGCGGCGCGCTTCCCAATCCGAGGCGCCGGCGCTCCTCGGCCGCCAGACGCTGTCCCTGTTGAATGGACTCCCACTTGGTGCGAGGCGCCTGCCGCGCGTACGTCGCCACCGCGGTCAGGTCGCGATCGATGCCGACCAGGCGTTCGAGGTTGGTGAGCTCACGCCCAAGCGCCATGCACTCGCGCAACTTTTCCATCACGGCGGGCTGCTCCACAACGTCGGGTTGAGCGCGAAACAGGGCTGCGAGCGTGTCCTCTTCCTTGAAGGACTCCGCGACGAACTCGCGGATGTCTCGCCCGAAAAGGTACGCGAGCCGGTCGAGCTCAAGGCTCGACACCGAACGGTTACCGGCTTCGATCTGTACGACGGTGGGACGCGAGACGCCGAGGTGCTTTGCGACCTCGTCCTGCGTCATGTGGCTCGCCTCGCGCGCGGCGCGGATTCTCGTGCCGAGTTCCTGCTGGGTGATTGCCATCGTTGCCCTCATGAAATAGTGATTGGACGCTCACCCGCGCTGAAGCCTCGCGCGCGACGTGGAAGCGCTTTCGCAATGACCGAGGGATGTTAGGTTTTAGATCGTATTAAGTCAATATAAGGTAATTATGCTTCGAATAGAAAGTAAATGCGAAGGAGGCCAGAACATCCCTTTTGCTTTAATTAACAGACAATTAAATGAATGCCGGCATCAATAATCGAATCGCCTTTGACCTTGATGAGCAGGGTCTTTGCCGGATTGGGAACACCGGCGCGCACGTTCCCGGCCACGCTGCGCTCGAAGAACCGACGCCCGGGCTTGAGGCGCCTGTCTGGCGCGCTCTCCAGCAAGTCCTCCGATTTAAGGCGCTTGCCCGCGACTTGGATGGCAACATTTCGCCCTGAGGCCCAGTAGGGGCGCGGATCTCCGGCCTAAGTTGGCAGCATTAAAGCCTCCGTTTACTCCCCCTGGACTTGCCAAAGCAAGGCGCCGGAACACGCCGGGGCTATGTCGTTCGGAGACCTATGGCCACGCATTGTCGGATCACGATAGTGCCGGAGCAATGATTATTCTCTTTTCAAGAAACGAGAAAAATGGTCTAATAGCTATTAATTTGTTTTATCAATTCTCAATTCGAGAAACCAGAATGCCCAAGCTCCTCAATCTCCAGCCGGCCCTCAAGCCGCAAGACCTCTTCGTCCTGCTGGCGTTGATCGCCCGTGGAGCCAAACCCGCCGGCTACGCCGAACTGGCGGCCCAAACGGGCCTCGCCGTGTCGGCCTTGCACGCTTCGCTCAAGCGCGCCGAACTTTCGCGCCTCCTGATGTTCGAGGCGCGCCGCCCGACGGTCTTCAGGGCGCAGCTCCAGGAGTTCGTGCTGCATGGCGCGAAGTACGCCTTTCCCGCCGTCTCGGGCGGCCTGAGTCGCGGCGTGCCCACTGGCTACGCAGCACCGCCGCTAAACGCCTTGATCGCCGCGTCGTCCGATCCTGTCCCCGTCTGGCCGAGCGCGCACGGAACCGTACGCGGGCTGGCGCTGGCCCCGCTGTACCCCACGGCGCCAAACGCGGCGCTTCGCGATCCCTTGCTTTATGAGTTGCTTGCGCTGTTCGACGCGGTTCGATCGGGAAGGGCGCGTGAGCGCAATGCCGCGTCCGACCTGCTTGTCGCGCACTTCAAATGAACCCGCGCGACCCCAATGTCGCCAAGGTCGAACTCGTCGCCCACGCGCTCGGCGAGTTGTGCGAAGAGTTGGTATTCGTCGGCGGCTGCGCGGTCGGCCTGCTTTCCACGGATCTCGGAGCGCCGCCGCCGCGGGCGACGATCGACGTCGACCTGGTGGTGGAGGTTGCGTCGCTCGCGGAGTATCACCGGATGGAGCGCGAACTGGAGCGCCGAGGGTTTGCGCACGATCATGCGCCGGAAGCGCCGATCTGCCGCTGGCGCTACCGGGGGCTGGCGGTCGACCTGATGCCGGCGGAAGAACGCATCCTCGGTTTTGCCAACCGGTGGTATCCACGCGTGGTGCACGAGGACCAACGCGTCGTATTGCCGGGCGGCGCATCGATCCGCCTGGTGTCCGCGCCGCTGTTCCTTGCGAGCAAGCTGGAGGCCTTTTCGGATCGCGGCATGAAGGACCCGATGGCCAGCCACGATCTGGAGGACATCGTCAACCTGGTCGAAGCCCGGTCCGGGCTCGTCGCCGAGGTCGCCTCGCTGGACATGCAATTGCGCGGCTACGTTGCCGAACGTTGCCGGGCGATCCTGGCACTACCGCGTTTCATGAACTATCTCCCCGGCCTCCTTGGCGACGAAGGCACGCTCGAAGAGCGGGTCGCGCGCGTCAGTGCACGATTCCTCGAACTCGCAGTATTGGATGCGCGATGATGAGAATCCGGCCCACAGTCGTTTCCATACGGTTCATGCAGTCGTAGCGCGCGACCAGCAAAACGGTGACTGCTACCTGGTTACGATTTATCGGCTGGATCCTGTGATTTGGGATGAGGCCTTCAAGACAAGGAGAGCGTGATGAAATGCGCCATCTGCAAGACCGGTCATACGCACCCGGTATCACGACCGTTACCTTGCAACGAGGCAAAACGGTGGTGGTGATTCGCGACGTTGCCGCGGAAATTTGCGAAGATTGCGGCGAGTATTACCTGAGCGAACCCATCGCCCGCCGCGTGTATGCCGATGCCGACGAAACTGCCGCCGCGATGTAGAAGTGGAAATTCAACGCTACGTTGCGTGATCCGTTCGACGCCGCATCGAGAACTGAAGCTGGCTCGCAAGCCAAGGCCCGGATCCAGGTGCGTATCGACCGTGCCGAGGAAGGCAACTTCGGCGAGTGTGAGCCGGTGGGAAGCGGAGTCTCCGAAATGCGCATCCACCACGGGGCCGGGTATGGCAAGATTGCGATAGCTTTGGAGGCCCGACAATGTCAACAGTCAAGGAAGAACTCACCCGCCTGATCCAGGGGCAGCCTGAAGACAGCTCGCCCGAAGAAATCGTTCGCGAGCTCGCTTTTCACGTGATGGTCGAGCGAGGGCTGGCGGATTCGGACGCGAAACGCACCGTCTCGAACGAGGAGATGGCGCACCGTATCCGCACATGGCAACGATAGCGTGGACCAAAGAGGCTCAACGAATAGCGTTTATCTGACGCCATGCAGCACCGTGCCTTCGGTTCAGCTTCGTCTCGGCGTCAGATAAACGCTATTCGTTGGAGCGCAGCGATGAAGCCCAACGATGAAGTCCAACCACCGAGTGCAACCGACGCCCGCACGCGGGCGCCCTCCCAAGCGCGAATCCGAATGAACCCGATGGCAGCATTTCGGCCCCTCGTCAGCCACAGGCGCGGCCCTCCGCCCGAAATTGGCAGCATTCCCCGCTCCATTTACCCTGCCTCCCAAAAACTGGTAGTCATCGCCGAAGCCGTCGCCTGGGCGCGCCGGCCCGCGCCCAAGACGAAGAAGGTTTGGGCTTGCCCCGGAGCAGCAGAGGGAGTTCCTCTCCGACTCGAGGCGCTGGATAAATGACCGTACCTTGGGCAACGCCCGCTATTTCTCCTGTGCCTCGGGCCACAGGTTGGGAAACAAAAATCCAAGTGACTTGAACGGCACTGCAAAGCTCACAGGGGCACGGGAAGTCGGGGCACTCAGGACACCGTAGTCAAGCAGGGTAGTGAGTATGCGTTGACCGGTGCGATCGCCGACTCCCGTCATGTGTATGAATTTTGCCCGCTCGAGCGGGCCGGTGATTGCGACATAGTGCAGCGGCTCCAGCACGTCCAGCTTGATGACCGATTTTTCGGATCCGACCTGCCAGGGGTTGCGCTGCAGGTGGGAAACGAGCGCCTCGATCCTGCTTTTCAGGGATCCAAGAGCCAGTTGTTCACCCATGAAGCGCACCTGGTCCAGGCATACGTCAAGAAAATACTTCGCGAACGCAACGAGTGCCTCCTGCGAGAGAGGGCCGCGACCGTCGTAATCGTTGCGACGAGGCAAATCGGCTTCGGCGAGCCGCACGTAATACTGCTCCTGGGTACGCGCCAACCCACGCATGGGCGACCACAGTCCGTTGGTGAGTCCCATTGCATGCAAAGCGAGATGCGACTGCAAGCGCGCGACTCGCCCGTTGCCGTCGACGAACGGGTGGACCCACGCCAACCGGTGATGCGCGCAAGCGATACCCACTAGTCGTTGCTCCACGCCCGCGAGCTTTGCATATCGATCGTGCCAAGCGGCGAGCAGGCCAGGAACGTCCTGCGAGGGCGGTGCGAGGTGACGCCCAACCGTCACCTCGGTCTCACGCAGCATCCCGGGTAGCCTCTTCCCGCCATGGTCGGAAATCCGGTCGGCCTCCGGCAGCCGTCCGTAAAGCGCTGCATGTATTTCACGGACCAAACGGGCAGAAAAAGGTTGCGATCCGGGCTCGGCTGTTTGCGATTCCAAAGCCTTTTCAGCGTCCATGTGCCCGAGCGCAATGCGCTGCTTGCATGCCAGGACGGCGTCTGCATCGAAGTCCTTGCGCAATGCACGCTCGATATCGGCTGGGCGTGTGTGCTGCCCCTCGATCTTGTTCGTGTAATACGAGTTCATGGCTCGCAGCCATGGGGTAACGGCGCGCGCGACCGGCTCCCCGGCCCGGCTGTGCAAACGATGGCATTCCGATACCAAGTCAGCCGCGATCTCGAGCAAGGGCGCGATCACCCGCTCTTCGGGGAACAGGGGCTGAAAGGTTTCAATCCCGGGCATATGATTGGAGACTTATTTGGAAGATATTATGGGAAGTTTACTTGTTTTATAAGTACATGACAAAATTACGTTAATTTGTTTATGTATGGATATTTTGGAACATTGTTTGGTAGATTTATAGGATCCTTTGCCGCCGTGCTGTCTGACGAGAATCGCGAGCTGTTGCGGATCATCCACGACACCAGGCCCGAGTCGAGCCGATCTGGCGCAGAAGACCGGACGCAAGCCGGGCAATCTGTCGCGCACCCTGCGCACGATGGCGAATTACGGACTGGTCCGCCTGGAAGAAGGGTTGCAGGGGCGCGGCCGTCGCGCGGTGAAACCCGTGGCCGTCGCCCGATCTGTCAGCCTGACATTGGACATCGGTCTCGGCGACAAATCCGCGACCGGTCGAC
>Ga0163151_10008423_pt1 | contig 11659 bp, 5 predicted proteins | sample OliLakLV19MP5IB2_FD_145596 | JGI IMG/M metagenome (GOLD analysis project Ga0163151, IMG submission 145596) | Freshwater microbial mat bacterial communities from Lake Vanda, McMurdo Dry Valleys, Antarctica - Oligotrophic Lake LV.19.MP5.IB-2 | ecosystem: Environmental > Aquatic > Freshwater > Lake...
CATGTAAACCGAACGAGGACTCAGTAGTTTGGAGGATTCGATGAAGTTTTTGAAGATTTTACTTACCCTTAGCGTTACCGGCTTGGGGGCTCAAGAAATACGGACCTACGAGGCGGAAGACGGGCAAATCTTGCGGATCGACTCTTTCTTCACTTTGGTCGAATCCTTCGGCGCCGTCGAGTCGAAAGGCACCCTTGAACTTCCGCATACGGAATCGCTGGTCCGCCGTTTGCTCCCACAGCGAAAGGCCGAAACTCGGGCATTTCGGGTTCGCTGGATCCTTTGCACGAGGCTGATTCTCCAATACCGACCAAATGACCACGCGAGTCGAGACGGTGCCCGTGATTTTGTCCGCCGAAGGCCTACCGGATATCTATCAGTACATCATCTGGGAGCCGCGGGAGAAAAGAGTTGCGATCGTCGGCGTGAACCTCGAGCTGAACCCGAAAGATCGGGAGACGGAGGAAGGAGCCAAAAGAGCGCGTCGCGCACATGCGGCGGAAAAGATGCGAAAATATGCGGCGAAACTCATCGACAGCGCCCGAGCGCAGTGGCGTCTCCCGCGGCCGCGACCGAGCGGCTCCATCTCTAAGGCCCGTTTACGGAATCGGCTGGGGATGCTATCCGCCTGCCGGCACCGTGGAGCAGCCCAAAGATTGCGATCCCCTGACCCTGCCCCTTGATTCAGGGATTGCGGACTCAGTATGGCCCTGTCTTTCCATGAATTCCCCGCCAGTGTCCCGATGATTGGGAATCGGCCGATTTCGCTCCTCGGAGGCTTCCGCGCCAATCAGCGCGACGGCTTTACGATGGCGTTTTGCCCCATGTTACCGCGCGGGAGATGAATCGTCTGCGGCTGATCTTCGCGCTGGTTCCGTGCCTCCTGCTGGCGGCGCCCGAGCACGTCCAATATGCGGAAGCTCTCCGCGAGGTTAAGGCGAAAAATTTAGAAGCTGCTATCTCGGGCCTGTTGGCGATCATTGACCGCGCTCCGGCTTTTGACCGGGCCCACAAGACCGTGGGGCTACTTGCCATCCGCGCCGGCCGCGGCCAAGAGGTTGCCGCCCGGCTCAAGCTGAGTCAAGAACCGTACGCGCAGTATGGCTTGGCCGAGCTTCTTCTGGCCCAGGCCAGATCGCTGAAGCGGAGTCCGCGGCCCAAGCGGGAATGCGGGCCGCGCCTCGCTTCGTGCCGGTTTATGACGTCTGGCTTCGCATCCTCCGGCAACTGCGCCGGTTGCCCGAAGCCGAGGCTGCTTTGGCGGATCTAAGAAAAGGCGCGCCCGCCAATGCCGCTATCCCACACGCCTTCGGCGTCTGCCGCATCTTACAAGGCCGGGTGCCCGACGCGATTCCTTATTTCGAAGAAGCGCTTCGCCTGGATCCAGCCTCAATGGACTCCGCCTTCGCCCTGCACTTCGCTCGCTACGAAGCGCAAGACTATCCTGGGGCTTTCGAGGCACTCAAGCGCGTGGAGGCATTGGCCGACCCGGACGATGTCGATTGGCGTTACTACATTAGTGGGCGCCAGGGCATTATCCACAAAGACATGGGCAATCACCCAGCTGCGCTTCCGCTGCTCGCGCTCGCGGCGCGCACCGCCAACGAATTAGGCGACCGCCGCCGGCAGCTTCACTTCCAATCGCAATTGGCCACCGTTTACGGCCACGTCGGCGACTACCCGCAAGCCTTCGCCACCGCAGAACTTGCCTTGACGGTGGCGCGAGAGTTGAAAGACCGGCTCAGCGAAGGGCGAATACAAGGCCAACTGGCTCGCTTTCACTCCGCCCTGTCCGCGTACACCCGCGCCATCGAACACTATCAACAAGCGATCGACCTCGCCCGTCAGATGGGTGACAAAGCCAGCGAGGCCGATCAGCTGAAAGGGCTCGCCGACATCCTGGCCGCGTCGGGAAAGCCGAAACAGGCGCTCGAAAGCGTCGATCAGGCACTGGCCATCACCCGCGAGCGAAACAACAAGTGGACCCAAGCGCGCTATCTGGTCTCAAAGGCCACCATCGAGCGCAGCTTGGGAGAAACGGCCAAGGCTCTCGAGACCTCCAGCGAAGCCCAACGCTTGGCTCATGAAATGGCCGATGACTTTGGTGAGGCCGACGGCGCCCTTCGCTCGAGCGAATTGGAGTGGCAGCTTGGCCGCAAAGCGCAGGCGCGCGAGCGCGCCCAGCACGCGCTGACTCTGGCCCGAGGCGGGGGCGCCAAGCTGTTGGAAGCGCGTAGCCTCAACGCCTTGGCTCGCATGGAGCGCCAATCGAACCAGGGCACCGAAGCGCTGGCCCACGATGAAGCCGCTCTCGCGATCGCCGGGCAGATTCACTTGCCCGAACTGCTGTGGTCGAGCCATGCGGGTTTGGCCGATACCCACTTCGCCGCTGCACGATCCGAACTGGCGCTCCCTCACTACCGGCTGGCGATTGAAGCGCTCGAGAAGATGCGCGCCCGCCTGAGCCGCGCGGAGGATCGCGCCCGCTACCTCTCCGATAAACGCGAAATCTACCAACGCGCCATCTCGGTCCTGGTCCGGCTGCATGCCCAGTATCCGGCCCGTGGTTACGACGCCGAGGCCTTTCACTTTGCCGAGCGGGCGAAAGCCCGTTCGTACCTCGAAACCATCGCTGAATCCCGCGGCGACCGCGCCGTGGGTGCCGACCTCACAACTTTGGCGCGTGAACAGGACCTCCGCGGCCGCATCTCCTCCATTCAAACCCGGCTGGCGACCGCGCCGGCGGCCGCGTCAGTGAGGGCCACCGTTCCTTCCCTACACCGCGAACTCGCGCAAGCGGAGCAAGAGCATGACCTATTCTTGTGGCAACAGGCAAAAGTCGCCGCCGGAGGCGTTCAAAACCTGCAGCCGCTGGGGCTGGCAGAAGTGCAAGGCCGCCTCGGCATGCGGCGCGTTTTACTGGAGTATGCGCTGGGCGAAGGCGAGTCGTTTCTCTTTGCCGTCAGCGCCCGCCGCCTGCGCATTGTCCGCCTGCCGGCTGTCGCGCAGATCACTCGCGCCGTCCGCGAGGTACGCGCGGCGATTACCGAAAGCCCCTCCACGCTGCGCCTCGGAGCCTTTGCCGTGGCTGCGCAAGGCCTCTATCGTGACTTGGTTCACCCCGCTACTCCCCTGCTCGCCAATCAGTTGGAGTTGGTGATTGTCCCCGATGGCATCCTCCACTATCTACCCTTTGAGGTCTTACTCACAGCGGCCCCCGCCGGCGCCCTCGATGTCACCAACCTTCCTTACTTGCTGCGAGTCCGTACGCTCAGCTACGCGCCTTCGATGAGCGTTCTGGCGGCGCTCGAAAGCATCCCCCGATCTTCGCGCGGAGCCAAGCTATTGGGCTATGGAGACCCCTTGCCCGCCGGACAATTGCCCTATAGCCGCCGCAAAATCGCGGAAATCGCCAAGCTGTTTCCCGACGCCACGGTGAGGACCCGTGCCGAGGCCACCGAAGCCAGTTTCAAAAAAGATCCCGCGCTTGCCAATTACACCGTGCTGCATTTCGCCGTGCACGGCTTACTGCACCCCTCGCGCCCGCCACTTTCCGCCCTGGCCCTGAGTCGCGATGGCGGCCCGGAAGATAGCCTCTTGCAGGTGTATGAGATCGTCAATCTCAAGCTAGGTGCCGATTTGGTTGTCATGTCGGCTTGTGAAACCGCGTTGGGAGAGAACTTACCCGGGGAAGGCCTGGCTGGCCTCGCGCAGTCCTTTATCTACGCCGACGGGGCCTCCGTTGCTGCCAGCCTCTGGAAGGTGGAGGACGCCGCTACTGCCGGCCTCATGGTTGAGTTCCATCGTCAACGGCGTGCCACTCTGAATTCGGCCTCCGCCCTGCGGCAGGCAAAGCTGGCGCATATCCGCGGTTCACGCTACGCCCATCCCTATTTCTGGGCCGGTTTTGTCCTGTCCGGCCGAACCACGCCGGACGGCCAAGTGCTCCGCCCGATCCTGCGCTAAGTCTTAGCCGCCGGACCGGTCGATTGCCGCACCATCAATTCGCCCGGCATTTGCACGCGCGCGGTATCTTCTTCGCCCGCAATCAATCCGAGTAACACCTCGGCCGCCCGCCGGCCCATTTCATGCATCGGTTGCCGCACGGTAGTAAGTGGCGGTTGTAAGTGCTGACTGAGGAATAAGTCATCGAACCCTACGACTGACCAATCCCGCGGCACGCCGATCCCCTGTTCGCGCGCAAAAGCCAGTACGCCCAGCGCGGTGATGTCGTTGTAACAGAAGATGGCCGTAGCGCCTAAGTGGTGGAGCCGCTGAGCCGCCTGCGCGCCGCTCTCGGGCGACGAGTCCGCTTGCAGGATGAAGGCCGGATCCGGCGCAATTCCCGCCTTTATCAAAGCCGTTTCGTAGCCTTGCCGCCGGTCCCGCTCTGTCGCATAGCCGTTCGCGTGGCCGATATAAGCGATGCGCCGGTGGCCGAGTTCCAGTAAGTGCTCCACGGCGCGTTCCGCGGAGCCCAAGTTATCGATCGTCACCGAGTAAGCATAGTCGCCGGGACGCTGATTATTGAGTAAGACAATCGGCACCTTCATCAACGCCAGCAGCGGCGAATACTCTTCGCCCACGCGCGACGACGTCACCAGAATGCCGTCCACGGCGCGCTCTCGTAGGCTTGCCACCATGCGTTTCTCGATGTCCGGATCGGCATGGCAAGTGGCCAAAATGGTCGAGTAACCCCGTTGATTCGTAAATGATTCGACGCCCGCAATCACGCCGCCCACAAACGGATCGGCAATCGACGTCACCACCACGCCGATCGTATTGGTGCGCCCCGTCACCAGACTGCGCGCCACCGCGTTCACCGTGTAACCCATCCGGCTGGCCGTCGCCTGCACCAGCGCCGTCGTGGCCGGGCTAATCAGCGGACTGCCGCGCAGCGCCCGAGATACCGTCGCGTGCGATACCCCAGCCTCGCGCGCCACGTCCTTAATCGAAACTTTCCCTCGCCGCGAAAATGCCATAATCCCCTCCACAGCGTATCGCAGTCCGCCTCTTCCGCGTAAAATCACTTACGTGGCTACCCTTTACGCAGGCACCTCTGGCTTCGCTTACCCCGCATGGAAACCCGGCTTCTATCCCGAGAAACTCCCGGCCAAGAAATTCCTTGGTCATTACGCCTCGCGGCTCAATGCCGTCGAAGCGAACTATACCTTTCGCCGCCTGCCCACCGCTGGCGTGCTTGAGAAATGGGTGGCTGAAACGCCCTCCCATTTTCGCTTCGCCCCGAAGGCTCATCAACGTATCACCCACATCGACCGTCTGGGCGTCAGCGAATTTACCTCGATCTTCTTCCGCGCCATCGATCCTCTGCGAGTGATGGGCCGGCTCGGCCCGGTGCTGATTCAGTTACCGCCCAACTTCGCCCTCAACACGGACAAGCTGGCGACATTCCTCGCCGCCGCACCCACCGATATTCCCTTGGCCTTCGAATTCCGGAATAAGTCCTGGTTTGCCGAAGAGACTTACACGCTACTTACTCAATACAACGCCGCGCTCTGCTTGGCCGAAAGCGCGAATCTCGTGGTGCCCGAACGCCTTACGGCTTCCTTCGTCTACTTCCGCCTCCGGAAGGAAGAGTACACGCCCGCGGAACGCGCCGAAGTCGGCGCCAAGGTGCAAGGCATGGTAAGCAACGGCCGCGATGTCTATGTGTTTTTCAAACACGAAGAATCCCCCGCCGGCGCTCTCCACGCCGAAGAGTTGCTCCGCGGGGTACACTGACAGGTGATGCCCCCGCGGTTTTTCCGCTCGGCGTTGTTGGTGGCTGGCGTGGTGTTCACCTTCGCCATCTCCACCCTGGTGATGCTGCAACTGATCCCCGCCCCACGACGCAGCGTAGACTACATGATCATTGGCGGCGCCGCCACCTTCGCTTCGATGTCCCTGCTCTTCGCCCTGCTCGTTACCACTTGGTACCGCATGCCCACCGGCATCGTCCGTCGTCGCGAGGTCGCCGATGTGGCCACCGGTCGCGAGGTCACCGATGTGGCCACCGATGTAGCGACTGCCAACGACCCCGACGCCTAGTCACTCGCTTACCCCGCGCCAAACACCACTTGGCGTCCCCAGTCATTTTATTAGGGTGCTGTAACGCTCAACATTCGCGCCCGCAGCACCATCTAATGAACTTTCCGCACCGCGCCCTAAATTCGCAGCGTTGGCCGGTAAATTCCTTCTTATCTATCACTTGTCAACGATTGCGCCCTCTATCCCTTCCCGCCTTCAGCGAAAAAAAACACGCAACCGAAACTTTCTTTGCTCTTGGCCTTGCCAAGCCCCCGACCCTTTGCTAATCTAAAGCTCGTGGATGCGCGGCGACGCGGATCCCACCTGCTGGTGCGACCAACCCCGCCCGCTTCGATCTTCCCCCAAAGAGATCTTACAGAAACGCCGATGTAAAATGCGGCTGCCTGAAGAAATCGACGGGGAAAGAAAAAGAAGCAAATGCTTGACAGGGGCCGAAGTGGTGAGTAGGCTAGTAGATGGTTAAACGAGATTGACGGTAGGGCGATTCGCCGGCGAGAATGGACTTGCTGGGTTGCTAGGATCGCGATTCTGAGATTGCCAGGCATTTGCGCCGGATCTCTGGGATGTAACCACCTGTGGCAGCAAACCGCTGCACTTCTTGCTGAAGATAGATTTTTGTGAGTTTTCCTTGTGATCTCCACTTGGTTATTAGATAGCCAATTTGGAATGAACTTGGATCCGCCTTTCGAGGCCGCTAGTGGAGATGCTTTCTTTTGATCGCATGTTCGCTAGTCAGTTGTTTGACAACCTGATTGGATGCGAAGTTCGAACTCGTCAGTAATATTTGAGTAACATCTGAGGCGACTAAGATCTGGCATTTTGGGCACTGGTTAAATGGTGCTTGGGGTGTTAGGTCTGTTAACTAACGGTTCAAACGAGAGTTTGATCCCGGCTCAGAATCAACGCTGGAGGCGCGCTTAACACATGCAAGTCGAGCGAGAAAGGGTAGCAATACCTGAGTAAAGCGGCGTACGGGTGAGTAACACGTGGGTCATGTACCCTTTGGTGGGGAATAACGTTGGGAAACCGACGCTAATACCGCATAATCCCGAGAGGGAAAAGCCGTAAGGCGCCGAAGGAACAGCCCGCGGCCGATTAGCTAGTTGGTGAGGTAATGGCTCACCAAGGCTTCGATCGGTAGCCGGCCTGAGAGGGCACACGGCCACACTGGCACTGAAACACGGGCCAGACTCCTACGGGAGGCAGCAGTGGGGAATCTTGCACAATGGACGAAAGTCTGATGCAGCGACGCCTCGTGAGTGATGAAGGTCTTCGGATCGTAAAGCTCTTTCGACTGGGAAGATAATGACGGTACCAGGAGAAGAAGCTGCGGCTAACTACGTGCCAGCAGCCGCGGTAATACGTAGGCAGCAAGCGTTGTTCGGAATTACTGGGCGTAAAGAGTGTGTAGGCGGTGTCGTAAGTTTGGCGTGAAATCTCCCGGCTTAACTGGGAGGGTGCGCCGAAGACTGCGATGCTTGAGGATTGGAGAGGAAAGTGGAATTTCTGGTGTAGCGGTGAAATGCGTAGATATCAGAAGGAACACCTGTGGTGTAGACGGCTTTCTGGACAATTCCTGACGCTGAGACACGAAAGCGTGGGTAGCAAACAGGATTAGATACCCTGGTAGTCCACGCCCTAAACGATGCATACTTGGTGTGAGCCATTCACTTGGTTCGTGCCGGAGCTAACGCGTTAAGTATGCCGCCTGGGGAGTACGGTCGCAAGGCTGAAACTCAAAGGAATTGACGGGGGCCCGCACAAGCGGTGGAGCATGTGGTTTAATTCGACGCAACGCGAAGAACCTTACCTAGGCTCGAACGGCTTTAGAAGATCAGCAGAAACGTTGGTCGTTCCGCAAGGAACTGGAGTCGAGGTGCTGCATGGCTGTCGTCAGCTCGTGTCGTGAGATGTTGGGTTAAGTCCCGCAACGAGCGCAACCCTTGTCCTGTGTTGCCATCATTTAGTTGGGCACTCTCAGGAGACCGCCAGTGATAAACTGGAGGAAGGTGGGGACGACGTCAAGTCATCATGGCCTTTATGTCTAGGGCTACACACGTGCTACAATGGTCGGTACAATGCGCTGCAAACCCGCGAGGGGGAGCCAATCGCAAAAAACCGATCTCAGTTCGGATTGCAGGCTGCAACTCGCCTGCATGAAGCTGGAATCGCTAGTAATGCCGTATCAGAATGACGGCGTGAATACGTTCCCGGGCCTTGTACACACCGCCCGTCACATCACGAAAGTGGGTTGTACTAGAAGTCTTCAGGCTAACCCGCAAGGGAGGCAGAGGCCCAAGGTATGACTCATGATTGGGGTGAAGTCGTAACAAGGTAGCCGTAGGAGAACCTGCGGCTGGATCACCTCCTTTCTAAGAGAGGAAGTGGCTGGAATCACCGAAATTAAGTAAGTGATAGTCTTTCCAGTCCATTTCTGCCTCAGATACTCTTCTCAAATATTACGCAGTTTGATAGTGCTTCGGCCTGGTGCCGAAGCCAATCGCATCCAATTGGCCTCGAGATCATTTATTATGTTGGCTCGAGCTGGCTCTCTCAGCTGGCTCGCCATACCTCCAGGGGCTGTAGCTCAGCTGGGAGAGCGCCTGATTTGCATTCAGGAGGTCATCGGTTCGATCCCGTTCAGCTCCACCAGCTTTTCTCTGTCCGACTGGATTGTACAGGTTTGGGCCTGTAGCTCAGTTGGCTAGAGCGCACCCCTGATAAGGGTGAGGTCGATAGTTCGATTCTATCCAGGCCCACCACTCTTTGAGTGGTGGTAGCATCCAACAAGTTTTGATCTCGGATGAATACCCTTTGGGTATTCGCCGGGATCCTGATCTTTGACAATTGAATATTGATGGGCAACACAAGTTTCTGATTGTTGCTTGCTGACCAGAATCCTTTTCGGTTCTGGCGGAAGTAATAATCCGAGGCGCTTAGAGAATTGATTTGAGTTAAGTCTGTGTCTTGGAGTTAATTTTATGGTCAAGCTACTAAGGGCATGCGTGTGGATGCCTAGGCGCTAGTAGGCGATGAAGGACGTGGCAAGCTGCGATATGCCTCGGGGAGGAGCAAACATCCTTTGATCCGGGGATTTCCGAATGGGGGAACCCACATGGTGTGAACACCATGTATCCCGCTATGAATACATAGTGGCGGGAAGCTAACCTGGGGAAGTGAACCATCTCAGTACCCAGAGGAAAATAAAACAACAGTGATTCCGCAAGTAGCGGCGAGCGAACGCGGAACAGCCTAAACCGTACGATTCTAACGGAGAGTACGGGGTTGCAGGGCCACAATATCAACCGTTTGTTTTCTGGCAACAGCCTTATGGTTGGAGCTAGAGAGGCGGCGGTTGGTAAAAAGAGGGATAGGAAAGTGTTAATTGAAGCGCTCTGGAAAGAGCCGCCATAGAGGGTGATAGCCCCGTAGGTCAAAATGCAATTCTCCTTCCAGTGGTACCTAAGTAGGGCGGGGCACGTGAAACCCTGTCTGAATCCGCCGGGACCATCCGGCAAGGCTAAATACTCACTAGCGACCGATAGCGAACTAGTACCGTGAGGGAAAGGTGAAAAGAACCCCTGCGAGGGGAGTGAAATAGTACCTGAAACCGCATGCCTACAAGCAGTGGAAGGGCCGCAAGGCCTAACCTCGTGCCTATTGAATAATGAGCTGGCTAGTTAATCTCAGTCGCAAGGTTAAGCGTAAGCGAGCCGAAGCGAAAGCGAGTCTGAACAGGGCGTTCAGTGGCTGGGATTAGACGCGAAGCGGGATGATCTACCCTTGGCCAGGATGAAATTCGTGTAACAGCGAATGGAGGTCCGAACCAGTGTTGGTTGAAAACGGCTTGGATGAGCTGAGGGTAGGGGTGAAAGGCTAATCAAATTCCGTGATAGCTCGTTCTCTCCGAAATAGCTTTAGGGCTAGCCTCGTATGGACCGTCGTGGTGGTAGATAACTGAATGGACTAGGGGCCTTTCCGGGTTACCGAATCCAATCAAAATACGAATGCCATGAACGAATATACGGGAGTCAGACTGCGAGGGCTAAGCTTCGTAGTCGAAAGGGAAAGAGCCCAGACCGCCGACTAAGGTCCCCAAATATATGCTAAGTGGTAAAGGAAGTCGGGAAGCAGAGACAGCCAGGAGGTTGGCTTAGAAGCAGCCATCCTTTAAAGAAAGCGTAATAGCTCACTGGTCGAGCAGCCCGGTGCCGACAATCCAACGGGGCTCAAGCATATTACCGAAGTCGCGGGTGTGTAGCAATACACGCGGTAGGAGAGCATTCCAACGGCGTTGAAGGTGACGCGTAAGCGTTGCTGGAGCTTCTGGAAGAGACTCTGCCAGCATAAGTAGCGACAATGGGGGCGAGAACCCCCCACGCCGTAAGTCTAAGGTTTCCTGAGAAAGGTTAATCCGCTCAGGGTTAGTCGGAGCCTAAGGTGAGGCCGAAAGGCGTAGCTGATGGACAACTGGTTAAAATTCCAGTACTTCTTCTGTTTTCGATGCGGGGACGCTGCACGAAATTCCCGGTGCGAAATGGTTCCAATCCGGGAGCTAGTGAGGTTGGGGATGGCAAATCCACCCAGCCGTCAGCCTGGAAAATCCGCTAAGGTTAGGGCAGAAGAATCCGTACCACAAACCGACACAGGTGGACAAGATGAGTATTCTCAGGCGCTCGGGTGATGGTCTGCGAAGGAACTAGGCAAATTAGCTCCGTAACTTCGGGAGAAGGAGTGCCCACCTCAGACGTGGGTCGCAGTGAATAGCGTCAGGCGACTGTTTAACAAAAACACAGGTCTCTGCTAAGTCAAAAAAACGACGTATAGGGGCTGACGCCTGCCCGGTGCCGGAAGGTTAAAAGGAGGGGTTAGTCGCAAGGCGAAGCTCTGAATTGAAGCCCCGGTGAACGGCGGCCGTAACTATAACGGTCCTAAGGTAGCGAAATTCCTTGTCGGGTAAGTTCCGACCTGCACGAATGGCGTAACGATCTGACGACTGTCGGCGCAGGCCGCCCGGCGAACTTGTGGTTCCGGTGAAGACGCCGGATGCCCGCCACTAGACGAAAAGACCCCGTGCACCTTTACTATACTTTAACAATGAATTATGGGATGGACTGCGTAGGATAGGTGGGAGGCTTTGAACCCGGGTTTTTGGACTCGGGGGAGCCAATGGTGAAATACCACCCTGTTTATTCTGTGATTCTAACCTACCGACCTTATCGGCCGGAGGGACATTGTTAGACGGGTAGTTTGACTGGGGCGGTCGCCTCCAAAATTGTAACGGAGGCGTGCGAAGCTTGGTTCAGGAGGTTTGGAAATCCTCCTTCGAGTGCAATAGCATAAACCAGGTTGACTGTGAGACCTACAAGTCAAGCAGCTGCGAAAGCAGGCTATAGTGATCCGGTGATTCTGTATGGAAGGGTCATCGCTCAACGGATAAAAGGTACGCCGGGGATAACAGGCTGATCGGAGTCAAGAGTTCATATCGACGCTCCGGTTTGGCACCTCGATGTCGGTTCATCGCATCCCGGGGGTGTAGAAGCTCCCAAGGGTTAGGCTGTTCGCCTATTAAAGCGGTACGTGAACTGGGTTCAGAACGTCGCGAGACAGT
>Ga0163151_10008433_pt1 | contig 11631 bp, 10 predicted proteins | sample OliLakLV19MP5IB2_FD_145596 | JGI IMG/M metagenome (GOLD analysis project Ga0163151, IMG submission 145596) | Freshwater microbial mat bacterial communities from Lake Vanda, McMurdo Dry Valleys, Antarctica - Oligotrophic Lake LV.19.MP5.IB-2 | ecosystem: Environmental > Aquatic > Freshwater >...
CTACTAGACCTACCAGACAAAGATCGCAGAGCCGTATTGCATATGCTTAACGGACTCGCTCAGGTTCGTCAAAAATAGCGCTCGTTATTATCTAATACAAAACCCCAAGCCGGGACGGCTTGGGGTAAGGGGCGGATTCACAATATATATTACTATTTATTTATCGCTCAAAGGTTGTGTGTCTACTTTCGTCCTGTTTTTTCTTCTTGTATTGTTCTTTATAAATTTTATTAAATTGCTCAATCGTAAGAGCGCTCGTTTGCCGATAGCTTATTTTTTTTGCTTCTTCTTTGCCGACTAAGATCAACAGACCATCACTAGAAGTAGTTACGGGCCATAAGCCGATCTGTTCTTTATTTATATTGTACTCACAAGTAATAGGGTCGCCATTTTCATATTCTGCTGATATTATAGCTCTTTTATCATTGGGATCATAATTAACAGGTGCGATAGTTGTTCCTGTGCTTGACAGAAGTATAACAATATCATCGCCTTTTTTATCAACTTTATCGCCTGTAAATTTTATCAAATTAAATCCCTCGTAGTTATTCGGGACAATGTATTTTACGCTAATCGCTTTATTATTTGCATTGTTACAGCCATATATAAAAAAAACGATAAAAAGGGAAAAAATACTAACTGATATACATTTGAGTGTCATGGAATGTCTCTCCATGGAACATCGAAACCATCGGTAAATACACCAAGTGAAAATAACCCTGGGCCACTTGCGGTTGGTCGCTGTCCCCATATCAATGTTTGATTAACAAGGTTCTCATATGCTGGAAATTCATTGACTTCACCTTCGCTTGCCACTTCAAATTTTGTGTTTTGTTGGTTCCTTTTTAATTTCCATGTCACCTCATAGTCAATGCCAGGGGCCTCACCGCCAGCAAGGTAATCGCGGAATGGGTATCTACCTTTGACCCTTACTGTTATATGACTTTCGCACGGTGAAATGTCTTTTACTTTTTCGTGATATCTAAGTGGTACAGATGTTTTAGTTGTCATTGTTTTATTTATGTAGGTATAAGTATCCTCCCAACTTAAAAATCCCGTCCATTTAATTCCTACTTTTGCTAAAAGTTCATGGGATTCGTCTGATCTATCTTGTGTTAAAGTTCCTTTTGATTCCAAGTTTCCAATTTCAGACCCTTCTATGTCTTGGATCGTAAATGTTCTTGCCCTGCTAGTTCCTTCACTACCTAATGCCTCTCTATCATCAGTAGCAAACATTGATTTAATATTACCATAATAGTTTGTCGGATCTGGTGAAATTCCCCAGTTAACGGATGGAATAGGGTTATTTATTATATTTATTCCATAGCTCTTAGGAATAAAGGCCTTAAAAGCCAAGGCTATTTTTTTGGCTCCACTCGGATCTACTGAATTAGGTATAAAAGTTGATGAATATAGACAGTATGCATCTACGTATTCCAACGGATCCCGTCCAATAAACCGTCCCAAGCTCGCCGAGTACATACGTGCACGATAATAGTATAACCCACTCTCGCTGTCTAAATATCTGCCCGTAAATGCGACCTGCTGATCGTAGTTTGACGCAGTACGCGTGGTAATTCCATCCGCCGCAAGGACGATCCGCTGTCCATACGCGTCATAGCGATATCTTTCAACTACCGCACCAGCCTGATTAGTTAAAGCCGCAACCGAATACAAATGATATGCTCCTGAGTCATTATTCGTTTCGCGAATATCGTCCGAAAAACGTTCCAGCAATTTATCGTTAGCGAGTGCAACCATTTTAGATTTGCACCAAATTGATTTGGTTTAATGAATCACAATATGTTGAGCTAACCGCTTTCACTAACATGCTGCTCCCCAAGTGTCGGGATACTAATCATCGTTACACCAACTCCAAGCGACTATTTACGGTGGCGTCAGACTGCTGGTGCAACATTGGGCATCGCTTCGTCATAGTCTTTGCGCAAGTGTTCTGGGATGAGTCTCAAATACTGTTTGGTGGTGTCTAAATCGACGTGTCTCAAGAAGTCCTGCACATATCTGATATCCAAACCGCGCCGCAGCAAATGAACTGCGATGCTATGTCGAAAAAGGTGGGGATGCACCCGACGTTCAGCACCCAATACTCGTTTGCCCAACTTGCTGATCCATTGCTGCACGCTGACTTTGTGCATCGCTTTTCCTGAACGACTCAGAAAGAGTAATCCCTTGTCTGGTCCACAAACTAATAATCGACGAACAGCGAGATAGTCTTGTAAAATTGCTAATGCACTCGGAAGGATTGGAAGCTGACAAACCGTCCCACCTTTACCATGCACAGTCATAATTCCGATGTCGAGTTGCATATCATCTATACGCAATGTCAGAGCTTCATTTAATCGTAAACCGCAACCATACAATAATTCCAACAAACAACGGTTGCGCATATCTTTGGCTGTTCTGTTTGGAATAGCTTCGAGCAATGCTTGCACGTCAGACTCAGATAATGGTGCAGCTAGTAATGGTTGTTCCTGTCTCGTTCCAATCAGTAAATCTTGCGCAGGGTTCCTCAGTATTTTCCTGTTGTCATATAACCAACCAAAGAAACCACGTAAGGTAGAGCGGATACTTCTTAGCGTTTCGCGAGCAAACCCATCTTCACGTCGTTGGTTCAAGTAATTATCTAAATCATGCGCTGTGACATCAGCTGGACGTAAGCAACCACGATTATGTAAAAATTGAATTGCTGCGAGCAACCGTTCCCGTCTCAGCTGAACCGTTCCTTCTGTGCGTCCTAATATAGTCAGTGATGCTAACCAATTTTCAGATGCTTCATGTAATGCTGTCATAACTATTTCAGCATCGTGGGTGCGTCTTTAGTAATTCATGACGTAATGCATCAACGGAGATTGGTGTATACATCGCTGTCGTTGACAATTTATTATGTAACAAGATTTCATTGACTGAACGAATCGGACAACCGTTAGAGAATAATAATCGAGCACAGGTGACTCTCAGACTATGCGGTGAGATATGCTTCTCAGTTAGCGCAATTAAATCTGGATTAGCTTGGACGGTTGCTTGGTGCAATCGCTGTAATAAATGCGCAAACGTCTCGTGTCCTATTCTCAGTGAATGCGTTCCAGCAAATAAGAAGTCCGTCGTTCTTTCACTAAGAATTCTTTGTCTCGCGGTGTCACGATATGCAACAATGAGTGACATAGCCCAATCTGCGATTGGTAACACTCGTCCCGTGCTACCCTTTTGTTCTTCGACGCGAATCTCATTGCGTTCAACATCAATGTCGGTGAGCAACATATCACAAATACCACTGCGACGTAAACCACTCGCGATACCCAATGTAACCAAAGCTAAATCACGCAATGCTAAAGCCCATAATTTTGAACCATGCGTACATGCTTCAACCTGTGCAGCAGCAGTCTCTAGGAATGCCTGTGCTTCTTGCTGGGACAAATCATCTTTGGCTACTGTTCGTTTGGGTAATTTCGGAATGATGAGTTTCAAAGCTGGATTTGTAATTGCATAACCACGTCGCATTAACCAACGGTGAAAACTCCTGACGACTGCTAAGTGAGTTGCTTGCGTGGATAGAGCTAAGCACCCACTCGTCGCACAAGCTGCCGGAGTTGCTAAAAAGGATTGGTAGTCGCTCATGTCGTTTGCCGTGGCGTCAAGTGGACTGCGTTGACGTGTTGCGAGAAATGATTCATAGACTGACAATACTCGTTCCGCTGAGCGTGCAGTCCCATCACGTTGCTGTGATTTGAGATATTCGACATAATTTGTCACAATATTATTCATAATCATTCATTTTCCTGCAATTTGTCTCGCCACCTGAAAAACCTTCGCGAATTCGCGAATACATCCTAACCACTTGCCGCAACTGGAGAAATATTCGCGAAACCGTTTTCGCGAATTCCGCGAATAACTTTTATTTGTTCGGCGGCGGTAGGTGCAAACTGTCCCTGTGGTAGCAATTGAATGGTCACCAACTGCTTTGTTGGCTCCATGTCTGCATTCAGTGAGATAATTGCTGGTCTTCGTCCACGTCCTGAACTCGTGCGAGTGACAAATTCAAACCGTTCTAGTTCATCAACTGCATGTCGAATTCTATTTGGTGAACACCGTGGTAACTGGTGCTCTAACCACGGTAATGTGACTGAGTCAATGCTTGAACTATTTTGCAATGTGGTGAGCACCAATTCAGCATCATGACTGATACCACGTTTTGGCGCTGCTAATAATCCAGCACTTGCCGCAATCGCATTTTGCACATCTGCATCTGTTGAAATGAGTGAACCGTCTATCTGTGCTCTTTGTTTGTAATGAAGCAGTGCGGATGCTTCAGCCAATGTTATGAATAAATTATAATCACGCACATGACTAGGATGAGTTGCGGGAAATACTAATCTATCAATCCAGGGAGTTGCTACGGGAATGCGTGGAATGGTAGCGAGTGCATGACGCCACAGAGACATGTTATGTGGTGCCGTCACTGAACCATTCCGTCGCCGTGCTCGCTCTGCTTCAATACAATCAATCGTTTGTTGCTCCGAACGTTTTAACGGAACATTCAAAACCATATCATCTATGGATGTCGTTTTTTCCGCCGCAGCAATTAAACTCAGTGGGCCAACCATTTGACGAACCACTGATTCCATTTTTCCCGTCGTGATATTTCTACTTACAACGGGAACCGCTAGGGTATCATGTGCATGGAATCGCTTTAAATCACAAACGAATTCACGGGATAACCTGTCAGCGTCATCTAAAATGATAACACGTTCACTGAACCCATCTCGTCCCTGTGATGCGAACCAACCTTTTGACGGATTAGTTGGCTGCAATCGAGATTCATTTGGTAATAAATCAGCTAACCGTGTCAGCATTGGTAAAGTTTCTGATGACGTTCCTTCTATCATTAACCACGGTGGATTCTGCGAACAACGTCCCGCAAGTGTGAGTAATGCTAATTGCTTAATTTGCTCATCACCTATCCAGCCTGCATTCGTGAAGTCGTGATTGAATCTATCGAATATATTTTTGTCACTTAATAGAGCATCAACCTGTACTGAATCTGTGGCGACATCCTGCACCACTCGTCTTTTGTTTTGTGACGTTGGTTCAACTAATTCATGAATCTCTTCCGCTAATTGCTCAAGTAATGATTCAACGCCAATAACATCCATTTGGAATGTCCGACTAGCAGCATGCACAAATCTTTTGCGTTGTGCTGGTATACTGATGTCGAATCTATCTCGGTGTTTTTTCTTATCTTGTCGGAATTGAAGTTCACTTGGTGCAGGTAACTGAATTGGGATTGAACAAGTAATAGCTAAATCACCCGAACTGAAAACTGCTTGTCTGGTGTCCTTATCAAATTCGATGAGTTGTAATGACTGACACGATGCTGAATCACCAGACAATGAGACTACGATACCAGCAGCAGTGAATGCTTGTCGGATTTGCTCAATAGTTGCTTCGTCAAAACCGAGATTCAGAACTACCCGCTTAATAGATGCATCAACAAAACGACTGAGATTCGCAGTCACATCCGCTGGACTACGAACCAACTGGACACTGCGGGAACCACTGCGCCACTGAACCGAAAGCTCTTGGTAGGTATCAACCAAATGCAGTTCACTTGGTGCAGTAGACAGAACCGAACCAAGCAAACCAATATGAGATTCAGACAGTCCGCGAACCTGTCCCGCTGGTTCGATTATGAGCGCATCAGTGAGTTGATTGGTGTCATCGTAAGCAGGTAAGACAAATACGTTCTGTAATCGACGGGATTTAACCAATGCAGCAACTTCTTGGGGTACAGCATCCAAGACTGATGCAGGTAAGTAGCCAATTTGGTAAGCTGATGCTAAGTCTGCGTCAGCTAGTCCGAGTGATTGTAGTGAAGATAGTCCCTCACCATCGCTTAAGCATCGCTGCGCAAATGACACCAAATCAAAAAGTGATTGGGGTGAAACGTCCGACAAATCGTCGAGAATGACAAATGGTTCATCGTCATCTAAAGTGTCAAATTTTGATTGAGGGGAATTCATAAATTCACCCAGACAGTATTCCAATGAGCACGGTGCCAATCGCAAAAACGCAAGGCAAACACTCTGTTTTTACCGTTCAAAATGGGCATTGGCAAATCTGTTTTTGAGATTAGTCCATTGGGTTTCTGTGTATTTTTCATGTCATTTTCGTTTCTTCACCATTTAATTGGTGAAGACGTACTATAACGAAAATAAAGCCAAATTCAGCAACCGTTTTGAAACTTACACACTATCTGACTGCATGGATTCTTGACCATTTGCGCCGTTGAGGGTGTAACGGAACAAACTGCGGATTCCGTAGTTTGTCACTCCAACACTGCTAGCAAAAGAATTACTTATAGGGTGCTGCTTACAGGTTCCACCAGACACCATGAGCCTATTATAAGACTCCAGATTCTGGAGTCTTATCCAAGCCAGCTGAGAACCGCTGCTAATTGTCCAGACTCTGGAGAATTATTGGATGCGAGCCGAAAAGTGACTTGAATCACACATTTTAAGAATCCAGTTCCTGGATTCTTAAAGCGAGAGTCTGACAGTGTCGGTTTATTTATGCCGCCACTGTTTCAGCATTCATTTCACGCTTGAGTAATGCATAGACACTTCCTCTGCCCCATGTGCAATTTTGCTTGCTAGGAATCGCCTCTGAATTGAGTTGGTTCGCAATTTTCCCAAGCGATGACCCACAATTCTTCATCTTTATCATGCGAGCAATAGTTGCTTGCTCTGCTTCGTTTCTAACCAGCATTTTTCCAGTCGAATCCAAGTCATATCCATATGGAATTTTGGAATAGATATTCATACCTTTCGAGCGCATATGTCGCAAAGCGGTAGCGGTGCGCTGACCTATCATTCTGCGTTCTAATTGTGCAACGCTACTGTAGATACTCAGAATAAATTGAGATTGTGGTGTGTCTGAATTAAGTTCGCCATCGACTAAACTCACGAACGAGCACCCCTTCTTTCCCAGCATCTCCACTAACTCAATACACTTAATTGTTGAGCGCGATAACCGCGAAAGACTGTAACAGAGAAGCACGCCTTTTCCCTTAATAGTGCGCTGAATTGCGGCTTGCATGCCATCTCTTCCCGATTTAGCTCCCGATGCTACGTCCTGGAACTCTGCTGCGACTTCGTAACCCTGAGACTTAGCCCAATCTCTACATTTCTGAACTTGAGCATCAAGTGAGACGCCATCATCAGATTGTTTCGTGGTGGAGACGCGGGAATAGATAATTACATTTTTCATAGCTGAACTATAAGATATAGCCACCCATTTGCCAAGGCTTTTGCCGTTTCGCGTTCGCCAGTTGGCAACTTTCTCCGTTATAGGTGTGGCACTTTATTACTTTTCTCGCTGCTGCTACCCAGTTAATACTTTTTTGCAGGTCTACTGACAGGAAATGTACCGTCGTATCCCGTGAGGGAAGCAGCGTGCTCTATTCTCAATCGCTGTAATTCTGTCTCTATAGCAGATTCGCAAATATCCTGAATTGTCAGCAAAAAGGGAATCCCTTGAGGAAATTTCCAGCAGCACGTAACTCGGCTGCTACCTCAGTCTTTAATTTGATGCAAATTGGGACACGATTGTTTTTCACAACGAATAAGTTTATCGATTGGCATCAGGTTTGCCAAGTCGATAGTATAATTTATTATTTAAATTCCTGGGGAAATGAAAAAAACCAGTCTATTCATGAGCGTCTACTTTTGTTGGTGTACATGTCGCCAAACACAGTCCTTTCATGTTTTTTGATAAATTTAAGCCATTTCCATCTAAATACCTAACGAATAGGAGATCCAATAATGCTTGAACAAATGACCATAATGGAAAATAACGATGACTATATAAATCGCAGGATGAATGCGTTAAAGAATGAGCTCTTGTTAGCGAAAAACCGTGTGAAAAGACTGGAAATGCAATTAAATGACCTAAAAAGACTAAGGACTAATCAGACGAAAACGTTAAATGAACGATTGATGGAGTTATTTGTAGCCTCTCGCGTTAAATAACTGAGAACGGAATGAGAAGTATAAGCCAACTAGATGCGCTCACTGCGTTCGCTGACATGTTATAATTGTGCCGCCAGTATTATTGAACCAACAAGTTCGTGCGTCAGCACAGGGACGCTAGTCCCTCAATACTCTATTGGTAAACGTCCGGTGAACTCCATTAACAGCAGCAAACCCAAGGGGCGATTAGCCCCCTGGATCGTTCGTTTGATTTATTGATTCCGTTACGCGGTAGCGCTGCGTCCTAATTTATCTTTGACCATAATCGGGATCAGTTGCCGATAGTCGGTAGTGGGGTCGCGTTTGACGAGTATGGGGGTGATGTAATTAAAATAGGCGCGTGGGTCAATTTTTTGTAGCCGACATGATTCAATCAGCGAAAAGAAAATGGCGGACCACGTTCCGGCGTCTTCACTGCCAACGAAGAGCCAATTTTTCCTGCCGACGGCGAGTGGTCTGATAGCGCGTTCGGCGGTGTTGTTGTCGATGGGTGCGTCGCCGTGTTGGAGAACGGCGGTGAGACTGTCCCATAAGGTGCGGGTGTAGTTGATGGCTTTGCTCATGTCGCGAGCGGGTGTGTAATAAGGTTGGCAGGCGTTGATGCGTGTCTTAATTTGGTCGATGACGGGTTTGACGTGGATCTGTCGTTCGCTTAAGGTGTAGGCGTGGGCGTCGGCTCCGCGACGATGGTCTTTGTCGTTGGCTTTGCGTATGGTGCGTTCGGCGCTGAAGAGGTGATTAATGAGTGTAACAATATCGGCGGCATTGGTGTCGCCTAAATCGGCACATTTTTGAAATGGTCGGCGGACATGGACCCAGCAGGCAACACGTTGGATGCGCCGCTGTTCCTGTGTCATCGGTACGGTGTCGATCAGATTATACGCGGCATACCCGTCACACATGAGGAGGGCGATGCAGCCGTCGGTGTCCCATGGGTTGTCGTCGGGCATGTGTAAAACAGTGCGTAATGCGCGTTGCGATCGCGTGGTGTCATAATGAAAATAGCATTGCGCGCGGTCGGGGTCACCACCAATCCACGCCCAATAATAACTGGTGTGAACGGTGGTGTCGCCGTTCTTTTTCTTCGCACCTGGCAGTAATTGCCGTACCGGAGTTTCATCGACGTAGACGAGTCGTTGCGTGAGTAAATAATTTCTCAGCGCGTCATAAACGGGGGCAAACACCGTGGCCGATTGTTTGATGAGATCACTCATCCATGAGACGTTGATATCCGCGCCACGCGCATTAAAGACACTCACTTGGCGATAAAGTGGCAAGCTCAGTTGATATTTATTCAGGATGACTTCCAGGACGAAAGCGTCGGTGGCTTTGCCTTTTGGAATTAAACACGGTGCCACCGGTGCCACGAACAGTTTTTCGCGCGTGTCCGGCAAACCCCATATTTCGCGCTTCGTCAATAAACCGCGAAAAAAACCAGGAACGATATCGAGTTTCCATGATTCCTCAAAGCCCAACAGCGCCAACGCTTCGCCATTCGGACCCATTTGCTCGGCTGCGCTGGCATGGATAATACGTACTTCAACGGGTAAATCGCGCGACACCGGTTTACGGCCATGGCCTTTTTTTGCACGCGGGTGCGCGGGAACCACGATTGCTGTCACCTGCGCGACATCGTGCTCAACCGGTGTGGTAAAGAGCGTTTCCTGCGTGCCGTCTTTTTCCGTATACAGCTTTCTCTCGCTCGATGGCGCGAATAATTTCATCGCTACATAATCCAACTTCGCTTGCGTATCGGCTGCTTCCGCACGCGCAGCAGCGAGTGCAATCCGAAGGGCATCACATTCAGCGATTCGCTCTGCCTGTTCTGCGATTCGCTCTGCTCGTTCGGTGACAATAATGCGACCTAAATTCTCGCGCGATAATAAAAACAGTTCGGGGGGCATGCGTGACAACCTAACGCGTCGCCCGCATTGTCATCTAATGACTGTCATAAACTATCCATCTATGCAGCGAATGCGACGTGATCGCTTCGCGGACAACATAGTAATCCCCGCCAATAATAACGACCACCCAGCTGGATCTAAAAATACCACCGCCCGCGACGTTTTATCTCCGCGCACACCTGGCAACGCGAACACCCCAACCTCCAAACGCTTTGCTAATATCCAATAACCATCACGGTCCCATAGCAACACCTTCAACCGTTTCTTATCCCGACCCACAAACACAAACGCATCACCACTCAGCGGATTTTGTCCCAACTGACACTGCACCAACGTCGCCAACGTCTCAAATGATTTTCGCATATCAGTGACAGCCTGCGCCAAAAAAATGCGCCGCACACCAAACGCAATCATAACAACGCCGCCACCACTGCACGCAAACGTGACAGCTCATAATCAACCGGCACCGCCATCGTCACCCCGCTCGGCAACGTCAGCACCAACGACGACGTACTCACCGCCGGACGAATTTCCGTGAATAACGATGATGACGATAGTGGCGGTGACGATTCACGAGTTCCCCGACCAGCAACACGCGCACGCTGCACCCAATACTGCAACCGCACCGCATCAATCCCATGCACCCGACAAAATCCCACGAACGACAAACCACTGCCCCGCCACGCGGATAATATCGGCGCAACCTGCGCAGCAGTCCAACGATCGGATGTCGGCATAGAAAAGGATGGATGGGAAATCGGGTCGGTGTGCATCCGAAGAGACTACGAAGTCACGCAGAAGAAATCATCGCTACCTTACCGGACGTTTACCTCTATTGAATGCCACCGTCGATAACTTGCCGTCATACTACTGTCGGAGTGCTTAGCGTCTGTCGGGATTTTTTAAAATAGAGACCCCTTACAGCTTTATTCACTGTTTACTTCACTCTATAATCACTATTTGGTAACTCATACTTTTTTAATTTCTTCATTGGACTTAATCCAATCTGTCGGTGCGCTTCAGCGTCTGTTAGTTATCAATTCCAGGGTTTCGATGATTCACTTCGTTCTTCATCGACTCATTCATTCCACTTCGTTACATGAACTCGTCTAACTAATTTTTAATATATTCATTCTATTTTATCAATATCGACTACGATATTAACTCCCCTGGGTTCGGGATTTTTTATGCAATATTGCATTTGGCGTCTTCTGCGCCAATTCAGAGCTATATACGTCTGAGTGCTGCTCTGTCAGCTATCGGTGCTCATCACCACTTACCTTGCTTTGTCACGTTTGTCGAGTGTTAGTCGAGATCTCACTGACTCAGCTCTGTCCTCCAGGATTCCTCCCCGCTACCCCCGCCTTAGGAACTATAAGCTTATTCCTGCTCGGTCTCACGCCTGACGCTCTTTTTATTTGGTACTTTCATACCGAGGTGGAAACGTTTAACCGACCTCATTATTGTTCATCTATTTATTATAGCACATCACTTTTATTTTTCGTGATAAACTTTGCTGTCTGACATAGACAGCTATCATGCACTCGGTACGCGATATTGCCAAGTTTATATTTCAGTTATTGATTTCCTCAGAGCTGAATTTTTTCTGGTATCATTGCGAAGTGAGCTAGACCCCCATGACCAACTGTAAACCAAGTGTAAACCAAGTGTAAACCAAGTGT
>Ga0163151_10008434_pt1 | contig 11629 bp, 1 predicted proteins | sample OliLakLV19MP5IB2_FD_145596 | JGI IMG/M metagenome (GOLD analysis project Ga0163151, IMG submission 145596) | Freshwater microbial mat bacterial communities from Lake Vanda, McMurdo Dry Valleys, Antarctica - Oligotrophic Lake LV.19.MP5.IB-2 | ecosystem: Environmental > Aquatic > Freshwater > Lake...
GTTTAGCATTGCGGCCCAGCAAGCCAGTGCGCAGCGCACTCAAAAGCAGGAGCGAAAACTACACTGAACTATTGAACGGACTGTCTCAAACCTATTGACGCGTTCCGGTCAAGACATTGCCGTCAACGGCAAAAGCACTCTCTGGTGACAAGGCAGATAAGGGGCGTCGTCGATCTGCCTGCGCATCGAATGATCACAATGTTGACCGTTTTCCGATTGACCCCAGTCGGACCTGTTTAGACATTCCAGATTTTTGGCTCGCATTTTTCCCTGTGGCGCGATTCTTCGCGCGGCTGCATTCTTTTTTTGTTCGAAATCTGGCTCGCTGTGTCCACGATCACAGCAAGGCGAATTTTGAGCATGCTCGCAATCCTTTAGGTGAATAGCTCATGGCATTGATCCGCTCGCGAAATCTCTGGGTATTGGCATTGTGTGCCGGTAGCGTGTTGGCGGCGGCGACCGTCGGAGGTTTGCTGATTTCCCAGCGAAAGATTGCGATCGAAACGGCCGCCAAGCAGGTCGCGGGGCCCGCGAAAGCCATATCCGCCAAAGGCGAGAACTGCGGCGGATTGGGAAGTGAACCTATCCTATTTACGTTGGTCGAACCGGCTGATTACACGTTCATCCCAGCGGGTGGCATGCTCGCCATCAGCGGTAGCAGCATTATCGGGTGTCGCCCAGACCAAGAGCCAATCGCGGCGATTCTCCACATCCGTGGCGTGCTGACTTGCGATGCTTTCACGAGCAATTGGCCGGCAGTGGGGGATGCGTTGCCCGGCCCTGACGGAGGGTTTACTGGGTCGCTCACCACGCCCGCGCAAGAATCGGTTTGTACGCTCAATGTGCGTGCGTGGGAGGTAGATGAAGACGCGAATCGCACTCTTTTCGCCGACATCAACCGCATGGTGTATGTACTCGACGACTACGCATCGCGTCCGATGGTAAGCATAACCAGCCCCTTGGCTGGCAACGCCATCTTTCCTGACCCGGTCGACCTGCTTGCGACCGCGACGGTGCAAGGCCCGCGGTCAATCGCCAAAGTTGAGTTCTTCGATCAATCGAGTCTGGCTTCGTCTGCAAACGTCAAGCTGGGCGAGGTCACGCAATCTCCCTATGTCTTGCCCGCAGTGCTGCTCAAGCCTGCCAGGCACTCGATCTATGCCATTGCAACGGATTCCCGCGGATACAAGGCAGTCTCCGAACGTGTGCACGTAGTGTCCATGTTGAATGTTGCACCAGTAATCCGGCTGCGCAGCCCCACGGCCGGCGCCAACTTTATGTATCCGGGTGTGGTTTCGATTGTCGCCGACGTCAGCGACCATGATGATCCGATTGGCCCACTGCATGGACTGCGGCGGATCACCATCTTCGATGCAAATCTTCTTGTGCATCAAGTCGTATATGCGACGGGGCCGGCCAGTCAAACGATATCGTTCGATTGGGAGCCCACCAAAGCCGGCGCTCACAATATCGTGATCGAGGCGGCGGACCAACGAGGTGCCATTCGGCGCACGGGACCAGTACCGATTACCTTGACTCCCGACCAGCCGCCCACCGCCAAAGTCACCGCGCCACTCGACGGACAATTCCACGTACCCAATAGCGCGATCACTTTAACCGCGTCAGCAAACGACGACCGCACCATTTCTCAGATCGATTTCGTCGTTGCGCCCTGGCCGGGTACGGCGGGACAGGTGGTTGTGACCGGCGTAGCGCCGGTTGCATCGGCGCTCTATCGCAATACCTGGAGTTCGAGCAGCAGTTGGACACCCACGGTCGCTGGCCGCTACGTCATCCGCGCGCGCGTCAAGGATGGCGCGGCGCGACCCGTCGTCGACTCCGATGTGGTTGAGGTCTACGTCGACGACAACGGCAGTGGCAACTTCGTGCCTAGGGTGCGAATTGCCAAGCCAGTGAATTCTGATGGTGTTCGTTTGGGCGCATCGATGCCAATCACGGTGGATGTGCAGGACGGCACCGGCGAAACGGGCATCGATTCGGTCGATGTGTTTTTGGACAACGCAACGACCCCGCTGTGGAGTCTCACACGGACCCCAGGTGTCAACACGTGGGTTGCAGCCGGGACGTTGACCGTCAGCATGCCTGAGGGAGCGCATACGATTTTTGCACGAGCGAGAGATGGCGGAGTGGGTTCAGCGTTTCGTGGAGATTCACCACGGGTTGCGTTTACCGTGCTGGCCTCAGGCGCTAATCCGGCGCCTGTAGCTACCATCGAACTTCCAGCAAGGAACACCAGCCTGGGCGTCAACACAGCGACCACGTTGTCGGTGACGGCGCGCGACGTCAATGTCGATGGCACCATCAGCACGATCGAAATTTTCTCTAACGGAGCGCTGATTTCGCCAGCGCTCGTGTTGAGCCCCGTCGCCGGTCGTCCGAATGAAAAAACCACCACGATGAGCTGGACTCCGTCCGCCGCTGGTGACTACGACCTGTTCGCACGGGTCAAGGACAATGCCAATCTGGTTTCCGATTCACCGCTGTTGAAAATCCTTGTGACTGCCGTCGCAGGAAATACCCCGCCCAACGTTGCGTTCAACCTGCCGGAAAACGGCAGCGACTTTGAAGTGATGCCCGGTGGAAGCGTGACGCTTCGCGTAGCCGTTAACGACCCGGCAGCAGCTGCCGGCGGCACACCCGGCATCAGCGCGGTCGATTTTTTCGACGGCACCACGCGTATTGGCACCGTCAACAGCGGCTTTCCTTCCGGCATCGGTCAGACCACCGCTACCTTCAATTGGCTTAACCCGTCCGAGGGATCGCATGGCCTCAACGCGCGTGCGCGCGACTCCCAAGGCTCAGTGACCTTCGCGTCGCCGATCAACGTGTTCATTCTGGGTGGTCCGCCAACGGTCAGCATCGTCTCGCCCGTGGCGGGGCAGGCTGGCTACATTGCGCCTGAAGACATATGGACCATGGTCAACGTCGCGGATGACTCGGGACGCATCAGCAAAGTTGAGTATTTCCTAGATGGCGTGCACAAGGGCGAAGCTGCAGTCGCGCCCTTTGATTTTCAGTTCCAAGGCGTCGGTGCAGGCGCTCATGTGCTCACCGCGCGCGCCTGGGACTTCGGGTTGCATTCAACGCTTTCATCTCCGGTCAACGTCAACGTTGCGCCCAACCAGTTGCCCACCATCTCGATCACTGCACCCCTTTCGGGCAGCCAATTCGGCGAAGGCAGCCACTTAACGCTCGAGGCTGCTGTCAACGATCCTGATGAACAGGTCGTCAAAAAGGTCGAGTACCTGGTCAACAACATTGTGGTTAGCACGGCGGTGTTCCCACCATTCAGAGGTACTTGGACAAATGCACCGGCGGGGCTGGCGCAGAACTTGAGCGCACGTGTCACCGATAAGCGCGGTGGCATCGGATCCACACTCAGCGCAACCGTTGTCAATATTATCGCGGCCAGGCCACCCACACTTTCCTTCCCGAGCCCCGTACTACCCGGTAGCGACGATCTCATGTTCGTAGGCGAGCAAGTTTCGCTCGCTGCGCAGGCCTCGGACCCGGACGCACCGTTCGGAGGACTGATTACGCACGTCGATTTCTTTCGGCACTTCAGCGGACCGGGTGGTCAGGCTGCGCAAGAATTGATCACCAGCGATACCACGGCTCCTTATGCAGCCAACTGGGTGGCCACTACGGCGTCAATCACTCAGGGCAATTCCACCTTCTCGGTAAAGGCTTACGACAACGGACCTGTCGGCAATGGGCCCACACCACGCAACATGTCCGCGGCCAGTTCGACGGTCTCGGTGAGGGTCCTTGCGCAGAACCGCGCGCCGAGCAATGTGCGCTTTCATCCTTTCATCCCCAATACCCTGAGCACATGGCCTGTAGCCGCATGGGGCCCATGGACAGCGCTCCCCGCGATGCCATCTTATTTTGGCGGCTCAGTGTCTTATGACCGCATTCAATCTTATCGTGTGCAGTCCAATGGGCGCATGCGCCTGTGCGCGATCGCTTACGATGCCGATGGCATTGATACTTACGGCAATCTCCGTGGCATTCGGTTCTATTTGACGCGACCAGGCGTTGCGAGCGACGTGTTGCTTGGTACGGCCACAACACGAAGCCAGCCACAAGAGTTTTGCACCTGGCGCAAACATGTCGGTGGTGTCGACGTTGTCGAAACTGGCTACACCATAGATGTGGACTTGAACGCATCACATGCCGACGCGGGTGTGCAATTCATTCGCGCGGAAGCCTTCGACTCGCGCGGACTGACCGTCTCAACGAATGTCAATCCCGATCCGGGACAGCCTGGCCATATTCCCTGCGTTGGCGATCAGTTCCGACCGTTCGAGTCGAGTAGGCAGGGTAGCGTGTGCGCGAAGTTTTCGGTACCCGTTGCCGTCTCGAGCCCAACGGCAATCACAACTCCCTGCGGTCAGGACCCCAGCAACCAGACTTACGCATGCACCGCAGCGCGGTTCGCTTTGCCGATGACGGCAGGCACTCCGACGGTCCTTGAAGCTGAGCGCTACGACCACGGCGGTCAGGGGCTCGGCATGTTCGAGAAAAATTACGTTCCCACACTGTCGCCTCGTGGTGATCATGTGGCGATGAATTGCCCTGGCGGTAATCTGTCACCAATTTGCACGTTGAGTGGCTTCGACAATGGTGAGTTCCGTCGCTATTCGGTCACCATGCCTACCGATGGTACGGTCGAGTACACAGTGCGGTTCCTGCCGCCCAAGCCTAGCGTGTGGCTATATTCACCACAAAATGCAATCTATCTCGACAAGTTCAATGGCGTGTTCAAAGACGTAAGCCTTGACGCCATCGTTTCTGGCCATGCGATCGGTCGCGGCACTTACAGCAGCGTAAAGGTCGAATTCTTCCTCCGTAATCATCAGACGCATGTCATTCAAGCAACTCCCATTCGCGTATCCGGTCCAAATTCCAATCGCCAACACTCCCAGGCTTGGCATCCGAGCAACTCGATCGATCAAACCTGGGATGTGGCGGCGCGCGCGACCGTGGTGTATCGGCCGCCTGGAGCAGAACCTCTCACGATTTCCGGAGATTTTTCGGAGTGGAAGACGGTCCACTGGGTGAACGTACTGCCACTCGGCGCCGTGTCTCCAGAGCCAATGGCCGCGTTCAATGAGACATCTGCAGAACATGAAGAAATTAAGGAGCCGGGCGCCTTTGAAGGCCGCGCCGCTACCGATGACTGCATATTGCCGGAGCCGCGCATTGAAATATACGAACCCCTCGGTGTAACTACTTCGTGGCTCCTGCAAGATTCGTGCTTACACGCGCTGCCTGCCAATGACTACCACTTCAACCTCACCTCCGCCGTGGATGACACCGAAGTCGCCTCGATCGAGTTCCGCCGCGTCAGCATCATCCCCGGCGACCCGAGTGTAGAGGTGAGTGCGCCCCATGAAGACGATCGCTTTGCCGTGGGTGCACCGGTTGGACTGCAAGCCAATTTCGCTGGTGCGTCAAACGGATCGACGATGCGCTACGTTATCAAGCGCTACAACCCCGACAGCACAACGGCATCGACTCAAGAAATTGGCAACATACCCTACCCAGCGTTCCAAACCACATGGACAGCAGGTGTTGCAGGTCGCTACTCGGTCCAGGCCGTCGGAAAGCTTACCCCCGCATCCACGAGCGAAGTGGGATCAGTTCCGCTGCGGTTCTTTGTCGAAGGCACCCTCGTCAACCCGCCACCCCAAGTTACTCTGACCAACCCTTCAGCCAATCTCACGCTGCAGGCGGGCGAATCACTTCAGTTGACGATGACGGCGACTGATGACGGCGCGCTGCTGACCGACTCCACCAAGTTTGTAATTGCCAAACAGGGCGGAGGCACCGAGGAACCTATTGGTGCTGTCAACGGCGGCAGCTATAGCTACAACTGGACGCCTCTTGTAGGCACGTATCTCATAAGTGCCAAAGCCACCGACACGCAGGGTGCTACTGGTGTATCCGCGGCCATGAATACGCGCACGGTGGTTGTTCAAGCTGGAACCATCACGCCCCCGGCGGGCCACGATATTCCTGCCGCGATTCCGACGAGCATCAGTCCTTATTCCGATGGCGTCGGCGCGACCGCGGGCCAGTTCCGTGTCGATGAATCCGGCGCGGCGACGTACTCGATTGCGCTGCTTGCCGCGCCGGGTCGTGCCGGCGTGCAGCCGCAGATGAGTTTGAACTACAGCTCGCAGGGCGGAACCGGCCCGATGGGCAAAGGCTGGTCGATCGGCGGTCTCTCGGGTATCAGTCGGTGTCGAGAAGCATTCGAACTCGGAGACGCGTCGGCGACCACGATCGTGGATGGCGAGGAAATCTCTGCGGGCAGCCGCCCGGTGGATTTCAGCATCAATGACCGCTTCTGTCTGGATGGGCAGCGCCTCGTGCTGATCAGTGGTGCCTACGGCGCGCACGGCTCCGAGTACCGCACCGAAATGGACCAATTTGCGCGAATTCGACTGTTCGATGTCGATGCAGTTCCCGGTCCCAATTATTTTGTCGTGCAGCGCAAGGACGGCTCGACCGCATGGTACGGCGACCGCATCAGCTTCACGGGCTTGGCATTCGGCGTCGGTGCGACTGAGTCCCTGCGGCCCGAAGCCTATCTCGATCGCAACCACAACATTGGATCAGGCGCACTGATCGTACCGCCGCCAGGCACCGAGCCCGCAATCAGTTGGGCAATGACGCGCACGATGGATTCGAGCGGCAACTACATCGATTATCGGTACAGCAAGAACGCCGCAATCGGCGAGCAATTGCTCAGTGAAGTGCAATTCACCGGCAGGACCAAGCTGTTCAATCAACTCACGCCTGACCAACAGACATTTGCGTCGATCCGTTTTGACTATTCCCTTTTGCCAGATTCGGAAAAGGGAGTGTCGTATCAGTCAGGCATGCGCTCGCAATTGACTCGCCGCTTAAGCAAAGTGGTGTCGTTGTCGGGGACACAAGTTCTACGTACTTACGACCTCAGCTATGTCCCTATTTGGAACAACGCCGGTGTTTCCGGTCTGACGCAGATCACCGAATGTACGCCGACCAATCCGAACGATCCGAACGGAGCACAAGTTTGTTATCGCCCGACGACATTTGAATGGTCGCAGGCGAAGTTTGGAATGCCGAGCGGCTACATGCGTGATGGCTACAACTTCAAATATCACAAGAGTTCGAAACTCGGCGATATCGATGGCGACGGACGTATGGATCTGGTCGTCGTCGAGGCAAACTCTCCGCGTCAATCCGATCAGCGGCTATGCCCAGAGCCAACGCAGACTGCGGAAGTAGTGAGGGTGTTCTACTCGACAACTACTACGCCGCCCGGTCATCCATCCTCCCGAGAGCTCGACTTTTCATACACCCACAACACCGCCGCCGCCTGTATTGATCAGGCAGCGGGAACCCGGACCGCCGCCAGCTGGATGCTATTTGATTTCAATGGTGACGGCCGCGACGACTTGATGGTGGCCGACAGGAGTGACGACACCTTCGATCTTGTATCCGGTGTCGCCAATATCGGTGCGAACAATCGTTGGGACCGTTGGCATATCTACCCCTCGCTGGGACATCCAGCCAGTGGCCGAGCGTTCAACCAGAGCCCAGGCGCTGACCTGTTACCCGATTGCACTGGCTTCGGTGTCGGCGACCACTGTGTACCCGTCTCCCCACTCGGCGGGCTGGCGCAGTTGGCTGATGTCAATGGCGATGGCTTGCCGGATGTGCTGTATGCCAAGCATCGGGGAGACGTTGGATTGGATGCGTTTCGTGTGCGCCTGCTAGAGCGCGTCATCGCCAATCCCAGCACCGGCGAAACCAAGCTGCAGTATTCGACGGAAATGCAAGTTGGAATAGATTGGAAGGAGTGGTTCAGATTGGACTTTCCCTGTCACCTTCCAGACGGTTACAACCTATCGCACCCAGCGGGAGATCCCTCTGTGCAGGGCATGCATTTCTCACATTGCCGAGTCGGCGTATCGCCCACCGTTGCGGAATTCAATGGCGATGGCAGCGCCGACCTGTTGGCAAGCGTCAGCCATGTGGCGCTCAGAATGGAGCCTGAGCAGGCTGGCTTTCCTTGCATCGTTCCGCAACGTTCACCAACGCCTGGCCGCAGCGTAGTGCAGCGGGATGTCTACTGGCAGCGCGGTGCTGAGGATGACGCCCTTTGGCAGGCGCACAACGACCAGATCGCATTGAATGTGCCGTCAACCGGGTTCTGCCATATCGCGAACCATACAACCTCATTCCACTATCAGTTGGTCGCGGACCGAATTGAACCGCCCAGTGCGGGCGCCCCTGGAGGGCGTCTTGTGTTCAAGGAATATGGGCGCAACCTGGCGAGCATCAAGCATGTGCCAGGAACCACAGAGAACGGTAATTTCCTGTTGAATCCGCTCAAAGCCGATTTCAATGGCGATGGGCTGACTGACTTGCTGTTCCAAAATCTTGCGTTGCCGGTCGACAATACACGAATCACCCAGTACCTCAACTTGGGTACGCGCATGCAAACCGTTGGCGAGGCCTCCTCGTACTGGGTAAATGACGAGGAAGGCGATTATTTCACCGACCTGTATGCGCGCGAATTCATGGAAGTATTCGATGTCAATGGCGATGGTCGAGACGATCTGGTCTATCCGGAGAAAGACCGATCCGACAGCGGTAACAACTATTTCCTGGAGCGCAGAACACACAAAGACGGTCGATTGGGCTCCTCAGGTCGGCTTACTGCCGTATTGGGTCTCATTCAGGCGGGCCAGCCTCAAAATTGGCTGCGGTTCTTCAGCGATTTCGACGGCGATGGATCGACCGACTATGTCGCCTGGCAAATCTGGACCGACCACGGTGGTGGAGCTGGCGAAGAGGGCGGCAGTGAGGACAATCTGATCACGAGTTCGGCACAGGATTGCAGCAGTGCGCAAACCTGTGCTGATGGAAGCGGCAGCCGTCATCGCGCGCGCCAGGTAATCAGCGCGATCCGCAATGGCTACGGTACCCAAACGCGTATCAAGTACGATCCATTGACCAATGCAGCGGTGTACAAGCGCGCGCAAAACTCGCGCAACCTTGTCAACAGTGGCCGCGGCACCGCGGTGCAGGACCTTGGCGGTCCAATCTATGTGGTGTCCAGGGTGGATAGCGATACGCCGACCGCCGATAATCCTGCGGCCACAGCGAAGCTTTACTATCAGTACGCCGACGCGCGCATCCAGGGTGGTGGTCGTGGCAATCTTGGTTTTGCCGAGATCCGCACCATCGATCCCAACCTCAATGCCGAACACGTCGTCACCATCTCCCAGTACAGCCAGGTCTATCCGTACACTGGCTTGCCGAGGGAAACGCGCAAATACCGTGTGGGCGGTAACTATGCGGCGCCGGCTTGCATCGAATCCAGCCTGGAAACCGGCAGCAATTGCTTCCAGTCGCAGGCGTCGGTGAATCCTTTCTTCGCTGAGCCGTCGGGCATCCTGCTCAGTTATGGGCGCAACCTTTACACCGTCAACGAAAACCACCCTGGTGTGGTGCATCCATACCTGGCTGCGACGTTCCAGGCTACGGGCAACCCTGATGCCAGTGGTATCCAGACCATGGCCACCAACATCAACTACGCTGAGTTCAATGGCTATGGCAATTCCGTCTCCACCGATTCTTACATCGCCAAGGGCACCAGCTATAGCAGTCTCGCGGCGCTGCGTACCGCCGCCGCCGCTATTTACAACGAAAGCACCACCGTGCGCGGTAATGCCTGCGCCACCGGCTGCGTCAAGCACACGCGCACCGAGGAACTGACCTACGCCGACGACACGGTCAACTGGCGCATTGGGCGTCTCACTGCTTCCACCGTGCGGCATACTCGCTACAGCGAAGCAGGTGCGGCCCTGCCCACCAAGACACGTCGCACGGCGTTTACCTACTACATGGACGGCGCCAAGACCGGCCTGCTGAAAACGCAGACATTGCAGCCGGGGCGGGGTGTTTCGGAGGAAATGCGCAGCATCAATTTCTACGATGACTACGGCAATTCCATCGGCTCAATGCAATGCAGCTCCGATGTTGCGGCAGATGACTGCGACGATCCCAGCGATTTTGGCAAAGTGCTGCAAAGGACCAAGGGTGCGAATGATGCGCCGCTCTATCGCGTGCATCGCTACAGCCGCAGCACGATGTCCGTAGGAATAAATTCCATCGATGGTCGTTACGCGGTTGGTGGCTTCGCTCCATTTTTCAATGCCAGTGCTTCGTCGGCAAACCAAGTGTTAGAGCTAAGCACGGGTCAAGTCCTGGCCAGCGACCGGGATGCGCTCGGCAACGCAAAATACGCCACCGACGCCCACGGCGTCTGGGCCTCAGCCTCATTCGGGCCGATGGGACGTGGCCAGACCAGTGCAACGCAGAGCGGCGGTAAGTCCGCGAGCGAATTCCACTGGTGTGCGTCCATGCCCAACAACAATGGTCCGGTCGCTGCCTGTCCGAGCGACGCAGTATTCCGTCAGACCAGTTACACGTTGGGTGGGGCGCGTAGCATCACGTTCTTCGACAAACTCGGCCGTGCGTATTTCGCAGTAACCGAAGGCTTCAATGCTGATGTCGTGGGCAGTGCCAGCAACAGCCACTGGTCCGGCGCCTGCACCGGTTACGACACACGTGGCCGCGTAGTGCGCGCTTCCAACCCATTCTACGTCAATGTCAATGGCGCGGCCTCACCACCGACCCTGCTGGAAAACACCAGTTGCGTGGCAGGTGCGCATGCGGAAACCCGCACTACTTACGATTACCTCGATCGCGTCACCGAGATCTTGATGCCCGAGCACACCACGAGCGAGCCGGCGAGCACCCACAATGTGTTCGCTGGCCTGCTGACAACGACGCGTGTTTCGGTATATCGAGATGGCGATGGCAATGGCAGTGAAGAGGCCGTCGAACTGATCAAGGAAGAATGGACCGACGCCAGCGGCATGAAGGTCAGCGTCAGAGCCCAGGATATGCTGATCACCAACTACGCCTACGACAGCGTCGATCAGCTCACTGCGCTTACCCGGCAGGCCAGCGCCGGCAGCAACGTCATCACCTCCATCATGGTGTACGACGACCTGGGGCGTAAGACTGAGCAATCCGATCCCGACGCCGGCATCGTGCGCTACGCCTACAACGCAGCCGGCGAGATGATCTGTTCCGAGGACGCGCGCGGCGTAGCCACGGTCACGGATTACGATGCATTGAGCCGCGCCTGGCGTGTCAGCAGCGGCCGACCCGCGGGCAGCTGCTCGTTGCCGGCGCCCGCAGCGCAGACGTTGAGTGCTACGGACGTGCCAACCGTCGGCACAGGGGCATCGCGCAGCATCGACCTCACGCTTTTCGACACCATCCAACGTGGCCTCGTCTCCAAGGTGACGCGCGCGCAAACCACTGGGGACAGCGGTGCAGGCTACGGCAGCGTCGATACCTATGTGCAGGCCTTCGCGTATGGCGACGCGCTGGCACGACTGACCAGCACGGTCACCACGATCAGCCCCGTTGCCGGCGGCACGGCAGAACCACCCTTCGTGCAATCGCTGACCTACGATGGCCTGGGTCGCGTAGCCACTACCACCGATGCCACGGGTGGCCGTGTCGAAAA
>Ga0163151_10008435_pt1 | contig 11629 bp, 8 predicted proteins | sample OliLakLV19MP5IB2_FD_145596 | JGI IMG/M metagenome (GOLD analysis project Ga0163151, IMG submission 145596) | Freshwater microbial mat bacterial communities from Lake Vanda, McMurdo Dry Valleys, Antarctica - Oligotrophic Lake LV.19.MP5.IB-2 | ecosystem: Environmental > Aquatic > Freshwater > Lake...
AAATACATGCCGTCCCAGTCCGGCTATCCAGCGGCTCAGCCCGAGCATAAGGAAGGTCTTGCCGGTACCCGCATAGCCGCGCAGAACGAATACCAGCGCTTCGTCGCCCAGCATAAAGGCTTCGAGCGCAGTCAGGGCCTGCCGCTGATCGCCCGTAAGACGAACGCCCTCAAAAAAAGAAAAAATGGACTTGTTTGCTGCTTGCATATTGTTTGATGCAACAAACATCGGGTCTTATCCCGCAAAAGGATTGCGGGATAAGGAACGGGGCGAAAAAAAAGGTAGCACGCCTTTCAAGGCGTCGGGACAAGGCCATTTATGGCCGTCGATAAAAAAACGGCAGTTCTTCCAAGGGTGTTGATATGGCTATTTCCGAGGTGTCGATTAAGGGGAAAGAACCAAATTTTATTTTTATCGAGCGGTAAAGAGGGTGTCTCATAAGTCAAAACCTTGCCTTGCTCTTGGCCGCCCCCGACCCCTAAAGGGGAGTAAATTTCTTTGAATGCAAATTTGTAAAATTAATTAGCAGGTATTCTGCATTCAACGAAATTTACTCCCCTTTAGGGGTCGGGGGCGGCCAAGAGCAAGGCAAAGTTTTGACTTACGAGACACCCTCTTTCTGGTAGCGAAAACGAAATAAAAATTTGTATCATTTCCAATGTTGTCTCTTATAAGACACCCACGCTTATTGCTGTGTTTTTCGTTATTTTTATGGCCATAAATGGCCTTGTCCCGACGGCTTGAAAGCCGTGCTACCACTTGTGTTATATTATACCAGTGATGTCAAAGAACTGGGGAGATTTGTGATGTCAAGAAGCGGATAGCCGCTGCCGTATTAATGTATTGATTTCATCGTACACACCAATATGATCCTCCGGCAAGCCGAAGTGATTACAAATGAGTGTATGAAGACCCTTCACACCTTTTACAGTCCCGGGTAGTAACCTGGGGGGGATTTTCGCTTCAATTTGTTCCAAACTGATTCCTTTCATATTATGAGCAATTCCATTGCGCAATCCTCTTAAATCGTCGATTATCTTCACCAATGGGATGAGTGTTGGCGGTGGTGAATAGATATTCTTCTCCATTGCATATTTTAAAATCGCGTTGTATGCGAAGGCATTTGGTTCGTCTATTTTGAGCGGATTTTCATTGATCTTAAAATTTTCCAGAAATTGTTTTAGTTCAGGCTGGTTGTTGATAAGATCATGCCATGTTTTGTGCCCGTCCTTTTTGTTGAATACTACTACTCCATTTAAGATACTTTCAATATGCGGGATATGGATATTGTCTCCGATGGTAAATATTCTCCAAAGAAAATCGGCGTAAGCGCGTTGATGAAACTTTATTCTGGCGGACTGGACAATTTCTTTCATCAAATCATTCGGACTTGGCGTATCGGGGAGTTGCAAAAATGGGTATGGAAGTCGCTCTGCAATTTCATTGAGGCGGCTATGGTCGAGCAATAAGCGCGTCTGGGCGTATTCTGCTAAAAGTTGAATACCCTCATCTTGTAAAGGCAGTTGCATCAATCCGGCATAGTCGTAGCTGTGCATCATACGTTCTGCCACATGGCGAAGCACTAGCCGCTCTTGTTTTTTAAAATTGCGGGTTTGTGATGTTTTGTCGCGAGCCTGTAGCGTAATAAATTCTATACCACGGAACATACCGGCCATGTGACTGGCAGTACGCATATCAGGAGTGCCACCTGAATTGCCAAAAAAGATGTTGTAGCCCTCGTATTTTTCATATAGAATTGTGAAAAACTCTATCAACTGCCCAATATCCACCGGCGGGAAAGTGATAGGTGCATATCGTACTACAAAACCCTGTTCTTTGAGGAAGCGCTCTAAAAAAAGTGCTATATAATGGCAGTCCTGGCGGTCTAATGGTGTTTGTTGAGTGGTAATTACAACTATTTCTTTCAATTCCTTACCTGTCAACTCTATGCTTCGTTCTATCATAGGGAATACTACTTCTGAAGCGCATTCTTCGTAATGATTCCACAAAGCCCGGCTGTGTTCCAGAAACAGTTTGTCATTTTTTCTGATCACATAGTTACCGTCGGTATCAATATTACCGGGTTCGAAGTGGTCACGTAATGCGGATTCAATGCTGGCTGTTGGCGGCAATTGCATATCCCTGTTCCCCAGGGTGATAAATAGTACTTTGGGCATGTTATTTGAATTTTATGAAGGAGATTCGTTTGGGTTTACCGGTTGATTTGTCGATTTCGGTGACACGTACTTTTATAATTGTTCCGGTGGGACGCGGAGAGGCATAATTGATTAATGGCAATTTGATTGTTTCTTCCCCTGTGAGATATACCTCAAGTATATTAGGGCTACCGCTTTCGACGACTGCTGCATCTAATTCTGAGCTGTTTAATTTGATTGTTCCCTTGAAAAATTCGGGCACGGCAACCGGTTTGGGCGCTTCAGGGGTAATATTAACTACTGGCTCGGCCGCGTTGACCACTTGGCCTGTTTCGGGTAAGTCGGTGGATAATCCCCACATCACGAATCCCATTGGAGCGAAGTGATAGCCCCGCCCTTCCTGTGTGAAAATGAATTTTCGGGATTTGTATTTCTTTTTCCCCTTGTGTCTTCCGCCTCTCCAAAGCCCCGTTTTATCATGGTCTTCGTATTGCCAATCCCCGGAAATACTATGGAAACCACTGCCATGTGACATGCGAAACAAACAGTATTTGTTGTCTGTAGGAATCAAGGCTCGTATCCTGTTCAGTTCCTGCACAATAATATCCGTTTCGGATACGGGGTATTGTTGGAAGAATTGAATTTCCCTGTCCAGATAGGCTGTTGTTTTGCTATTGATGATTGCAAACAAGGTTTCCTGCGGGTTATCCGTCATGATTTGATCAAAAGAGGGTCGTAAGGGATTGCCCTTAAGCCCCTTTTCTGTTTCTTTTTTACTCCAATTTTTCAAATTATTCGTGTAAGCGGATTGGGGGCGGGTTATTCTCAGGGGTAATGACACGGATTGATTGGGGCACAGACATTCATAGGTAAAAACAAATCCACTGGAATTGAAAGATCGACTTCCGCCATATCTAAGTTCATGTTTCCACCCGCCTTTCCAGTTATTGCTGTCCTGGTCAGCAAGCAGATTAAAAACCTTGGCATTCATGTATGTGATTGCATCGGCAGCACCATCGCCAATTTTGATATGTCGGAATACATCGCTGGAAAAGTTTCCGAGTAGTTTTTTTTCAAGGTCTTTACCATTGACCTTATTCTTGCCGCTTTCGTTCAGGCTCCCAAAAATGATCGAGCGAATCGCACCTTTTACAGAGCTGCCAGGTATGTAGGGTTTACCGTAAAGCCCGTCTTTTACAAATGCTTTTATCTCTTTTTCGACTGTTATGCCGGAAAGTTCCCGAGAGGCCACTGAAGACAAATTGATCCGGTTGATTTGTAGGCATTTGCCGATTCCTCCTTGTCGGATACCGGCTAAGTATTCGGAGACTTCCTGTGGAGAAATGCTTTCGCACAATTTCCCGAGATCAAGAAAAAAAATACGGGCCTTTTCCTGAACATAGTCCAGACCTTCAACCAGGTGTTTTTCCTGCATGCCCCCGATATGCAAAGGGGTGATTACACGCATGGTGAAATCAAAGTCGAGATTGAGTGTTTCGTTCATAATACTCAAAGGTTCACGGGTATAAAAATAGATTTGCCACTGCGCCAGATATGGGGCGTTTTTACCGGAAAAGATGGCTTCAGATTGATATCAGCAGCGCCGCCTACAAAAACTCCGTCTGTATCTGATTCAATTGCTTTGTTGAATACAGACCCTTCACTGATCATGTGAATAGATCGTTTCCGAATCGTAAGGTCATCCTGCGTTGTTATCCATCCTCCACGCTTGCACAATTCATAATGCCCGCTACCATTAATCATAGCGGCAAGTTGTTTGCTTGATTCCGGGCAATACAGGGATAGGTTCGTCAGGGAAGCACTATTATTAGGGACACGAAGTGTGATCCCGGATTTTTCCCAACGAAAATGCCCATTACCTACGGAACGGTCGGTACCAAAGCCCTCATCCTGAAGGATATCCAAAGCGCTTTCTAATAATTTTAAATCGTTCTCCTTCCCGTGCGCCAGAAAATAAAACCCGGATTTATCCTGGAATCGAATCATTTCCATGTAGAAAATCTGTGTTTCCCGTTCTTTCTTATCGGGGTGTTCGTACTCTCTTGGCACCCGAACGCGTGGAAGTGTTTGCGAGAACATAATGGGCGACTCCAGTTCCTTCCCATGCAGCCATGCTCCCTGTAAATGGGGCTGTTCACTTCCGCCAAAATCTCCTATGTCCTCACCATTGATCACCTTTTCAAAATAGCTTTGATCCATCCAACGCACTTGTTTCATTTTTTTAGTGAAATTCGTCGTTTTTTCCGGGATTTTGAAACGCAAAAAGGGCTTTGGAAAGAAATAATGTATTTCCGGGTCAGCGCCACCTTCATAGAACGGAAACATACTGGAAACTGCAAAAGGCAGGTTGCCGGATGCCGGAGAAAGGCCCACAGCTGCCAGGGCTGCAATAATTGCAGCCTGAAGTGTATCAGAGTGAATTTGGCCTTCCGAGTTGCCATAGTCCAGGCGCACATCGCTCAAATGCAGGTTGCCCCGGAAATAAAGCCGGTAGGTTTTGAAGTTCATGCTTGAACAGTCATTTGAAGGTTAATTTTTTCGGATTTCATGCCTTCAATATCAATTTCGATATTCCCATACCCACGAGATCCACTGCCGCCCAGGTAATCGTTGTTTAGAGCGGTCAGCCCCCTTTTAAGCATTGTGAGGCTGTTTGATGCACTTTCATCAGCCTTTTTGTCATCTTCACCCCAGGCATTAATCACAAATTCCAACTTGAATTTGGCACCGGCCGGTATCCGCTCCTGCTGACGCGGGTTATCCGCTTTACCTTCCACCCGATCAATAGAATTTTCAAATTTCAACTCTGTGTACGGCATATCTGTATTGGGCGATTCGCGCAGCATTTTAGCCGAATCCGGCAACAGATAGGCATCCCGAAAAATAATGCGGGAGCTAATTGTCGTTTTATCATTTCTGGCGATACCAAACACCTGGTTAATTGTGTCATTATCGCCCACTTTTATGGCTCCTTCAATCTGTTCCAGCAAACAGCGCATTTTTCCTTTCAAGGAGCTGCCGGGGATATAAGGTTGCTGGTTGTCTTTGCGCCGGACAACCGGATTGTCTACGCCGCCGATTTCGACATTGTCTTTGCTATCGCCGATGTGTAATCCACTTTTGAGTGTCAGAGTAGTGGAGAAATGAGTTTTATAGAAAAGTCTTTGTGACATGATATCGATATTTTTTAGGTTAAGATTTGTAGTTAGCTGTCTTTTCCACCGTGGTATTTGTGAAAGGCTACGATGGCTTCGATTACTTTGACGAAATTTTCGAAATCGCTTTTGCATTCTTCTGCATCCAGACGTATGTAACCCAGCCCCTTATCTACCGCTTCATAAAATTCCAATACTTTTGTTTTGGCTCTTCTTCTGCGAGCATCAAACGCCCGGCCAACGGCATACGCCAGCTTAGGAATTAACATGGGGATATCTGATTGCGCATTCTCAAAATCAGCTTCAATCCTTCGGAGTTCTCCAAAGAATCGCCTTAGTTGACTGGTTGTCAATGGGTCTGTATCATCTTTTTCAGTCAGATACTTCCCAAATGAATTTGCCCACACAACCATTTGAGAAGACGCTCCGTTCAGTACCCAATCTTGTTGAAACTTAACTTGTGGATAAGACATTTTTGTAACATTTTAAATGATGATTTCTTCTTTGATATGAAATTCTGTCCAGCGGGCCGCTACTGCGATCAAGTCAAAGTAGCGATCTTCGCCGATGGATTGATCGAAAAGGGAGTTTTTGAGTTGATCCAAAAATGCCCTTATTTCCCGGTCCTCTTCCTTCTGGGGTTTGAAACGTTGCAAATAACGTGCTATGTAATACGCCCCATTCCAGATGTAGCTGTAGTCGTTTTTCACCCTTTGGTCTGTTTTCTGCATTTTGATCATATAGTCCTTATGCAGTTTCAGGTCGATCATTTTATGTAAAAAACCTTTTGTGATTTTTTTTGCTACATAGAGGCTGTATATTTTATCACGAGTTGCCTTGACCCAGTCATATTCATAATACCAGCTTATTGGCTCGCCAAAAAGAGTGATGTGGTTCTTAGTAAGTGGAATATTATTGGCGCCACTTCTTTCGGCAAGGAGGCTGTTTTTTCTGCTTTTTGCCAAGTGTTCTGCTTCGCCGGCCTGTTTTGCTGCGAGCGAAATGGGAAACTTTTCATGCATAAAAATGATACCCCCGGAAATAGAAAGGTCCTCCCTGTTTGCTACAAACTCACGGAATTTATCTCTGATTGCTGCGGCAAACAAAATGGTTTTATCCCATCGCCCAACCGCGAACAGGTCGTCGCCTCCAGAGTATATTATATTTATCCAATCCTTGAAAGTGGGCGCGTTGCGGAGTTCGTTCAGCCATCCGCTAAAGAAATAATCCAAGGCGGTCGACAAGGTTGCATAGGATGAAAAAGTGCGCAGATGTTCAGGTATCCCATTTTGAAACAGCATGCCCAAACCATCCACATCCATGCGCAATACGCCCAGATAAGTAGGCGCTGCCTGGTCATTTCGGGCAAGGTCGTAAAAGGTCTTTGGCTCGAAATTATTGACCATCGCCTGCTTGTTGCCGCCATAGAAGATGAATCCATGGCTGATTTGATGGCCTTTTAGTTGATTGCCTGATAAGAAATCGGTATTATTAATTCGTCGTATGCGGGCAGAATCTGCGGAAAACACCTTTCTCCAGGAAGATTCTTCAGACATTAATTCCTTCTGCTCAAAAAGATACTGTTGGTAGTTTTGGTTCAATGGGTTGATGCTGTTGTCTGTGTTTTTACGTAGGGCAGGAATTCCTTTTTCGCTGCCAAACTTGTGCGTCAAAAGATAGTCTGCATCTTTCAGTATTTTTCCCAAGCCAACTTGCTTTTTCACGATAGGCAGCACCTCAATACTGTCTATATCCCTGTCATCTAATTTAACCAGATTCAAATCTTCCTGACCTGTAACCGCGCAAACACTTGTTTTGCCACCAATCTCAAGACCGCTGTTATTCTCTCCAAAAAAAGCCTCATATTGAGTGAGCATCTGTTGCTCAAATTTTCGTCCCTTTTGCCCGGACGCCTTATCAGATACTGCCTTCCACAAGTTGCTTAGCGAGTTAATCGGTGTTCCATCGGCCATTTTTTCTGATGGGTCGCATTCCACTTTTGCATCTTTGAAATCTCCTGATGTTCGATAGCAGAATGGAATCCAATCCATGCACAGATACAATTTCAAATTCTGTTCAGACCAAATTTCTTTGATTAATTCCGCTCTGATTTTTTTCAGATTTTCAACAGTTTCAACCGTATTGGGCAAAACCATGTAGAATTTGCCTCCGCTGCTATAAATGACATGCCCAATCGTAGTGCCTGTTTCCTGAACTACGCGTTGAATTACAGTTTCAATGATCAATTGCAGGTAAAACGATCGACCCTTTAGACTTACAGACGCTTTTGTACTGGCTACGTTATAAATGAAATTTTGAATCCCAGAAATGTCAGCACAAAGCATAAGTACTGGATAGCAGCCTTCTTTTATAGAAATACGTTTTAGTTTGTCATCAAAAAGGACGTTTTCAGGGTGCTTCTCTTGGTATTCAAATAAACAATCTGCAAAAGAAGCAGTACTTTTCAAATGCTCAAACAGGCTTACATTAGCCATGTCACGCGTACTGGAAGGAATACACCAGGTATACTTTTTCAATAAGTAAACAAGGGATTCTGTGAAGCCTTCAACAGAATCTATGGGCAAGTGGAGCATCTCTGCGGAAAATTTTTCCCAAAGTATTGAATACTCATTGCTTAAATCCTGAATACTTTCTTGATTAACTGCATGCGGGAAGAAACATTTTTTATCCGCTAAGTTCAGCGGGCCGAGATGGTAGGAGTATTTAGCGTTTTGTTTCTTTCCGGCAATTTGTATTTCCGGGAAAATGCTGTGCAATTCTACTTTTTTAAATTTACCTTGACCATAATGGATCGGAGTGCCTGAGGCATCGGCATCTGTTTCCATGTTGTCTTCTTTACGATCAATACCGGAACTCCACCAATCGGCCAATTGTATTAAGGCTTGGAATCGTGTTGATGGGCGGTGATGGTAGATAGCCAGATTTACAAGATTATCTTGGGTTTGGGTATTTTCTCCATCAAAAGGATTTACCCTGAATTGGAGATGTCCGGTTTGAGCATCTTTTATTTTTTCAAAGATATTGCTGCTGAATTTTTGAAAGAACTGGTGTGTCCAGATAACATGCTGATAACCGAAGCCATTGGTGGCTGTCTTGGGACAAATATATCCGGCGAGGTTCTTGGACTCTTGGCTAAGATTGGAACTGTCGGACATACGAACATCCGCGCGTTGCCAAAACTTGCCAATATCATGCAGCAGGGCTGCTAAATAGATGGTTGCTCGATTCATATTTTGGGTAATAAAGTGTGAGGTAGTAGTATGAGATAGATGAGATTTACCGGTTTATTCTTCCGTTTCCGGCCTCCGTACTTTCCCCACCACGCCAAAGCCTAATCCGGCCCTTTTACCGATACCGATATAATCGGGCAGGTGGATATTGGTATGGAAATTCAGGTCGAACACCTGTGCTTTGTAGTCTTTGTGTTCGGACAGGCGGGAGCGGTGTACCTGATCGATCCGGACTTTGACTTCGCGGTCTATCCACCAGCCGATACCTTTGGCCATACTGAGCAGGTTGCCGCGCAGGATGCGTTCGAGCATGGCATGGCGGGCCTCGTCGTCCTGCAATTGGTGGTATTCCGCGTAATTTTCTTCTTTGAAAGGCATCCAGCGGTGCAGGTGAAAGGGGAACATGGCGTCCCAGGCTTGCAGGGTTATTTCATGGAGATGCAGGTTTTCGATTTCTACCTCCATGGGCCGGTTGCCGATTTGCAGCGTGCGCACGCGGCGCTGGAAAAAATCCATGATTTGTTCGGTACCTTCCGCCAGACAAACCAATGCTGCTTTTTTATGGATACGTTTGTACTGGATCAGAGGGTAAGCGTATCGGAATCCCTCGCCTTCGTGGTTGTGGAACAGGATATTGTCCCGATCCGTCTGGGATACGACGGCTGCCCGAAAGTAGGGCAATTCGATTTCTGACAGTTCATTTTTGAACTGGATGCGCAAAAATTTAACCTTTTTCATATTGGAAGCGCGTAGTTTCGTTTTTGGTTGCTGAGCAGATATTAACTTGGCTTATTCGGGTTGATGTATTTTTTTGTTTTTTAGAATGAATACTGGACAGAAGAAAATTTCATGCCAGTTTTTATCGGGCTGCTTTTTTGGCGCCTTCCATGCTGGTACGATACAAATTAAAGGTTTTATCCCGCAAAACCTTTGCGGGATAAAAAGGAAGTCCAGTTTTTTTATCAATTTTGTTGCGCACAACCACAACATCACATGCAGAAATCCAGTACGGCCGATTTTCGATACAAAATCCTCGATCAATGTTTCCGGCAACACCATCGCTACTGGAAAATAGAAGAATTAGTTCGGGTGGTCAGCGAGCAGTTAAAAAACCAGTTCGGGGGTATGGAAGGTATATCACAGCGTACCATAGAGGGCGATATTTATACCATGCGCCAGGATCCGCCGATCGGTTTTCAGGCGCCCATTGCCGTTAAAAAACGCCACGGGTATTATTACCACGAGCCGGGTTTCTGTATAGAAAAAAAGCCCTTGAATGCCGGAGAGTATAAGGCTATCCGGGAAGCCATTGCATTATTGCGCCAGTTTAGGGGCCTACCGCATTATGGGGAATTAGAGAAAATATTGCTCAAGTTAGAGGGAAGTATGCACCGGAATCAGACAGGTTGGGATGCCATTCAGTTTGAATCGAACGAACAGGTGGCAGGAACGCACTGGATGGAGCGCCTGTACAACGCTATCGGGCAAAGGCAGGCATTACTCGTATGGTACACGCCTTTTCAGGCCGATGAAAAACAGACCTTTATCTTTCACCCGTATTTATTAAAAGAATACCGAAACCGCTGGTTTGTGTTCGGGCACCAGGAAACGGCGGGAATGATCTATTGCTTAGCATTGGATCGCATCACGGGAATACAATTTGCCGAAGGCAAAACTTTTTATCGCAACCCCGAATTTCACCCGGTCGAGTGGTTCCGGGACATCATCGGCGTTACGCGTTTTCAGCACGAAACAGTAACGGAAATTGTATTTTCCACTTCGCCCCGGCTGGGACATTACATACACACCAAACCCTTGCATCCCTCCCAGTGTACGCTGGATAATAATGAGTCCGGCTGGCGTTTTTCGCTCAAAGTCATCCCCAACTTTGAATTGCGATCCGAACTCCTCCGTTTCGGCAAAAACATACGGATAGAACAACCCCAGGGTTTCAAACTGGACGACCCGGAATGATGATATCTGCCGCCTAAGGAGCGGATGCACATGGTGCCCAGCGTACCGCCGGTGATACTTAAATCGGCGGGCAATTTTCTTTGTAATATTGACCGATAAAAGTAAGCGCCCTATGGTATCCATGACAAAAATAAATAACCGCGATTTGGATGCACCGTAACCCATTATTCGCACACTTTACCAATAACGTATAACGACTTGAAATTCATTCTGCTAAGTACCCTGCTTTGTACGCTGTTTATCAGCGGTTCCAACAAAATCGACTACACCCAATGGCGGGAATACCTCGGCGGGCCGGATCGCAACCACTATTCTGCGCTGACGCAAATCAATACGGAGAATGTAGCGCAACTGAAAGTAGCCTGGACCTACGCTGCGCCCGACAGCGGCCAGATGCAAATGAGTCCCATCATCGTCGACGGGGTACTGTACGGCGTAACGGCAGCCGTGCAGGCTTTTGCCCTCGATGCGGCTACCGGACGCGAACTGTGGCGTTTTGGCGACACCCTGAAAGCATGGCACAGCACCAGCCGCGGCGTAGCCTACTGGGAGCATGGCGACGACCGTCGGATACTTTTTACCATCGGCCCCGATCTGTGGGCGCTGGATGCCAAAACGGGGAAACCCATCGAAACATTCGGCAAGGCCGGCCGGGTGGACCTCCACGATGGATTGCCGGAGAACGCCCGCAACAAATTTATCATTTCCAATACGCCCGGAACTATTTTTGAAAACCTGATCGTCATGCCGCTGCGCTTGTCAGAAGGCGCCGATGCGGCTCCCGGCGATCTTCGCGCCTTCGATGTGCTGAGCGGTAAATTGGTCTGGACTTTCCATACCATACCGTACCCCACAGAAGCTGGTTATGAAACCTGGGACAACAAAGAGGCTTACCTGAATACAGACATCGGCGCCGCCAACAACTGGGCGGGTATGGCCGTCGACCGGGAGGCGGGCGTGCTGTTTGTTCCCACGGGTTCCGCATCGCCCGATTTTTATGGGGGGCGGCGCAAAGGCGCCAACCTGTACGCCAACTGCCTGCTGGCCCTGGACGCTCGGACGGGGAAAAGAA
>Ga0163151_10008438_pt1 | contig 11624 bp, 5 predicted proteins | sample OliLakLV19MP5IB2_FD_145596 | JGI IMG/M metagenome (GOLD analysis project Ga0163151, IMG submission 145596) | Freshwater microbial mat bacterial communities from Lake Vanda, McMurdo Dry Valleys, Antarctica - Oligotrophic Lake LV.19.MP5.IB-2 | ecosystem: Environmental > Aquatic > Freshwater > Lake...
CGATTGCGTTGGTGTCCATGGTTACGGCGCCCGTGCTTGCCAATGCGCGTCCGTCCAAGCTGGCACCGGTCGTCATCGTGATACTCTCGAGCGCGAGGATGTTGCCGACGAAGGCGGTAGTCGTGCCGAGTGTTGCCGAGCTTCCAACCTGCCAAAAGACATTGCAGGCTGAGCCTTGATTGATCATGGCTACGCTCGAACTGCTGGCGGTCGTTATGGCCGTGCCGATCTGGAAGACAAACACGGCATTCGCATCACCTTGGGAGTCGAGTGTGAGGGTTCCGGTCAAGCCCGCGCTCGACGAGAAGCAATAAACGCCGGGCGTGAGCGTGAGGCCGCCGAGGTCCTGTCCAGTGAGATCTATATCGCACGCCTGTCCGGCCAGGTTGTTGAAGGCAGTGGTCGCGTCGCTTTGCGCTTGCATCGCAACCGCATCGTTCAAATGAGTTGTTCCGCCGACGATCATCCCGGGCGGAAAGCCTGTGACTGCGGTGCCCGAGCTGACGCCGATGTCTCCATCTACGACGGTCGAGCCGGTATTGGTCACGGTCGAGCCGCCGAGGACGGCAAAACTTGCTGCCTGCCCCAGAGGAGGAGCCACCTGCGCGAGAATCTCGATGGGGCTGATTAGAAGTGCGGCGATACCGACGCCAGCAAGCGGTCGCAAGTATGTGATACTCATTGACGTGGACCCTCTCCCGATGCGAATCCTGCATTGAGCGACTCGCAATTTGGCGCGCGGCCCCCCTCACAGGAACACGCTCTCCTTGTGAACGCTGGATTGTGTGGAGCCCAGAGCCCCGTCAGTTCGATTTCGGTACGAGCAGAAGAAGGCCACCGAGGACGATGGCTCCTACCCCGGCCCAAACCGGAACGTTCACCCGTTCCTTTTCTTCGACCGATAGTTCTAGAGAACCCAATTTGGCTTCGTGCGTGTCCGAGGTGTAGCTGAAGCTTCCGTACACCAAGCCGAGCGTGCCGGTCGCAATCAGCGCGATTGCCAAGACCTTGATGGCTTTCATGTGTTCCTCTTTGGCAACGATGCTTGCACGGAAACGCTGCAGAACCTCAGCTTATGGCCTTCTTGACCTTGTCGATCACCTTCTCCGTGGTCTCCTTGATCTTGCCTACGGCTTGGTCGAGACGTCCCTCGCGCTTCAATTCTCCGTCGCCGGTGAGTGCCCCGCCAGCTTCCTTCACGCGCCCTTTGATCTTGTCGGATTTGCCACTTGCCATGCTTTGTACTCCATTCGTATTCATCGAAAAATGCAGTTCATGCAAGCCTTTTAACGTCATTTCTGGCGTATCTGCTGGCCGAGTCTACCGGTTTTGAAGGCTTCAGCAAGGGGGGAATATTACGTGCGTAGTTGTGCGTCGGGAGAGATGCGTCCGGGTCTAGCGATGGTCCTGCTGGGAGTGGGTGGGCGCAGCGTGGCGAAGGTTCGAGGGAAATCCTTTGTCGGTTCGTGCGATGTCGACAAGGTTCCATGCGGCTGTTATTGCTGGGCCTGCTTGACACGTCTGGAGCCCGCGCGTGAGGCACGACGGCCTTCACCTAAGAGCGCACGAGCGCCACCGGACTAATGAACGTGCACCGTGCTGCGGCCTGCGCCGCGCCGCGACTTCCGGAGTGTCCGGAGCCGAGACCGCTACGGTCCATGCCCGAACGGAAACGCGACATTGAAGCGCCCCCGAACATTACTGTTAGGTCTCCTCGGTCGTTTGTCGCATCTGCCGCGCGAGTACGATGAGCCGATTCGAGCGGAACTCTTCAGCATCGAGCGGCTCGAACAACATGCCGAGAGCCTCGCACTGGCCCAGCGCGTCACCGCCGAGCCCGGGGCTGGACGGCCACTGACGGCGCGCTTGCGGGACAACGGCCGAGTGCTGCTTGCTCAGTACCGGGCGATCGGTGCGGCGATTCGCGAGCAACATGCAATCACCCCGGCAGCCGAGTGGTTGGTCGACAATTTTCATATCGTGGAGCAACAGATCCGCGAGATTCACGACGACCTGCCACGTGGCTACTATCGCCAGTTGCCGAAACTGGAGGCGGGTCCGTTGGCCGGGTATCCGCGCGTATTCGGGCTGGCCTGGGCATTCGTTGCGCATACCGACAGCCGCTTCGAACCAGAGACCCTCGGTCGCTTCGTGCGCGCCTACCAGCGCGTGCAGCCTCTGACGATCGGGGAGTTGTGGGCGGTTGCGATCACCCTGCGCATCGTGTTGGTCGAGAATCTGCGCCGCGCGGCGGAACTCATCTCCGACAGTCGCACAGCGCGCCGAGAAGCCGACATGCTCGCCGAGCATTTATTGGGGTTGAACGGCAGCGCCGCAGACGTACAGATGGCGATGCTGCGACCCTTCGAGTCGACGCCGCTTTCGCGACCTTTTGCTGTCCAGCTCGCGCAAAGGCTGCGTGATCACGATCCGGCCGTGACCCCAGCCTTGCGTTGGCTCGACGAGCGTCTCGCCGCTCAGGGAACGACGGCGGACGACCTCGTTCGTCTGGAGTTGCAGCGACAGGGCGCGATGAATGTGACCGTGCGCAACGTGATCACGAGCATGCGCTTGATGTCTGCTGTCGAATGGACGGAGTTCTTCGAGAGTGTCAGCCTGGTCGACGCGAACCTGCGCGCCGACACCGACTTTGCTGCCATGGATTTCCCGACCCGCGATCGCTATCGGCACGCGATCGAGGAACTCGCGCGTGGATCGGGGCAGAGCGAACTCGAGGTTGCGAGACGGGCGATTCTCGCCACCAAGTGTGCCGCAGGCGAGGATCGGCATGAAGAAGGTGCGACTCTGGAGCGCACCCGCGACCCCGGTTATTACCTCATCGCAAAGGGACGGCGGAATTTCGAGGCCGCGTTGGGGTTTCGCGCGCCTCTGCGGGATCGGCTCGCGCAGGCCATCGCTGACGCCGGGATTCTCGGATATGCGAGTGCGACCATTCTCGTTACGGCCGCGGTCGTCGCGCTAACGTGCCTCTTCGTTTGGCAGCTCGGGGCCGGGGCCGCGGTTGTCGCGCTACTTGCCCTACTCGCATTGGTTCCGGCCTCCGAGGTGGCCATCGCCTTCGTCAACCACGGCGTCAACCGTCACGTCGGCGCCAAGGGGCTGCCCGGTCTCGAGCTTGCTGGCGGCGTGCCGCGGAGCCTGCGCACGATGGTCGTCGTGCCGATGCTTCTCACGACCGTAAGGGATGTCGAGGAGCAGATCGAGCGGCTCGAGGTGCATCATCTCGCTTGCGCGGAAGGGGATCTGCGCTTCGCGTTGCTCTCGGATTGGACCGACTCGACGACCGAATCGACGGCGGAGGACGAGGAACTGCTCGCCGCCGCTGCTGCTGGGATCACGAACCTCAATCGACGCTACGAGCCCGCTCTCGACGGCGACCGGTTTCTCCTGATGCATCGGCGCCGCGTTTGGAACCAGAGCGAAGGCAAGTGGATCGGGTGGGAGCGCAAGCGCGGCAAGCTGCACGAGCTGAATCGGCTGCTGCGCGGCGCTACGGATACTACCTTCGTCTCCGTGGGTGCCCGGCCGCGGAGTGTCCCGTCGGGGGTTCGCTACGTCATCACCCTCGATGCGGATACACGCCTTCCGCTGGGGGCCGCACGCCGCCTCGTCGGCAAGATGGCGCACCCTCTCAATCGGCCGCAGTTCGATCCTCGCACCCGCCGTGTGGTCGAAGGCCACGCGGTGCTGCAGCCGCGCGTCACGCCCACGCTGCCGACTGGTCGCGAAGGATCGATCTATCAAAGGGTGTTTGCCGGGCCCTGCGGGATCGACCCGTATGCGTTCGCCGTTTCGGACGTCTACCAGGACCTCCTCGACGAAGGATCCTATACGGGGAAGGGTATTTACGATGTCGACATCTTCGAGGCTGCGCTGGCAGGGCGCATCCCCGAAAGCACGCTCCTGAGCCACGATCTGTTGGAAGGGACCTTTGCTCGGGCGGGGCTCGTATCGGACATCGAAGTCGTCGAGGAGTTTCCCGCGCGCTACGACGTCTCGGTAGCACGCCAGCATCGTTGGGCACGCGGTGACTGGCAGTTGTTGCCGTGGGTTCTCGGCCGTGGCCGGGATGCGGGGGCCGACGCCGCGAAGAAGGCCATCCCGCTGATCGGGCGTTGGAAGATGATGGACAACCTGCGGCGCACATTGCTGGCGCCGACGGCGTTCCTCGCGTTGTTGGCGGGCTGGACGCTCCTGCCGCTCAGCGCTTCGCTCGCATGGAGCGCAAGCGTCATCTTGCTTGGCGCGCTCCCGTCCCTGTTGCCGATTCTCGCTGGTATCCTCCCTCGACGCCTCGGGATCTCCAAGCGTAGCCACGCGCGCGCGGTCGGTCGAGATCTGGTACTGGCGGTATCGCAGGTCGCATTGCAGATCGCATTCCTTCCGCACCAGGCGTGGATCATGGCGGACGCGATCATCCGAACTCTTTACCGAATGTTCGTCAGCCGCAGACATTTGCTCGAGTGGCTCACCGCAGCACAAGCGAAGTTCAGCCTTCCCCTCGACGCGCGCGGCTTCTATCGGCGCATGGCCGGGGGCATCGTGCTGGCGCTGGCAACTGCGGCCGTTGTGGGATTCGCGGGACCAAGTCACGCGTGCATCGCCGCCCCGTTCATTGCTGTTTGGATGCTTTCTCCCATCGTCGCACTGTGGGTGAGTCGGCCACCGCCGGTACTCGGCCCTACGGCCGCCTCGGCCGAGGACACGCATGCTCTACGGCAAATCGCGCGCCGTACGTGGCGATTCTTCGAGACGTTCGTTACGGCGGAGAACCACATGCTGCCGCCGGACAACTTCCAGGAGGAGCCGCATCCGGTGGTAGCACATCGGACATCCCCCACGAATCTCGGCTTGTACCTGCTGTCCGTCGCGGCCGCGCGCGATTTCGGCTGGTTGGGAACGTTCGCTGCGGTCGACCGATTGACGGCGACGCTCGAGACGATGGACGCCCTCGAGCGCTTTCGCGGCCATTTCTACAATTGGTACGACACCAAGGATCTCCGTCCGCTCGAGCCGACGTACGTGTCCTCGGTCGACAGTGGCAACCTGGCTGGACACATCGTCGCTCTGCGCAATGCCTGTAGGGAGGTGAGCGGCGATCCAGTCGTGAATCGCCGTTGGCTGATCGGGATCGAGGATGCATCGCGGCTGACGCGCGCCTGTCTGGGTCTCCTCGGCGAGGATCGGCGAACGATGACCGTCACGCGGGATCAACTTGCCGAAGCGCTCAACGGGCTCGATGCTTTGCTGCGTGTATCTCCCGCCACACCGACGGCCGTAGTGGATCGGTTACGCGAACTCGTCGTTCATGGCGAAACCATAGTCGATATTGCCGAGACGCTGACCGAGGATCACGGTGCCGGCACAGGCGCCGAGGTACTCGTATGGGCGCAAGCCATCCAAGCGTCCATTCGCAGCCATGCGCGGGACATCGAGCAATTGATGCCGTGGGCCTATCTCACCTGGCCCGAAGGTGTAGCGATCGGCACACCGGACGGAGACGACGTCGATTCGGCCAGCGCCATGCGGGCCAGGTGGTTTGGGTCCGTCCCGGCGCTGCAGGATCTTCCTGACCGCTGCGCGGTCGCCATTGATGCGCTTACCCGTCACCGTGCCGTCCTGTTGGCTTCCACCGACGTCGGAGACGACTTGGTCGCGCAAGTCGAAGCCCTGATCGCGGCGTTCGAGAGTTCAGCTCGCGCCGGCATGGAACTCGAACGGCGCCTCGCGGCACTCGTCGCGCGCACCGGGAAGTTGTTCGATGCCATGGATTTCGCATTCCTATTGGACCCGACACGGCAACTTCTCTCGATCGGGTACCTGGCTGTCGAAGGCCGTCTCGATCAGAGCTGCTACGACCTGCTCGCCTCCGAGGCGCGGTTGGCGAGCTTCGTGGCGATCGCGAAGGGCGACGCGCCGCCTCGGCATTGGTTTCGCCTCGGCCGAGCCCTGACTCCGGTAGACCGCGGTTCGGCGCTCATTTCTTGGTCGGGTTCGATGTTCGAATACCTGATGCCGTCGTTGGTCATGCGTGCGCCGGCCGGAAGTCTGCTGGAGCAGACGAGCCGTTTCATCGTCCGACGCCAGATGAGTTACGGCGCGGAGCTGGGCGTTCCCTGGGGTGTTTCGGAGTCTGCCTACAACGTCCGGGATCTCGAGTTCACCTACCAGTATCTGAGCTTCGGCGTTCCCGGGCTGGGACTCAAGCGTGGGCTCAGTGCCGACGCGGTCATCGCTCCGTACGCGACCGCGTTGGCAGCGATGGTGGATCCGCACGCCGCGACGAAAAACTTCGCGCGCTTGGCTGGCGCCGGGGGCTGCGGTCGGTTCGGCTATTATGAGGCCTTGGACTTCACTCCCACTCGCGTGCCCGAGGGGAAGCAGGTCGCGATCGTTCGCGCCTATATGGCGCATCATCAAGGGATGACGCTCGTCGCGATTGCCAACACCCTCAATAACGGCATCATGCGTGCCCGCTTCCATGAGGAGCCGATGGTGCAGGCAGCAGAGCTATTGCTGCAGGAGCGCACGCCACGGGGCGTTGCGGTTGCGCGGCCGCGCGCCGAGGAGGTGAAGGCGGCAGCCAGCATCCTCGATTCGACTCCACCTACCCTGCGCCGGTTCTATTCCCCGCATTGGTTCGTTCCGCGAACCCACCTTCTCTCGAACGGTCGCTACGCGGTGATGGTCACTGCAGCCGGCTCCGGCTACAGTCGTTGGCGGGACGTGGCCGTGACGCGCTGGCGCGAGGACGTGACCTGCGATTCCTGGGGAGCGTATGTCTTCCTGCGCGATACGAGCAACGGTGACGTCTGGTCTGCCGGCTTTCAGCCGACCGGTGTGGAGCCCGATAGCTACGAAGTGGAGTTCGCCGAAGATCGCGTCGAGATCGTCCGGCGTGACGGAACTCTGCTTACGACGCTCGAGGTCGCGGTTTCCGCTGAGGACGACGCAGAAGTCCGTCGCGTATCGATTTCGAACCTGGGCACACGTGTCCGGGAGATCGAGCTCACCTCGTACGCCGAGGTCGTGTTGGCGCCGCGTGCCGCGGATGATTCCCATCCGGCGTTCTCCAAGCTGTTCGTGCAGACCGAGTATGCCGCTGCGGAGCGGGCGCTCCTGGCAACGCGGAGGCGCCGCTCGCCGACGGAAGCGGAGGTCTGGGCGGCCCACCTCGCGGTCGTGGAGGGCGAGAGTGCCGCAGATGTCCAATACGAAACCGATCGGGCGCGCTTTCTCGGGCGCGGACGCGAGATCCATGCGCCGATCGCTGTGGTCGACGGACGTCCGCTCGCGAACACGGTAGGCACCGTACTCGATCCGATCTTCAGTCTTCGGCAACGCGTGCGTATTCCGCCGCACACTACGGCGCGGGTGGCGTTCTGGACGTTGGCGGCATCGTCGCGCAGCGCCGTGCTCGACTTGGTGGACAAACACCATGACCCAGCCGCGTTCGATCGCGCCGTGACCCTCGCCTGGACCCAGGCTCAGGTGCAACTGCATCATCTCGGCGTCGGTTCCGAAGAGGCTCATCTCTTCCAGCGCCTCGCCAACCACGTGCTCTACTCCGACCCGACCCTGCGGCCGGCGTCCGACATGCTCAAGCGCAACGTCGCGGGACCCGCCACACTCTGGCCGCATGGAATCTCGGGCGACCTGCCCATCGTTCTGATTCGCATCGATGCCGTCGAAGAGTTGGCAATCGTTCGCCAACTGCTTCGCGCGCACGAGTACTGGCGGATGAAGCTGCTCGCCGTCGACTTGGTTATCGTGAACGAGAGATCGGCATCTTACTCCCAGCAGCTGCAGACTTCGCTCGAGACGCTGGTGCGGGCGAGCCAATCGCGGTCGCAATCGGTGGGCGCGGGCGGGCGCGGCAATGTGTTCGTGATCCGCGCCGATCTGGTTTCGATCGAAGTGCGGACTCTGTTGCAGGCGGTGGCGCGCGCGGTGCTCGTCAGCCGACGCGGCAGCCTCGCCGAGCAACTGAAGCACCTGGACGAAGTGGCGGCGCTCGCGGTCGCTCCACGAACGCCCGGAGCGCTCATTGCGGCCCAGACCGAGCGGCGCGCAAGGCGCTCGAAGCGCGAGCGCGAGCGCACCGCGCAGCCTGTAAATGCGTTGCCGAGCGGGTCTTCGCCCCGCTCCGAACTGGAGTTCTTCAATGGCCTCGGCGGGTTCGCCCGCGATGGGCGCGAGTATGTCACGAATCTCGGCGAGGGACAGTGGACTCCCGCGCCGTGGGTCAACGTCATTGCCAACCCATCGTTTGGCTTCCAGGTGTCCGCGGAAGGTGGCGGCTATACCTGGGCGGGAAACAGTCGCGAGAACCAGCTGACGCCGTGGTCGAACGACCCGGTCAGCGACCGCCCGGGGGAGGTGTTCTACGTTCGCGATGAGGACGACGGTACACTTTGGTTTCCCACTGCGTTACCACTCCACGAGCATGCCGGACCTTCGCGCTGCCGGCATGGTCAGGGCTATAGCGTCTTCTCCCACAGCACCCGAGGCGTATCCCTCGAACTATTGCAGTACGTGCCACTCGCGGATCCGATCAAAATCTCGCGGTTGACGATCGAGAATCACTCCGGTCGAACTCGGCGCCTCACCATTACCAGCTACGTGGAGTGGGTCCTCGGTTCCGCCCGAGGTGCATCTGCACCGTTCGTGGTGACGGAGATCGACGCGGAGACTGGAGCCCTGCTGGCGTGGAATTCGTGGAGGAACGAGTTCAGTGGACGCGTCGCGTTTGCCGATCTCGCTGGCAGGCAGGTGGCTTGGACGGCGGACCGCAGCGAGTTCCTCGGCCGCAATGGAAAGCTCGCTCAGCCAGCCGCGCTCGCGCGGGGCGCGACCCTTTCGAATCGAGTCGGTGCGGGACTCGACCCGTGTGCGGCCCTCCAAACGCAGTTGGAACTCAGGCCGAATGCGGTTACCGAGATCGTTTTCTTTCTCGGCGAGGCGGCGACGAAGGCCGACGCGGTCGAACTCGTCAATCGCTACCGCCGCGCCGACCTCGACGAGGTCCTGCGCTCGGTGACGCAGCAATGGGACGAAGTCCTCGGGGTCGTTCAGGTGAGGACGCCGGATCGAGCGCTGGATATTCTGATCAACCAATGGATGCTCTACCAAACCCTCGCTTGCCGCGTATGGGCGCGCTCGGCCTTCTATCAGGCGAGTGGCGCGTATGGCTTTCGCGACCAGTTGCAGGATGTGATGGCGCTGACTTTGACGCGACCCAAACTCGCACGAGAGCACCTGTTGCGCGCGGCCGCGCGCCAGTTCGTCGAGGGCGATGTGCAGCATTGGTGGCTACCGAATCTCGGGCAGGGCGTGCGCACGCGAATGTCCGACGACCGCATCTGGTTGCCGTATGTCGTTGCTCACTACGTCGAAGTTACCGGCGACACCGCGGTGCTCGACGAGAAGATTCCCTTTCTCGACGGACAGCGACTGGGCGAAGACGAGCACGAGTCGTTCTTTCAGCCGATGGTCTCCGAGGAACAAGGCACGCTGTTCGAGCATTGCGCGCGCGCCCTCGACATCAGCCTTAAGGTCGGCGTGCATGGTTTGCCGCTCATCGGTGGCGGGGACTGGAACGACGGCATGAATCGCGTCGGCGAGGCAGGGAAGGGGGAGAGCGTGTGGCTCGGCTGGTTCCTCCATGCCACGTTGACGCTCTTTTCTCCCCTTGCGGAAGGTCGTCCCGATCCATCTCGCATGGGGATGTGGCGGTCGAGTGCATCCGCGTTGGCCGCCTCGCTCGAACGCGAGGCGTGGGATGGCGCGTGGTACCGGCGCGGGTATTTCGACGACGGAACGCCGCTCGGCTCCGCCGCGAGCGAGGAGTGCCGCATCGACTCGATCGCCCAGTCTTGGGCAGTCATCTCCGGGGCTGCCGATCCAGCGCGCGCGGAGCAGGCGATGGCGGCCGTGAACGAGCACCTCGTGCGTCGTGACGACGGAGTCGTCGTCCTCTTCACCCCGCCGTTCGATCGGACCCCGCTCGATCCGGGCTATATCAAGGGCTATCCGCCCGGCATCCGCGAAAATGGCGGCCAATACACGCACGCTGCGCTCTGGTCGGTGATCGCCTTCGCCGCGCTTGGCGACGGCGACAAGGCTGCGGAACTGCTCGCCCTCATCAATCCGATCAATCACACCAGTACGCGCGCTGGCGTGCATCGGTACAAGGTGGAACCGTACGTCGTCGCCGCCGACGTCTACTCCGAGCGCCCGCACGTCGGCCGCGGTGGATGGACGTGGTACACGGGCTCGTCTGCCTGGATGTAGCCGGCTGGAGTCGAGTCGATTCTCGGCTTGCGGGTGCATGGGACGAAGATGAGCATCGATCCTTGCATCCCGCGTGCATGGCCTGGCTTCGAGATCGTCTTCAAGTACCGCTCGGCACGCTACGAGATCTCGGTCGAGAACCCGCACGGCGTCTGCCGGGGCGTCACTCGCCTGGAGCTCGATGGCGTGGCGTTGCCGGAAGCGAACCCGCGCATTGGGCTAGCGGACGACGGCGCGACGCACCGCGTACGCGTCACTCTGGGATGACCCGCTAGCTGGCACCCGAGGAGCGCCGTTTTGCCAGCTGGTTTGGCGCACGATATCGGCCTACGATCAGGTCTAGCTCGCAACCGCATGAGACCGTGCAAGGAGGAACCCATGAATCGTCGAAATCCACTGGTGATCGCCCTGATGATGACCGTATCGGCGTCGCTTTCTGCGGCGTCACCGGCGCTCGCCGCCAGCGCATCCGAGATCGATGCCAAGGCAAGCGCCGCCCTCGAATCTCTCTACGAATCAGAGCCCGGCGCGAAGACCTTGGCCGATGCGTCGAAGGGAATTCTCGTGTTCCCGGAGATCCTCAAGGGAGGCTTCATCGTCGGCGGGCATTTCGGCGACGGAGTTCTGCGTAAGGCCGACACGGTCGCGGGGTACTACCGGTCGCTCGCTGCCTCGTACGGCATGCAGGCCGGGGTGCAGTCCTTCGGGTACGTGCTGATCTTCATGGATGATGCGTCGCTCGCCTACCTCGATAAGAGCGACGGATGGGAAGTGGGCACGGGACCGAGCCTGGTCATCGTCGACAAGGGGGTGGCCACGTCGCTCACCACGACGACGCTGAAGAGCGGCGTCTATGCCTACATTTTTTCCCAGAAGGGTCTGATGGCGGGTATCGCGATTGAAGGAACGAAGATCACCCGGATTCATCCGGACAAGTAGCGCGGGTAGCGACGGTCAAATGTTCACTAGGCGCGCGCCGGCGGCTCGTCCTCCGGCGAAGTGGCGTTCGTAGACTTCTCGCCTCGCTCGAAGCGACGGCGACGGTCGAGCGCCGAGCCGATCCGCCGGTCGCGCGCGACTCGTTCCAATCCCGTGGCTGCCCAGAGTTCTTCGAAGGCTGCGTGCATGGCGTCGGCAACTTTCCACGCGTCGGGCACGAGCTCCGCGTCGCCGGTGATGCCGAGCGTCAACTGGTCCGAGTAGCTCATGATCGCGAAGGCGAGCCCGATGCCGGCGCCGAGCGGGACGACGGGCACCATCGTGCGCACCTGCTTGCCGAGCACGTAGCGCAGTACCCGCGGGCCCGGAAC
>Ga0163151_10008441_pt1 | contig 11621 bp, 11 predicted proteins | sample OliLakLV19MP5IB2_FD_145596 | JGI IMG/M metagenome (GOLD analysis project Ga0163151, IMG submission 145596) | Freshwater microbial mat bacterial communities from Lake Vanda, McMurdo Dry Valleys, Antarctica - Oligotrophic Lake LV.19.MP5.IB-2 | ecosystem: Environmental > Aquatic > Freshwater >...
TCGACATTTAAAGGTTTCTACCGGCGCAAGCCGCAGGCGTCGCGCCGCAAGAGTCAGGCGCGTGAAGCGATCGCGTCGCGCAATTGGGCGGACACGGACTTTCCGGCTTTGGCCGTGTCCGTAACCATCACGAACAGGCAGCGGCCCTCGCTTGCCGCGCCCCAGACCGATCCGATATCCTTTTTCTCGCGCGCATCGGCCGCATCGACCAAATGGGCTCCTTTGTATTCCACGATCAGCAGGCGCCCGTCGTTGAGTTCGGCGACAAAATCCGGATAGAACCGGTCCGTCGAGGTCGGCAGCCAAAAAGAGGATTCCGGCTGGCGTTCGAGATTGCGAACCCAGAATTTGAGCTCTTCGAGGCGGTCTATTTCGATCGCACAGGCGGTTTCCTCGCCTTCGATCTCGGGCTTCAGCTCTCCGGGAAGCGGATAGAAGTGCTTCCTGAACTGGTAGCGCCCGGCGAACAGCCAGCGCGCTGGGTACGTCCCGGGATCGAACGAAAACTCATGGTGATCGGAGAGCCTGGGCTTGGCATCTCCGCCGAACAGAGCGGCCTGAAAGGCGGCATTGCGTTGCTGCTGCTCCATCGCCTTGAGTGAGCGGGCGATCTCCTCCGCGAGCTTGTTCGAGTGACGAGCCATGTAGGTGAGCTCGATTCCGCGCCGAACGAGCTCATCGAGGGCGCGGCCGAGCCAGGCGATCATGTCGGCCTGGAGCACGTCGCCGCGCCGCACGCGGCGGTCGAGCTCTCGGATTACGTCCTCGCGCCGGATGCCTTCAGCCGATGCATCGAGGTCGAGTCCGAACTGGTCGTCATCCTGCCGAACCTTCAGGTGCCCGCGATCCACGTCGATCAGGTATGGGCGCTCGACCTTTTCTTTTTCGAATCCCGGCAGGCCGGCCGGCAATCCCGCCAACGAAAAGTGCGCCATTTCGGCGAGCAGGTCGGGCTCCACCAGTACCAGCTCGCCGTTCACCGAAGCGCAAAGCCGCGGCACGGGAGCGAACCGTTCTCCGCGCTGCGCCGGCGCCGCCGCGGCGTGTGCGCGTGCCTGATGTCGGTTGATTTCCCGCTCCACGGCCTCTCGCTCGCGCTTTGGGACCGCGGCTAGTGCCGCATCTACCGCCGCCTGCGGCAAAACGCCCCGCACCGTGGCCCGCGCGCCATCCGGCCCCGCCGCGACCTGCACCACGGAAGGCGCGGCCGCGCGCAAGGCGTCTGCGGCTGCTTTTGGGATTTCGACCAGGGATACGGCTTCCGGCGGCGCAGGCGCCCGTTCGCCGAACAGATCGCCGTCCAGCTGCGGCTGCACGAACTGCACCGCCTCCATTTCCTCGAAGCCCATGCTCACGAGGCGGTCGGCGAGCTGGTTGGCCACCTGCGCTGTGTTTGGCGACGAGACGAAAGCATAGGCTCGGTTCAACGCTTCGCTCGAGCGCCGGTGCGCGTAGGGCAGGCGCAGCACGCGGCCGAGCAGCTGCTCCATGTCCTTGGCCGAGCGGATGTTCTGCACGGTGCAGAACACATAGGCGAAGGAGCAGTCCCAACCCTCTTTGAGCGCTTCTACAGTAATGACGAAATCGATCGGGCAGTCGCGCCTGAAAAGGTCGACCCCCTCGAGCCCGCGTTGAGTGCCCGTCGCGACCGCAATGCGGTTCTCGTCGATGTGGAGCGTCTCGAGGAGGTGCGTCTTCAGTTTGTCGACTGGGACCTCGCCATCTTTCGCATCCGCTTGGAAAAGAATGATCGGCCGCACGTACTCCGCTTCGTTCAGCGCCTCCTTGCCCAACCGCTCACGGGCGAGCACCGCGTCGCGCACTGCTTCCTGCCAGTTGGGGTGGGGCGAGAGCACGATCGGCAGCTTGACCATGTGCTCGGCCTTCAGCTCCTGTGCCGAGACGTGGTACAGGATGTTCTGCGCGGGGGCCGGGGTGGCGGTCCACTCGATCACGCAGGCCGGACGGATGCGGCGGAACACTTCGAAAGACAGGTCCGAACGGGCGTTATGCGCCTCGTCGACGATCACTACTGGCCGGTAGTGCGAGAGCAGGTTGGCGAACGAGCGCTTGACCTTGCCCAGGTCGGCGCGCGTGAGGTAGGGCTGCGCGGCAAGGTCGTTCTCGCCGATGTGCTCCAGCCAGTCGCCGTCGGGAATCCGGCCGAAGTGCGGCTCGAAGGCCTCTTTGTACGCGTAGACGTCGCGGCTGGCCGTGTTGTCGACGCGCAGGGTCTGGATCGTGCCGACCGCGACGATGGCGCGGTTGCCGAAGTCCTGCGCGCGAAGCTGTTCGCACTCGGCGATGTCGAGAACCGTGAGGCGGTCGGCCGGATAGTGCTCCAGCAGCGCTTCGCGGTAGGGATGCCCGGGGGTCTTGAGCGCGTCGAGCGTCTGAGTGCGGATTGTGTTTGAGGGAACGAGCCACAAGGCCAGCGGCGCCTGCGTACCCACATATTCGCGCGCTGCGATCTCGATCGTGTGCGCGGCCAGCAGCGTCTTGCCGCCGCCGGTGGGGATGCGGATGCAGACCTGCGGGATCTGCGGCTGCTCGTGGGAAAGCGGGCGGTAGGGGAGGGCGGGCGCGGCTTCGCCCAGGGCTTCGCGCCGCGCTTGGGTGAATGCTGCGGCGACCGCGGCCTCGGAATCGGCGCCGCGTACGGCGGAGAAAAAGGACTCCAGCGCCGCAAGGGACTTCTTCTGATAGTCCTTGAGGGCGAGGGTCATTGCGGATCGGGGACGTTGAAGTAGGTGACGAAAACATCCCCGACGAATTCGTTTGGAAACTCTCGCAAATAGAGGCCCGTCGCTTCGCACAAATTGGCGAGCGCCTGTTCGAGCGTTTCGCCCTCAGTCGTCGTGCCGGTTTCGGGGTTCAGCGCAATGTATCCGCCCTCTTCGGCAGGTCTAAGCACGGCCATCAGCCTCAAGGGAATGTTCACACCGTTCGCGCTTCCGCAATGACGGCTTCACGATAGTTCTTCGGTATTTCGCCAGGAACAAAGACTGCGACACTTACGCCAAGTAGCTCCTCCAAGGCCACTTCGATGCCAGCCAAATCCAGCAGAGAGGTTTCGGCAGTGGTGTCGACAAGTATGCCGAGGGCACTGCCTTCCCAAACCTCGAGATGCGGAGTCGAACGCATCACGCGTGGATTGGCCGCACGGCCATCCGATACGATGCGAAGAATCGAGTCGCGGTGGGCGTCTAGGGCTAGGCGCGGATTTATCGACATGCCAGGAACCTAACGCATCCGTATGTCATAGGGAATCTGGCGGAAGGTGGCGTCCAGACGCTTGAGACGGGCCGGGGAGAGCCGGCAGGCTTCGCCGTAGATCACCCGGGGACCGTCGTGCGGCGGCAGCGTGTCGAGGATCGCCTGCCACACGGCTTGGGTGAGCACGTTGCCGCTTTCGGGGCGGCGGTCGCCGAGGATGCCGTTGTAGAGGAGGATCAACGCGGTACGGCCGTCGCTGCCCAGCAGTGGCGAGTCGAACCGTCCTGTGGGGTGAGGAGCGCCGGTTTCGAGGAACCATAAATAGGCGGCCAGAGCGGCGAAGCGGACGCCTGGATTGATGCGGCCGTCGGCGCCGAAAACCGGTTCGCCCAGCTTCATGAAGCGGAAGCCGCCGCCGCCGTGCCAGTTCACCGATTGGGAGATTCCGCCTTGTTCGCCTTCGACGACTTTCTTCAGGCGGGGGAGGCAGTGCGTGCGGGCGTGCTCGCCCATCTCGATGCCGATCCAGCGGCGGCCCATTTTGTGGGCGACGGCGGCGGTGGTGCCGGAGCCGAGGAAGGAGTCGAGTACGAGGTCGCCCGGAAGAGTCGAGATATGAAGAACCCGTTCAAGGAGGCGTTCCGGTTTGGGTGTCCCGAACGATTCCTCCCCGGGAAACAGCGCTCGCATTTCATTTTTCGACGTTCGATTGCTACCTACGGCGTCTTTGCCCCACAACGTACGCGGTATCAAATCGCTTACTTCGGATAGGTAGCGTTTAATGCTGGGGCGCGCCTCTCCGGTCGGACCCCACCAGATTCGGCCTTCGGAATCGAGCGAGCGAAGTTTTTCCTCTGATATTCGCCAAAAGCGTCCGGGTGGCGGTGAGAAGGTTCTGCTTGAAGGGCCTGTGATGGTGTACTGCCCTTTCGAGTACGGCTTGTTCGCGTACGGATCGCCGGGCAACCACGGCCCTCGTTCATCATTGTCCGGATTCGAATAGATTGAATCGGACTCTTCGTTTCGGGGAAGCTTCTTTGGTATCCATTCCGGGTTCTTAGCGTACACATGGATGTAATCGTGGTCGGAGGAAAATTGCCGAGCAGAGTTTCGAGGTGAATCGGCCTTCTGCCAGATCAGGCTTGCAACAAAGCCTCTCCGGCCGATTACCTCGTCCATCAAGACCTTCAGGTAGTGTCCCTCATTGTCATCAATCGTCACCCAGATCGACCCATCCTCCGCCAGCAAATCCCTTAACAACTCCAGCCTCGGATACATCATCGACAACCATTGCGAATGCTCCAGGTTGTCGTCGTAGTGCTCAAACGCGCTCTTGGTGTTGTACGGCGGATCGATGAAAATGCACTTCACGCGCCCCGCGTAAAAAGGCAGCAGCGCCTTGAGGGCTTCGAGGTTGTCGCCCTGGATCAGCCAATTGCCCGCACCCGCTTCACCAACCGACTCGATGGGCTCCAGCATCCGGTAGGGAACCCGTCTCGCAATGCGCTTGGCCTCGCCATCACCGAGCCAACTCAGTTGGGGCATAGGCAGGCAGTCGGCGTCTGATCAGCGAAGCAATCGGGCATGCGTGAATTCTACCGGCTCCCGCAGGCTCGCCCGATGAGCCTGGGAGCGATTAGACTGTAAGTACGGCCATTGGACGGTAGGACCGCCGAACTCGACTTTCGCTACAATCACCGCAAGGCGACGGGCGGAGCGCGCGGAGAACCGCTTCAAGGACTCGGCGACTGACGAATAGGGGCACTCCTCAATACCAGAAGTGGTCTTATGGCTTCTGGATCGGAGGTACGTATGAACACTGACGAAGACTACGAATTCTGGATCGAGGCGTACACGCCGAAGACCATTCCCATGAAGCGTTTGGGCGAGTACATGGCCCAGCTTGGACGTCTGCTGGGCCACGAGAACAGCGTGCATTTTCACGAACTGCGAGAGGGCAGCACTACTGTCGGAGTCAAAATTGAACGCGAGGCGGTTCCTAAAGTGCAGCAGCGGATTTTGAGCATAAAGCGGGCGGAAGCGACCAACGATGCCACGACCGCTCAGGCGCAAATCAACGAAATGCTTCGCAGTGATAATGCCGTTGCCGAATTCCGGCGTTGTCAGCCCGAAGGTGAGACCGAGCCAATGCTGCGGCTTGCAGGCCGGGAGATCCCCAAACCCCAGAGAATCGGGCCCTTCAGCGAAGCAGCCGCGTTCAAAGGCGAGTTGGTACGTATTGAAGGGGCGGACGTCACAAAGCATGCGGGCATCATGGATGCGCAGGGGCGCCTGTGGTCGGGCGAGATGTCGCGCGAATTGGCGATCCAGATGCGAAGCCTGCTCTTCGAGTGGGTGATCGTGGAGGGAATGGCCCGATGGTTGAGAAACGAACAGGGTGAGTGGGAACTGAAGGGGTTCCAGATACAAAGCTGCAAGGCGCTTCCAAAAGACACGCTTGCGGATGACGTACAAGCCTTACGCAATGTCGCCGGCAACCAGTGGAAAGACACTCCGGATCCTTTGGGCTTTATTCGTGAATCGAGAGGCGACGAGGACGAGATTCACTAGTGGTTGTCTTCGACACATCGACAATTGTTCTCACCATCGATCCAACGGCCAGTCCGCCCCTGGATCCCGGCACCGGCCAACCGCTGACAAGATGCAAGGATCGGATCGATCTCCTGCTCGACACCTTGAGCAAGGCGAAAACGCCGATCCTGATACCGACGCCAGTGCTGGCCGAGTTTCTGGTCAAGGCGGGTCCTGACAAACAGGCGTTTACGGAAAAATTCCTGGCGTTCAGAAATTTTCAGGTCGGTTCGTTCGATACTAAGGCTGCAATCGAACTGGCAATTCTGATGGACCCTGAGCTAATGGGGCAGAACCGGCTCGACGAGGCGACCTCCAAGCAAAAAGTGAAGTTCGACCGTCAGATCGTTGCCATTGCAAAAGTCCACGGTGCAAGCACCATCTATACTTCCGATGAAAAGCTTGCGAACTGCGCAAGAAACAATGGCATTCAGGCGGTAATGACTTGGGAGATTCCTCTGCCGCCCGATGAACCCCAAGGCAAACTGTTCGAGAATCCCGATGCCGGCACTTGGTAGGGAATTCAGAATCTTCTGAACGGTTCTCGTAATATTTGCCAAAGTCGGACAATTAATTGGCAGGATAGCCGCGCAGAGCTTGACTCTACGGAAATGAATGTTCGACTTTCGGGTTGATCAATAGACGCCCATCGCCAATCCCACAGCCAGCGCCGCGCCCAGCTCCTCGCACTGCGCCAGCACTTCCGGCGTGACTACCTTCAGCGCCAGGATCGGCTCCTGCACTTTCTTCATGCGCAGCCCGGTCACGATTCGCTCGACCGAGGAGATTGCGCCTGAGCCGTCCTGCCCCGCGGACACCAATAACGCCCACGGCCGCCCCGCGACCTTGCCTTCGACTTCGTAGAAGATGCGCTCGAGGAAGTCTTTCATCATGCCGGACATGTAGCCGAAGTTCTCCGGCGTGCCGAGCACCAGCGCGTCGGCCTCGAGCACGTCCTGCGGCCCGGCTTCGGCGCATCGGAGCATTCTGACCCGCACGCCTTCCTCGGCGGAAGCGCCTCTTGCGACCGCTTCGGCCAGCTGCGTCGTCTTCACGCCGCGCGTGTGATAGACGATCAGCAGCGTCTTCATGTTGTCAATCTCGACGCCGGATCCTGTTTGTAGAACAGCACGAACTGCGCGTAGAGGTCTGCATAGCGGCGCCTGAGCTCGACCGGCGCTTCGAAGAAGGCTTCGCTTGCAACCGCAAAGAACTCGGCCGGGTCCTCGGCCGCGTAGGGATCGAGCCAGGTCTCGCGCCCGCGCTCCACGACTTCGCGAAAACCCTCGTGGGCTTCTTTCAGCACCGCACTCCACACAGCCACGTCCATGCCCGGGTGCAGGGGCGGTAAGCCGTCGGCGTCGCCATTGCGCATGTCGAGCTTGTGCGCGAATTCGTGGATCACGACATTGGCGCCGCCTTCGCTCACGCTGCCGGCCTCGCCGACGGCGGCCCACGAAAGCACCACCGGCCCGCCGTCCCAGGATTCGCCCGCGAGCTCGTCGTCCCATTCGTGCATCACGCCGTTCTCGTCGAGCTCGGTTTTCCTGACGCGAAAATCGCCGGGATACACCAGCACGCCCACCCAGCCGTCGTACCAGTCGAGGCCCAGCTCGAGGATCGGCAGGCAGGCCTGGATCGCGATCGACAGCCGTTCCGCATCGCTCAACTCGGCCCCGGCCAGCAGCGTGAGCTGCTTCTCGGCAAGGAAGAGCACGGCCATCTCCTTGAGGCGCGCGGTCTGGTCCGCATCGAGCCCGGCGACGAAGGGCAGCGAGGCGGCGGCGCCCGCCCAGAGCGCGTCGTTGACGGCGTGCTTTTCGAGAACGCGTTTCCTTTTCCAGTCGCGAACCCAGCCCATGGCTAGCCCCGGCGCTTGTCTTTCGAGGCGAGCCAGATGCCCGCGAAGATCAGCACCACGCCGATCAGGTGATACAGGTACAAGCGCTCTCCCAGGATCACGTAGGCCATCGCGATCCCGAAGACCGGGACCAGATACAGGTAGGGCCCGGCGCGAGCCGCGCCGATTTCGGCGACTGCCTTGTTCCACATGAGGTAGTTGATCGTGGCCGGGAAGATGCCAAGGTAAAGGATGCCCAGTACGGCTGTCGTGCTGAAGCGCACGCCGCCGCCTGTGGCCAGCTCCCAGGCATAGAAGGGGATGAGCTGGACGACCCCGGTCACCATGATCGCGAACAGGAAGGTAAACGGGTGCAGTCCCTGCGGCTTCCATTTCAGCCAGACGGTGTAGAGCGCCCACATCGAAACGTTGGCGAGGAGCCACAGGTCGCCCGGGTTGAGCTGCAACCCGAGGAGCGCATCGAGGTCGAGCTTGCACGCGATCGCGATCACGCCGGCCATCGAGAGGGCCACGCCTGCGATCGCGGCGGGCCCGAAGCGCTCGCGCAGGATGAGCAAGGCGAGGATCGGGATCACCGCCGGCGTCACCGACTGGATCAGCAGTGCGTTGGTTGCGGTGGTGTACTGGATGCCGATATACCCGATGCCGTTGTAGAGCCCCGTGCCGCACAGGCTCAGCAGGCCGATCCATTTCCACTGGGCGCGCACTTTCGGCCAATCGGCGATGAAGTGCCTGAGCGCGAACGGCGCGAGCACAAGCGCGGCCGTCAGCCAACGCCAGAACGAGAGCGCGAACGGCGTCGCTTCGGTGTACACCGCGCGCGCGACGACCCAATGCCCGCCCCAAAAAAGGGCGGCCAGCACCAGAAGGAAGCGTGGGGAAACCAGGGTGAACAAAGTAGGAGGGAATTATGCCTAGGAAGATTACTGCGCGCGATAAAATCGCGGCATGGTTTCGGTGGTTCCCCTCTTCAGTCCAGACGCGCAATCCAGGGCGAATTCGCAGGATAGCCGCGAGGCGCTGCTCGATTCGCTCGGACGCGATCTCGCGCTCGCCGATCGCGAAGTGCTTGCTCGCGCGCTCGACTTCGCGGAGCCGCTCTACGCGGACCATACGCTCTCGACCGGCGAGCCGGTATGGCCGCATGCGCTCGGGCTCGCGTCCAGCCTTGCCTCGATCGGCATGGATGCGGCGACGCGGGCCTCGGGCATCCTCTTCGCGGCGCCAAAGTATCTCGGCCGCGCCGATGACCTGCGCGAGCGCTTCGGCGCCGAGATCGCGAGCCTCGCCTCCGGCGTGGAGAAGCTCTACCAGCTGCGCGCATCGACGCGTCCCGCGCGCGCCGGCGCGAAGCCCTCGGTCGAGGAGCAGGAAAAGCAGTCCGAGGTCCTGCGCAAGATGGTGCTCGCAATGGTCGAGGACGTGCGCGTGGTGCTCGCGCGCCTCGCGAGCCGCGCGCAGACGCTGCGCTACTTCGCCAGGAACCCGACGCCCGAGCGCGAGAGCTACGCGCAGGAGTCGCTCGACATCTACGCGCCGCTGGCCAACCGCCTGGGCATGTGGCAGCTCAAGTGGGAAATCGAGGACATGTCGCTGCGCTTCCTCGACGCCGAAGGCTACAAGCGCATCGCGCAGATGCTCGACGAGAAGCGCGCCGAGCGCGAGTCGTTCATCGCCACCGTGATCTCCGAGCTCGGGCGCGAGCTGGGTGCGGTCGGCATCAAGGGCGAGATCCAGGGGCGTCCGAAGCACATCTTCTCGATCTACAACAAGATGCGCACCAAGGCGCTCGACTTCTCCGAGGTGCACGACGTGCGCGCCGTGCGCGTAATCGTCGACTCGGTCAAGGACTGCTACGCGGTGCTCGGGCTGGTGCACAACCTGTGGACGCCGATCCCGCAGGAGTTCGACGACTACATTTCGCGCCCGAAATCCAACCTCTACCGCAGCCTGCACACGGCGGTGGTCGGCCCCGACGGGCGCGCGCTCGAAGTGCAGATCCGCACGCACGAGATGCACCAGCACGCGGAGTTCGGCGTCGCGGCGCACTGGCGCTACAAGGAGGGCACCGGCAGCAAGGCGGCCGCGCGCGCCGAAGGCGCCTTCGACGAGAAGATCGCGTGGCTGCGCCAGTTGCTGGCCTGGCGCGACGAGGTGGCCGATTCGGCCGAATGGGTCGAGCGCTTCAAGCACGCCGCGCTCGATGACACCGTCTACGTCATGACGCCGCAGGGCAAGGTGGTCGACCTGCCGGCCGGGTCGACGCCGGTGGATTTCGCCTACGCGCTGCACACCGATCTCGGCCATCGCTGCCGCGGGGCAAAGGTCGACGGCCACATGGTGCCGCTCGACCACCTCCTGGCGAACGGCCAGCGCGTGGAGGTCGTCTCCGCCAAGGTCGGCGGGCCCTCGCGCGACTGGCTAAACGCGGAGCTCGGCTATCTCAAGAGCCATCGCGCGCGCCAGAAAGTGCGCCAGTGGTTCAACAACCAGGCGCTTACCGAAACCGTGGCCGCCGGGCGGGCCATCGTCGAGCGCGAGATGCATCGCGAAGGCGAGGGCAAGGCCAAGCTCGACACGCTCGCGACGACGCTCGGGTTCCCGAAATCCGATGACCTCTTCGCGGCTGTGGCGAGGGACGAGATCACCCTGCGCCAGCTCCAGATTGCACTGCGCACGCTCAGGGGCGAGGCGACCCCGGAGCCGGTGGAACCGACCGGTCCCGCGACACGCAAGCCGAAATCCGGGGGCGGCGACAGCGGCATCCTCATCGTCGGCATCGACCGGCTGCTGACCCAGCTCGCGCGTTGCTGCAAGCCCGTGCCGCCGGACCCGATCAGGGGATTCGTCACGCGCGGCCGCGGCGTCTCGATCCATCGCGAGGACTGCCCGAGCTTCCACAACCTTTGCGACAAGCATCCAGAGCGCGTGATCGACGCCGGCTGGGGCGCGAAGGATGGAAAAAGCGGCGGTGGCGCTTTCTCCGTGGACATGGCGATCGTTGCGACCGACCGTCAGGGCCTGCTGCGCGACGTGGGCGAGGCATTGGCCCGCGAGAAGATCAACGTCACGGCGGTCAACACGCAGTCCAAGCAGGACCTGGCCTACATGCGTTTCACCTGCGATGTGGCGGACGTGGACCAGCTCCGGCGCGCGCTGTCGGTCGTCAAGGAAGTGCCCGGCGTGTTGAGGGCCTCGCGTGGCTGACCCTCTCGTCAGTCCCGTGAGGCTCGAGCGCTACGGGCTGACGGCGCAGGCGCTGCATTGGGTGATGTTCCTGCTCATAGCCGCCGCATTCGGGGTCGGCCTGTGGATGGCCGGCCTGCCGATCGGGCCGCAACGCTTCAAGGCCGTGCCTTGGCACAAAGCGATCGGCGTGACGATCTTCGCCGTGGTGATCCTTCGGTTGCTGTGGCGCTGGCGTCATCCCGCCCCGGCGCTACCCGCGGGCATGCCGGCCTGGGAGCGCCACGCAGCGCATGCATCCCACTGGGCGCTCTACCTGCTCATGATCGTGGTGCCGCTGTCGGGCTATCTCATGAGTTCGGCACTCGGTTTTGCCACCGTGGTGTTCGGTGTCAGGCTGCCGGACCTTCTCGAGCGCAACCGCGAGCTCGGCGAAACGCTGAAGACCGTACACTTCTTTCTCAACAAGACGCTGCTGGCGGTGATCGCGCTGCACTTCGCCGCCGCGCTCAAGCACCATTTCATCGATCGCGACGACGTGCTTCGGCGCATGCTGCCGTGGCGCGCCCGACCCCCGGAGAAGTCCTGATGCGCAAGTTCATGCAGTCCCTGCTGGTCGCCGCCGAAGGGCGCTTTCCGAAATACTCCGCGCAGGTGCGCTTCGACGAAAAGCAGCCCGAAAAAGGTTCGGTCACGCTCGAGATCGAGCTCGGCGCGATCGACACGGGCAACTCGGACGGCGACACCGAGGCCAGGCGTCCGATGT
>Ga0163151_10008442_pt1 | contig 11620 bp, 8 predicted proteins | sample OliLakLV19MP5IB2_FD_145596 | JGI IMG/M metagenome (GOLD analysis project Ga0163151, IMG submission 145596) | Freshwater microbial mat bacterial communities from Lake Vanda, McMurdo Dry Valleys, Antarctica - Oligotrophic Lake LV.19.MP5.IB-2 | ecosystem: Environmental > Aquatic > Freshwater > Lake...
GAGAATAAGATCATTCCACCTATAATAAGAGTTACGCGCTTATTATAATTCTGGCGAAGGTCGTACGCTCCATAATCACTATTACGCCCTTCAAAAACTACCGAATTTCTTGTTTGGTAGCTTTCACCGGTCCAGCCGGTTTTAAGGTCGAGGAATAGCATCGTTACCGAAACGACTGCAAATATTCCTATTATTAAAAATAACATGTTGCCTCCTTTTATTAATTAATTCCTACTTTTTCTAGTACAAGATCAAGTTCAGGTTTCAAAATATCTACCATTACATATTTACCAACCGCATTGTAGTTAAGCTCATCTATCACATCTATCACATTTTTAAATGTTGCTTTATCGTCGGTTTTAATAAGATATGTATATGATTTTTGATCGGCCTTTACATCTCTTACCATTCTTTTATAAGCAGTATCTACCAATTGATTTTTTTCGAACTTTGTTTTCAATGCCAGTATTTGATCTTGCATAACCTTGCTTTTATCTAACAAATACTTACGTAAACTTTCTCTCGAGAAATTTAATTCTTTCAAAGTAGTTTTTGGTCCTTTTACCGCATCATCTGCAACCTTGAACTCACCTTCGTAATAAAAAATGCGATCGTCTTTTGATAATAAGAAGGTTATACCATTCTTAACTTCATCTTGTTTTTTATCTATTGGTGGAGGCGCCGGAAAAGTTAATTCCATTGATTTTGGCTTGCTAAAAGTTGCTGTAAGAACGAAGAACGTTAACAATAAGAACGCCAAGTCAACCATAGGCGTCATATCAATACGCGTACTTTGTTTCTTTGCTCTTTTCTTACCCCCCTTTTGGCCACCGCCACCTTCTTGTATCTCTGCCATTTTATACTATTTTTATATGACTATTTATCTTTCGGGTTCTATTATAGTTCCGCCACCTTCCAGAGACGTAATTAAATTGAACTGATATAATTTAAGATCAGTGAATGTTTTAATAACATCCTTTACATAAATGTATTTTGTGCTTGCATCGCATTTAATAGCATACACCGGTTTTTTGGCTTTAAATTCTACGGCTTTATCTGCGGCATCTCTTCTGGCAGCGTCGTACATTTTTACAGCTTCTCCTGCGCCAATGGCGATCCAATCTTTTAGTTGATTGTTTGGAGTTATGGTATCCAACGGAACGCCGGTTTGGCCTCTGCCGCTTGGTCCTCTAAAATCTTTACGCGCATCTTCTTTTGTATCTATATATGCAGGTAGATCTTTTAAGTCAACACCAAAACTCGGTAATCCGCTAAATTTAATTATTTGCTCTTCTGTAAATGGCACATTATACTTTGTACTCATTATGCGAAGCGCCGACATTTTAGCTGAAGGATTGCTGATACCAAAAAAAGCGCGGCCTTTCTCATCAATGGTTACCATTACGTGATTGTCGGGAAGATCCACTTTTCCAATAGAGGAAGGGGGGTCAACCACAACAGGCTCAGCCATACGAAACGACGCTGTTAACATAAAGAATGTTACAAGCAGGAAGGCCAAATCCACCATGGGCGTCATGTCCAGTGCGGGGGCTCCTCCTTTTGATGGTTTCTTTGACATTGTTATCTTTTTTATTTAGATGAATAATAATTTAAATTCCACAAATACTGTAGAATTATTTTCCGCTTGCTTGGAATTCCTGAATGATCGAAAATCCAGCCTCATCCATTGAATAAGTGATTGTATCAATTCTATTACTGAAATAGTTATAGAAAATGATAGCGAATGCTGAAGTTAAGATACCAACTAATGTATTTACAAGTGCTTCAGAAATACCTGTTGCTAAGGCAGAAGTGTCAGGCGCGCCGGCAGCCGATAAAGCGGCGAACGCACGAATCATACCTACAACCGTTCCGATCAAACCGGCAAGTGTACCAATAGAAGCCATCGTAGAAATAACCACCATGTTTTTAGATAACATTGGTAACTCTAATGAAGTTGCTTCTTCTAATGCTTTTTGAATAGCGTGAACTTTTGCTTCTTTATCCATGCTTGTATCGTTTTGAACAAATTGGTATTTAACAATTCCTTCATGAACTACATTGGCCAAAGAACCTTTTTGACGGTTACACTCAGCAATTGCTCCTTCAAAATCGTGATTAGCAATAAGGCTTTTGATTTTAGAAACAAACTGATCTGTTCTTCCTGTACCGTTGGCTTTCATAATAGTAATGAAACGCTCAATAGCAAAGGTGATTACGGTTAATAAGAAACCAATTAGAATAGGTACAATAAAACCTCCTTTGTACATGGTTCCTAAGATGTTGTGTGGATGTCCTTTTTCTGAATCACCACCTTCAAAGTTGGCTGCCGATCCTAAAATTGCTTTATAAATAAACCAGCCGATGCAAATACAAATAACGATTGCTAAAGCCGAAACAATTAGTGGGAACCCTCCCGATGTTTTTTTTGTGCTCATAATTTATGTTTTATTTAGTTATTATTTTTTCGTTTAATAGAGCGTCAAACTTAGTAAAAATACTCATAATTCAAAAGTTTTGCTCAATAAACCTTTTCAGTAGTTTTAACGCTCTTAGCCGCACAAAATTATGTGTTTACGTGAGGTAATTTAAAGTGTTTTACAAGTGGTTAAATTGCGGCAATAATTGGTGGGGATTTTTGTTTTTTTAACTTTAATTATAATGATTGTATTTGGACGCCCCCCTTTGCCAATGCAATTATGGAGCAAAGGGGCCGGGCTGCTCCGGGCTCCGCTTCGTTTCGGCTTTTTTTGTTCCTCCGAAAAGGCGGAACAAAAAAGAGCTAAACCCTTCACATCCCTGGCGCGAACGATAATGGAGGTAGATGTTTTTGATTGATAGAGATATTCCAATATTATTTTATTGTTAACTAACGGCCCGCTTCCCCAAAATCGCTTATTCTGTTGATCCAAACAAACCATTTACCATTTATTTTAAAGTATGAGTAGTTATCAAAACAAATGCTAAATGAACATCTTTTTCCTGAAGAGCACGAGTACGGTTTTAAGATAATGTCTGCTTCTATAATTCCATAATATCCATTACCATGGCTAAAGATCTTATCTGTATTATAATTACTACCATTAAATCTTATCTTATAAGGTGTTGCTTCATTTTCTAGGTAAAAACACGATCCGCATGAAAAAGGAAACTGATCTAAAATATAATTTGGATACCCTTTTGTTGAATGGATAATAGTATTTCCTTTTGGATACGTTATAGAAATATCACTTGAATCTCCCAGCGCAAATTGGATCATGTTTGCTGGCATTTTAGCAGGTATCCTTTTTATTAATGAATCAAAACTTAAGGGCAGCGCTGCATCATAATAATAAAATGAATTCATGAAGTTTCTTACTCCTACCCCATTCACAGTAAAATATCTTCCTTTTTCACAAACAAAGATCGCTGTTATTGAATCTGCTATTGTTGGCTGATACGTAATTACAGGGGTAATCATTGCGGTGGCTGTTCTTATTGTTTGCCCTTGCGAATTATCCCTCTCCACCACATATTCCGACTCAGATATCGACTGTTTTTTGCAGGAAAAAACGATCAAAATAATCGCTAAATATAGTGCGCCTTTTAGTAAATGCATCTTTAAAATAACGGGGGTTCCCTTTGGTTATTGTTGACCTGGACATCTCCGAGAAAAATATCCTTAATTTTATCGTATAAACATCGAAACTCTTCGCGAATATTGTATCGCTAAACAAAAAACAGAAGAATGCTTTCCGTTTAATGAAACCACCTTGGTTTTTAAAGTGGTCGGCAAAATTTTTTTGCTGGTAGATATCCATTCTCGTCCTCTTTCTTTTAATGTAAAATGCGAACCTCAATAAGCCATTGAACTTCATGTATTATACCTACATTTGTTTAAACAAATAAAATAATTATTAAATGGAAAAACCTACAATAGCCGGTAAATCACCTATAGCAGTTCAATTAGAAGCAGGAAAAACATACGCTTGGTGCTCTTGCGGAAATTCGAGCAAACAACCATTTTGTGATGGCAGCCATAAAGGAACAGAATTTTCACCAAAAGTATTTGTAGCAGAAGAAACAAAAACTGCTTATTTGTGTAATTGCAAACACACAACTAACTCAGTGTTTTGCGATGGCACTCACAAAAGTTTATAACACGCCGCACTACTTTTTTTATTATTTATAAATGGGGGTTAATGCCCCCCCCATTTTATATTATTATTGTTGGTTAACAATACTAAAAACAATTATTAATGTAGGTTACATTTACTCAGTAACGGCTATTAATTGTAAAGCAGGGATACAAAGCAGAAATTCATTATTTAAGTTAAAATCAAACTGAAATCAATTTGATTTTTGGCTATAACAATTATTGTCTGAATTGTTATATGTTTTGGTAGTCAAATTTATTAGAAACCAATCACTAATTTAAAGAGTGTCTTCACTTTTCGCTTCATAAAATGCTTTTAATAACATGCCGTGGGGTTGTGTGTTTTGTTATTAATGGGCAGTTATTAAATTAGTAAGAGGTTGTTTGATGCCCGATTTTTTAAATTTGAAATGGAAACAAAATCCCTGAAATTCATGCTATTGTTGGGCTATAGAATAAAAAAACAAATACTGGTTATTTCTATTTGGATTACCGACTCGTATGATATGGTGGTTTCTTCGCTCCCAAAAAAATTCAAGCCGAATTTAAGAAGGAGTCAAGTAGCTCAAGATAAGATGATTAACAATTTTGTAGGTTTTGTAGACAAATATGGCCCAACTATCTAAGAAATACGCCGTTAATCTAATTTAATACCAATTAGGCAACAATTTCCTTTGATTAGCTTTACATTTGCCCAGCAAAAAATACAACGTTACTTATGAAAAAAATTCTCGCTCTCTTTGTCGGTTTAGTTCTCTTTACAAATTCATTAAAAGCCGATGAAGGTATGTGGTTACCACAATTACTTGGCGAACAAGTTTATGCCGACATGGTTAAAAAAGGATTAAAGCTTACTAAAGAACAATTATACAGCATTAATAAAGCAAGCATGAAAGACGCCATTATTATTTTTGGTGGCGGATGTACTGGCGAAATTGTAAGCAAAGAAGGTTTAGTATTTACAAATCACCATTGCGGTTATGGAGCTATTGCTGCAGCAAGTACTGTAGAACATAATTATTTGGATGATGGTTTTTGGGCAAAAACTAAGAACGAAGAGATCTATGCTAAAGGGGTTCCCGCTAAATTCTTAATGCGTATTGAAGATGTGAGCGAGAAAGTAAATGAGAAATTAAAAGGTCTTCCAAAAGAAGAAGTTCCTGTGAAGTTGAATGGTATCATGAACGAGATCTCAAAAAAAGCGATCGAAGGTATGAATGCAAATTTTACTGAAGCTCGCGTGGCCTCATTTTTTAAGGACAATCAATTTTTATTATTTGTTTACGAAGTTTACAAAGATGTGCGCCTAGTTGGAACACCTCCTCAAAGCATCGGAAAATTTGGTGGCGATACTGATAACTGGGAATGGCCACGTCATACAGGAGATTTTTCTATTTTCCGCGTATACATGAGCAAAGATGGAAAGCCGGCAGACTACAATGCTGATAACGTTCCTTTTAAACCAACATATTTTTTACCGGTTTCTATTAAAGGATTAAAAGATGGTGATTATACCATGATCTACGGTTACCCTGGTGGAACAAGCCGTTATGAAACATCTTACGGGGTAAAGATTAAAACAGATATCGAAAATCCAACATTGGTAGATCTTCGCGACATGCGTTTGAAATATATGTTGGAGGAAATGAAAAAAGATACCAAGATCAAATTACAATTAGCAAGTTCATATGCGCAAATTGCTAACTATTGGAAATTTTTTGACGGAGAATCGAAGCAATTATTGAAATACAAAGTTTACGAGCAAAAGCAACAAAACGAAAAAGATTTTACTACTTGGGCCAAAGGAAAACCTGATTACGAGAATATTTTTACAGATATTGAAAAAACATATGTTGAGTGGACACCTTATGCAAAACACCGCATGTTCATCCGCGAAGGGATCTTGGCCTCGCCCTTATTATCGTTTGCCTCAAATTTAATGGCATTGGATGCTGCGTATAAAAAACCGGGTGTAAAGCCAGAAGAAATAGCGACGTTGTGTAAACAATTAAAAACTGCATGCGACCGTTTTATTGATGATGAAAATATTGCTTCTGATAGAAATATTTTAGCTTCTGTAATCCAGATGTTCTACAATCAAGTGGATGCTGGCCAACTTCCAAAAGCAGAATACGATCGCATCAAAAGTAAATACGGCGACCTTTCAAAAACCGAAACCTACAAAGCTTTAGCAAATGATGTGTTTACCAATACTGTTTTTTTAAGTAAAGATAAAGCCGCTGCGTTTTTTGATAAGCCCGACACTGCAGCACTGCATAAAGATCCGGCGTACCTATTAGCCTCGGCTTTTCTTAATAATTACAGTAATAATTACATGAAATATTTTACTGAATTCACAAACAAGAATACCATCTTGAATCGCGCGTATTTAAAAGGGTATATGGAAATGAACAAAGGAAAAATATTTTATCCGGATGCTAATTTTACCATGCGTGTATCTTATGGTGCAGTAAAATCATACTCTCCTAAAGATGCGGTAAAGTATAGCCATGTTTGTACTTTAAAAGGAATGATGGATAAATACAAACCGGGCGATTACGAATTTGATCTTCCTAAAAAACAATTGGATCTAGTGGCGGCAAAAGATTATGGACAATATAAAGATGTGGCTTTAAACGATATTGTTGTTGGCTTTATTACAACCAACGATATTACCGGTGGAAATTCAGGTTCGCCGGTTATTAATGGTAAGGGCGAATTAGTAGGTTTAGCTTTCGATGGTAACTACGAAGCCCTGAGTCATAAAATTACATTTGATAAAGATCTTAATCGCACCATTTGTTTGGATGTTCGCTATATGTTGTGGGTAGTTGATAAATTAGGCGGGGCTGCTAATATTATTTCAGAATTAGATCTTCGTAAGTAAAATTTTAAAGCTTTTTGAATAGAAAAACCGGTGAAACTCAGTGGTTTTTTTGTTTTTAGGGCATCTAAACCGATTTTAAACGACTTTTGTTTAAAATTTTACGTTCAAAACTGGACTTTCAAGTTCAAAATCATTAAATTTATAATTGCACTTTGGGTCCCTATTTAATACTTTAAATTTTAAAATGATGATCAAAAATTTATTCAAACAAACAGTAGCTCTTACTTTGCTTTTTTGTTCAACAACATTAATTGCAAAAGAAGGCGAGCAGGTTAAATTGATTTCGTCAACAAACAACGAGTCGCTTATTAAAATTGATGTAAATGCATTTTCAAAAAAACCTGTAAAGGTTGGAACATCTGATGCGTTTCTCATTCAAACTTCAAATGGTGTTTCTATTCACAAAAAAGGAATGCCCGATATTCCAAAAATAACTATCTCGCTTATCATTCCGCAAAACGCAGATATGACATACGAAATTGTTGAATCAAAATTTACAGATTATGCAAACGTTGATGTTGCACCCTCTAAAGGAACAGTGTCTCGTCAATTTAATATAAATGATATACCATTTACTAAAGGAAATGTTTACAATAAAAATGCATTTTTCCCAGGTAATTTAGTAGAGCTAGATGCGCCTTATATGCTGAGAGATGTAAACGGGCAGGCCGTTTCATTTTTGCCATTTCAATATAATCCGCAAACAAAAACACTGCGTGTGTATAGCGAATTGTTAGTGAGAGTTTATAATCGCAATGCAGGAAAACAATCATCAATAATTACCGATGCCACAAGTTTCGATCCAACTTTTCTAAAGGTCTATGAAAGTCAATTTTTAAATTCTTCTGCACTTCCTCCAACTGCACCATTGGCAGAAGGCGGTAAAATGTTGATCATATGTAATGATGCATATATGACTGACATGGCCCCATTTGTTGCATGGAAAAAACAAATTGGTATTCCTACAACAATGGTTTCAATTTCCTCTGTTGGTAATACAACAGCGGCTATTAAAAGTTATGTAACAAATTATTATAACACCAATGGCTTAACATATTTATTATTAGTAGGGGACGCCCAGCACATAACACCAATGACATTTACAATGAGTGGCGATTCGGACAATGGATACGGTTATATTGTTGGTAACGATCGCTACCCTGATATAATTGTAGGGCGTTTCTCAGCCGAAACTGCTGCGCATGTAACTACCATGGTAAATCGTACTATTGCATACGAAAAAACGCCAACACCAAATGCGCCTTGGTATAAACGCTCAATGGGCATTGCCTCCGACCAAGGTCCGGGCAACGATAACCAAATTGATTACCAACACATGCGTTCTATTCGTGGACAATTATTAGCATACACTTATACCAACGTAACCGAAATGTATGATGGGTCGCAAGGTTTGGCAGATGCTGCCGGAAATCCTTCTTCGGCTATGGTTGCAGCAGAACTAAACACTGGTGTTAGCCTAATTAATTATGTTGGCCATGGCTCTAATACATCGTGGGCAACTTCTGGTTTTAATACAACAGGAATTAATGCGCTTACAAATAATGGAAAATGGCCATTTATTATTTCAGTAGGTTGTGTTAATGGAAACTTTAATGGCCTAACCTGTTTTGGCGAAACATGGCTTCGTGCGGCAAACGCAAGCGGGCCAACAGGAGCTATTGCAACTATTATGTCAACCATCAATCAATACTGGGATGAACCAATGGAAGGTCAGGACATGATGGACACCATTTTGTGTGAAGCAATACCCACTAATATCAAACGTTCTTTTGGAGGAATTGCTGTAAATGGTTTATACAAGATGAATGATTTTTACGGCGCTTCAGGAATGGATATGACCGACACCTGGACCATTTTTGGTGATCCTTCAGTAATTGTAAGAACAGACGCTCCTAGTCCAATGACAGTTACACATTCTACCTTAGAAGCTGTTGGTGTTACACAATTAGCAATTAACTGTAATAAAAATGGCGCGCTTGTGTGTTTAACTAAACAAGGAAATATTTTAGGAACAGGCACTATTGCATCAGGAAGTGTGATGATCAGTTTCCCTGCCATCAATAGCATTGATTCTATTGATGTAACGGTAACTGCTTATAATTGCATTCCGTATTTTGGAAAAACTTATGTGAAATGTCCTGCTAATTTAATGACAATGAATTCGAATAATGTTTCCATTTGTATAGGAAGTTCGGCCACATTGATTGCTTCGGGTGCTACCTCTTATACTTGGAATACATCTTCAAACGCAGCAAGCATTGTTGTAAATCCAACATCAGCTGCGCAATACACAGTTACAGGAACATTGAACAATGTGTGTTATGAAACAGAAGTAGTTAATGTAACTGTAAATCAATTACCAAATGTTACGTTCAATCAAAATCCTACCACCGTGTGTTTAGGTTCGGGCTTAGTTCCATTTAACGGATTACCTGCTGGCGGTTTATATGCGGGCAATGGTGTTGTAGGAAATAATTTTAATGTTGGCACTGCAGGTGCCGGTAGCCATCAGATAGTTTATACCTATACCGATGTTAACGGGTGTGTAAACACAGCAACGACCACCATGTTGGTTGATCCTTGCGCTGGCTTACATGAAAATGTGATAGAGCAAAACATCAGTATTTATCCTGTGCCGGCTACAGATTATTTAGTAATTAGATGTGGAACAACTCATGACGATTTGCAAGTTTCAATTTACAATGCTATTGGGCAAGTTGTTTCTCAAAAAGCGATTACTAAAGGAATACAAAACTATAAATTAGAAACAAGTGAGTACGCGCGCGGGGTTTACTTCTTAAAAGTAAAAACTACTGAGCATACACAGTTTGTGAAATTCATTTTGGAGTAAGAAATTAAATTATAAAAATTAAGGCGGACATAGTTCCGCCTTTTTTATTGCTTGATTATTTTTTTAGTTACGGAGCCAGCCTTCACAAAATAAATTCCGGATTGCTGTTCGCTAAGATCTATATCAGCATCCTCCTCTTTTAAACCGTAAATAGACAGTAGGCTTTTAAAAATCCTGTTAATCCTTTGTTATTGTTGATTTTAGAATAATCCCGACCTTGTAATCAAAACTTACAAGAGTAATGGGATATAAAATTGAGTATTCGGATGACAAGGTTAGTGCTTGGGGAGGTTTTTCAGTAATGAAAAATTTTAACGATAAGTTAGAATTAAAACGCATTATTAATAGTTTACCAATTCCACAAAGTACCAGCAATAACCGATATGAAACAGATGAAATCATCGAAAGTTTTTTATTGTCTGTATGGCTTGGTTGTTATAAATTCAGTCACACCCATGTTTTACGATTGGACGATACACTCAAACAAATATTTGAGTGGAAACAAATACCAAGCGATACAACTTACAAACGTTTTTTTCAAAAATTTAATCAAGGCATAAATAACGAAGTTTTTCCGGCACTTCAACAATGGTTTTTCAATCAATTAGTATTTGATAATTATGCCTTAGATTTAGATTCAACAGCTATAACCAGATATGGTAATCAAGAAGGAAATTTAATAGGATATAATCCTAACAAAAGAGGTCGTCCATCTCATCATCCTTTATTTGCTTTTTTAGGAAATGAACGCATGGTTGTAAACAGCTGGCTTAGAAGCGGCAATACATCAAGCGCGCACCAATGCGTGGATTTTTTAAACGAAACATTATCTATTTTACAAAACAAAAAAATTGGTTTATTAAGAGCCGACTCCGGTTTTGCAAGCGATACTATTTTTACACATTTAGAAAACCAGAAAATTAATTATGTTATTGCCGGCCGTATGCATCAGGGCATACAAGCTAAAATAAAACAAATAAGATCCTGGACCGCTCTTGGTTTTGGGATATGGATTAGTGAAACAGAATACAAAGCGGCAAAATGGGATAAAACAAGGCGGGTTGTAGTCGTAAGGCAAAGTGTTGATTTACGACCCAAAGCAACAGGTAAAAAACTAAAATTATTTGACGATAAAGAATTTTACGAGCAGTATCGTTATCATACTTTTTATACTAATCAAACTTTACCTGCAACCCAAATTTGGGAACAATATAAAGGGCGAGGCGATTGCGAAAATCGAATTAAAGAACTCAAATACGATTTTGCTTTAGAAGGGTTTAATCTTAAAGACTTTTTTGCCACTGAAGCTGCTCTGCGCTTTGTTAATTTAGCTTATAACATCATTAGTTTGTTTAGGCAGGTCAGCTCTGAAAAGCCCAAGCACCAACGCTTACAAACATTAAGACTCAACTGCTATGCAGTTGGAGCTTGGATGACTAAAAAAGGAAATAGCAAGGTGCTAAAAATGGCCGTACCTATAAAAAAACGCAAATGGATGGATGGAATTTTTGCTAAAGTCGATGAAACCCAATTCCCTTTATCCCTTCAAAATTAAATTCTACTGTCTATTTACGGTTAAAAAAGCGTCAGATGTTTTTTAGTGTAAATTAAACCCTAATGCTGCGCCCGGGATAGAACGAAAAGCCTTGTTTAGGGCTTTGCTTAATGTTTGCGCAACGAGGAGGCTTCGCTTTTTCTGCGCAGACCCCGCAGTGCGACAAACATA
>Ga0163151_10008447_pt1 | contig 11618 bp, 8 predicted proteins | sample OliLakLV19MP5IB2_FD_145596 | JGI IMG/M metagenome (GOLD analysis project Ga0163151, IMG submission 145596) | Freshwater microbial mat bacterial communities from Lake Vanda, McMurdo Dry Valleys, Antarctica - Oligotrophic Lake LV.19.MP5.IB-2 | ecosystem: Environmental > Aquatic > Freshwater > Lake...
TCCATGTAATTTAAATAAATGCAAACACGATTTGCGAATACAGCAAGACCAAGCCGAACATAATAAAGAACTTGCTAAATCCTTCACGAGTTTTACAACGGCACAAGGGCTGGCGAATAATAATGTATGGAGCATCACGGAAGACAAATCGGGAAATCTTTGGTTCGGAACAGAGGGCGGAGGCGTATCGCGCTACGATGGAAGCCGAGCAAATCATCCATGTAATTTAAATAAATGCAAACACGATTTGCGAATACAGCAAGACCAAGCCGAACATAATAAAGAACTTGCTAAATCCTTCACGAGTTTTACAACGGCACAAGGGCTGGCGAATAATAATGTACGGAGCATCACGGAAGATAAATCGGGAAATCTTTGGTTCGGAACTTATGGCGGAGGCGTATCCAGATATGATGGGAAATCCTTCACGAGTTTTACAACGGCACAAGGGCTGGCGAATAATACTGTACTAAGCATCACGGAAGATAAATCGGGAAATCTTTGGTTCGGTACTGCTGGCGGAGGCGCCTCGCGCTACGATGGAAGCCGAGCAAATCATCCATGTAATTTAAATAAATGCAAACACGATTTGCGAATACAGCAAGACCAAGCCGAACATAATAAAGAACTTGCTAAATCCTTCACGAGTTTTACAACGGCACAAGGGCTGGCGAATAATAATGTACGGAGCATCACGGAAGATAAATCGGGAAATCTTTGGTTCGGAACTTATGGCGGAGGCGTATCCAGATATGATGGGAAATCCTTCACGAGTTTTACAACGGCACAAGGGCTGGCGAATAATACTGTACTAAACATCACGGAAGATAAATCGGGAAATCTTTGGTTCGGAACTTATGGCGGAGACGTATCCAGATATGATGGGAAATCCTTCACGAGTTTTACAACGGCACAAGGGCTGGCAAATAATACTGTACGGAGCATCACGGAAGATAAATCGGGAAATCTTTGGTTCGGTACTGCTGGCGGAGGCGTCTCGCGCTACGATGGAAGCCGAGCAAATCATCCATGTAATTTAAATAAATGCAAACACGATTTGCGAATACAGCAAGACCAAGCCGAACATAATAAAGAACTTGCTAAATCCTTCACGAGTTTTACTACAAAAGATGGTTTGGCTGATGATGTGGTATATAGTATTGTGGAAAGCCCACCCCAACCCTCCCGAAGGGAGGGAGAAAGAGGAGAATTTCTTGTTATGGGAACAAATCTTGGATTCAGTATGCTTGTTGGCTGGAAAGATAAGAATGGAAAAGTCTTCCCCTTTGGACAACCGAAGGTTGCGGGCGAAGTCCATTTAGGAGGGGCTTCCAATGAGGTATTGAAAAACTACAAGCCCGTTTGGGAAATCTATAATAATAAAACGGGCTATCCCATAAAAGATATAAATGGCGGAAGCAATAACGGAGCAATGCTCTGCGATAGCAGAGGAATCATCTGGGCAGGCACAGGCGATGATAAACTAATTCGCTTTGACCCATCAGCAGTAAATAAAAACACAGCACCGCCTCAACTATTTATACAAGCAGTAAAAGTAAATGAAGAAAATATTTGCTGGATGAATATGGTACAGATAACGAATGGGAACGAATCTGCGAAAGAACAAAACGATACAAATAATTCGCACGATTCGCAATTTCGTAAATCTGCAAAAGATTCGTTATCCGTACCAGATTCTTCTGCTCTGCTCCTCGCACAATTCAACGCTTTCGGAAAAACCGTTCCGCAGGAAATCCTTGACGAGCAGTTCAAAAAATTCTCCGATATAAAATTTGACGGCATCACCAAATGGTATCCTCTGCCAGAGAATTTAATACTTCCTTATAACCACAACAGCATATCATTTGATTTTATCGCCATAGAAACAGGGAGAAACTTTTTGGTTCGTTATCAATACATACTAGAAGGATACGATAATGACTGGAGCCCCCTCACCGAAAAAACTTCCGCCACTTTTGGAAACATTCACGAAGGCACCTACACTTTTAAATTAAAAGCAAGAAGTCCAGAGGGAGTGTGGAGCGACCCCATCACTTATACATTCAAAGTGCTTCCGCCTTGGTATCGCACAATTTATATGTATGCACTTTATATTTTATTGTTAATCGGGTCAGTTGTTTTAATTGTGTGGTGGAACGGAATAAGATTGCGCGCGCGAGCAAAAGAACTTGCGGAGGAAGTACGTAAGGCAACATTAGAAATTTCTAATCAGAAAAATATCATTGAAGAAAAAAACAAAAATATAACAGACAGCATTAACTATGCTCAGCGCATACAACGTGCCATGCTGCCTCACCGTAAGGATATATGGGCGGCATTTCCAAACTCCTTTGTGCTCTTTAAGCCCAAAGACATTGTAAGCGGAGATTTTTATTTTTTCAGCCACCCCTCTCCTGAAAGAGTCCTTCCTGACCAACCTCCCCCGTTAGGGAAGGAGCGGGAACTAAATTCCTCCCTAATGGGGAGGTTAGGTGGGGCTCCTTATTTCATTGCTGTTGCAGATTGCACAGGCCATGGAGTGCCGGGCGCGTTTATGAGCATGGTGGGTGCAGAAAGATTAACCGATGCGGTTCAGCAAAGCAATGATGTAGGCGAGATACTATCTTTGTTAAACAAAGGCATAAAAATATCTTTAAAACAATCCGAGAACGAAAGCACAACCCGCGATGGTATGGATATTGCCCTCTGCTCCGTGGAGTTTCCCTCTCGGGACGGAAGCGTGAGGTTACAATATGCTGCGGCTAACAGATCAATCTGGATCATCCGCAATGGTTCGGCTTCGCTCACCACAGGCTCCCAGCCAGTGGTTGAGGAAATAAAAGCAACTAAAAAGGCCATTGGTGGTTTCACGGAAGACAGCCAACAATTTGAGACCCATGAAATAAAACTGCAGCAAGGCGATACCATTTATCTTTCTACAGATGGCTACGCAGATCAATTCAGCGGACAGACTAATAAAAAATTAATGACAAAAAAGTTTAAAGAGATTTTGGTCAGCATTCAATCCAAAACCATGAAGGAACAAGGCAAATATTTGGATGACTTCATGGAAAACTGGAAATCAGGCACAGAACAAATAGATGATATTCTTGTTATCGGTATTCGCGTGTAGAGGGCAATCGTATTCTCGCTAAAAATGCACAGAAATAAAAACATCTCGTCCTGCTGGGTTTTATTTTTGGAGTCTCAGCAGAGTCTCCGCTTCGGGACTCTGATTCTTGCAACGCAGAGTCCTCTGCCGAGAGACTCTGCTTGGGCGAAAAGCGTGTCATTGTCATTTTAATTCTGCCCATAGCTTATTAAAATAGTCTGTTTCACCAATGTCGAAACACAAATCTGCATTTTCTTTCACTGACTGTCCATTTGCTTTGAAAGACCTTTGAGTTCCATCTTTGAAAAATATGTCAAGATTGTATGCAGGTAAATAAACACAAGGACCTTTGGATTTAGAGCTATTCCATTTGTCTGCGAATAATTTTGCATGATTCGGAGGCAGTTGTTTTGTAATTGTCTTTGTGCTATCCGACTCTCCAGAATGATTTTTTATTACAATGTGGTCAATGGCGGTAATGTCTAATAATTTTCTTTCATCTTTTTCTTTGGTTTCTCCTGTGTTTTGCTCTTCCATTCTGAGATTCAGTACACCCGTAATATTATTCAATCGTCCGGCTCTGTTAAAGTAGAATAACACGCCACCAGCTAGGATAAGCATTAGTACGCAGTATGAAATTATTTGTTTCAAGGGATCGTTTGGCTGCTTATTGTCAATTGCGTACCGTCTAAGTTTGCTGCTACTGCTAATTGTCTATTGCCTACTGCCCTCCACCAACCTTCTCCACTAGCTCTGCTATTCTATTCGAATACCCCATTTCATTATCGTACCAGCCAATCACCTTAACCATTCTTCCAACAACAGATGTGAACTCGGAATCTAAAACGCAAGAAAAAGGGCTGCCAACAATGTCAATAGAAACAATAGGATCTTCGGTGTATTGGAGTATTCCTTTGAGATTATTTTCAGCTGCTTTTTTAAATGCGGCATTAATTTCTGTTACGGTTGTATCTTTATTTAGAATACACGAAATATCTGTTAATGACCCATCAGGTACTGGTACACGCATACCGCAACCTCCCATTTTTCCTTCCAGATGAGGAAATATTTTAGTGATAGCTTTTGCAGCACCTGTCGAAGTTGGTATAATAGATAACGCTGCAGCTCTTGCTCTTCTTAAGTCTTTATGGGGAGCATCGTGTAATCGCTGATCGCCTGTATAAGAATGTATCGTAGATATATATGCATCTCCAATTCCCCAATTTTCGTCCAGCACCTTTATCATGGGCGCTGCACAGTTGGTAGTACAAGAGGCATTTGAAATAATGACATCATCTTTGGAAAGTATATCGTCATTAACTCCTAATACTACACTTTTAATATCACCTTTTGCTGGAGCAGAAATAATTACTTTTTTTGCTCCCGCTTTAATATGTTTCCCGGCACTTTCTTTATCTAAAAAATGACCCGTAGATTCAATAACCACATCAATGTTTAATTTTGCCCAAGGTAGTTTTTCAGGATCTTTTTCAGCAAACACCTGAATTTTATTTCCATCAACAGATATTGAATTTTCATCATGTAATACAGTTCCGGGAAATACCCTGTGAATCGAATCGTATTTAAACAGGTGCGACAAGGTTCTGCTATCTGCCAAATCATTAATTGCCACAATTTCTATATTGCTTTTAGAAAGCGCTACTCGGCAAAAGATTCTTCCAATCCTACCAAAACCATTTATGGCTACACGTATCTTTTTCATACTTACAAAGGTATAAATCGTAGGGAAAAATAAGCTTTTGAAAAAATGTATGTTTGGACGTAATTCGTATATTCGTACCTATTCGTATTTCTTAGATTTATGCCTAAAGTAGCAGAGAAAAAGAAAAGCCAGCCTAAAAAAAAATCTTCTGAAAAATTCAGCAAGGAAACGTACGAGTTCTGGTACGAGAAGATTTTATTGATGCGCAGATTTGAAGAACGTACAGGTCAGCTTTATATTCAACAAAAAATTCGTGGTTTCTGTCACTTATACATTGGTCAGGAAGCTATTGCTGCAGGTGGCGAAACTGCTTTGCGCAAAACGGATAAAGTAATAACAGCTTACCGCGATCATGCACATCCTATAGTAAGAGGTTTGCATCCTAAATATGTAATGGCGGAACTTTACGGCAAGGCTACTGGTTGTTCTAAAGGTAAAGGAGGCTCCATGCATATGTTCTCTAAAGAGTTTAATTTTTTTGGTGGCCATGGTATTGTGGGCGGACAAATTCCTATGGGAGCGGGTATCGCTTTTGCTGATAAATACAATGGAAACGATAACGTTACCGTTTGTTTAATGGGCGATGGTGCAGTTCGTCAAGGTGCACTTCACGAAGCTTTTAACATGGCAATGACATGGAAACTTCCTGTAATTTTTATTATCGAAAACAATAATTACGCGATGGGAACTTCGGTGCAACGCACATCCAATGTACATGATTTATATAAGTTAGGTCTTGCCTATGATATGCCTTCTTTTCAAGTGGATGGCATGCGCTGCGAAACCGTACACGATGCAGTAGCAGAAGCTGCCGCTAGAGGAAGAAAAGGAAATGGTCCTACCTTGTTAGAAATTAAAACATATCGATACAGAGGTCATTCTATGAGCGATCCAGGTAACTACCGAACAAAGGAAGAGGTGGAGCAATACAAAAAGCTTGACCCATTGGAACAGGTAATTATCACCATGAAAATAAATAAATGGCTTGATGATAAAGGGATTGAGAAAATGGAAGCAAAAGTGAAGGCACTTGTTGAAGAGAGCATTCAATTTGCTGAAGAGTCTCCTTATCCAGATCCCAGCGAGATTTATAAAGATGTTTACGAACAAATAGATTACCCATACATAAAGGAATAATAAAATGGCCGAGATAGTTAGAATGCCCAAGCTTAGCGACACCATGACGGAAGGTACCGTGTCGAAGTGGCTAAAAAAAGTTGGAGATAAAGTTAAGTCTGGAGAAATTCTTGCAGAGATTGATAGCGACAAAGCTACCATGGAGTTTGAATCTTTTTACGATGGTGTTTTATTATACATCGGAATACCAGATAAAAAATCAGCACCTGTAAATACTATTCTTGCAATTATTGGGAAAGCAGGTGAAGATGTTTCTGAAATTATAGAGTCAGAAAAAAATGCTGCTCAAGCAAAGAAAGAAGAACAAGCTCCAGCAGCAAAAAAAGCAGAGCCGGTAGCGCAAGCTAAAGTTGAACGCAGATCCGAGCCTGTTGCTGATCGCCAAGCACCTTCAGTTTCTCATCAGCCAACTGAATTTATTAAAGCATCTCCTCTTGCTAAAAAATTAGCTAAAGATCAAAACATACGTATTTCTTTAATCGGTGGAAGTGGTGATGGGGGTAGAGTTGTAAAAAGAGATATTGAAAACTTTTTACATTTTTCAAATGGCAAGTCTTCGGCATCCATGAAGGAGAGCTATACCGAGGAGCCTGTTTCGCAAATGCGTAAAACCATTGCAAAGCGCCTTGGAGAAAGTAAAAATATTGCTCCTCACTTTTATTTAACCATGGAAATTAACATGGAAGAACTTGTAAAGATGCGTGCTACCATCAATGAAGTTTCTTCTACTAAATTATCTTATAACGATTTTATTGTAAAAGCTACTGCTGCTGCACTTCGCGAACATCCAAAAGTGAATGCTTCTTGGTTGGTCCGTGAGGACTCCTCCGGAGGCGATGTAATTCGATATAACAACCACATACACATTGGCGTTGCAGTTGCTGTGGAGGAAGGATTACTTGTCCCGGTAGTAAAATTTGCGGATGGTAAAACACTTTCTCAGATTGCGACTGAAGTAAAAGGGTTTGCTCAAAAAGCAAAAGAGAAAAAACTACAACCTGCAGATTGGGAAGGAAATACATTTACAATTTCTAATTTAGGAATGTATGGTATCGAAGCGTTTACCGCAATTATAAATACACCCGATGCGTGCATATTAGCTGTTGGTGGAATTAAAGAAGTGCCTGTGGTAAAAAACGGCAACGTAGTGCCTGGAGTAACCATGAAAATCACACTTTCTTGTGACCATCGGGTAGTGGATGGTGCTATAGGAGCTGATTTCCTTCAAACGTTAAAAACACTTTTAGAAAACCCAGTATTATTTTTAGGCGCTAGTTCAATTTAAACATTTATTAATAATTACCCTTATGGAATCACACGGAGAGCACAAAAGAGACAAGTCACTTTTAGTTTTTTGGATGACTATTGGAATTGGAATTGGTATTGTAATTGGCTCCTCCACTCATGAGTGGGGTCTTGGCCTAACGGCAGGAATAGTAATGGGTGTGATAATGGCTATGTTTGCGACCAAGCCGGGAACTAATAATTAATTCAGATTTCCATTAACATTATTTGCCTAATGAGATTAAGCAATAATGTTTTTTCATTTCCTTATTTCACAATCTGGTCTTTCTTTTTGGAAACTTCTTACTGAAATTTTTGTACCAGTAACATCCAGTGTCCTTAGTTTTTTCAAATTAATTAGTTCTACAGGAAGAGATTTAAGTTGAATGCAATAGGCTAGATTTAAAACTTCTAAATTTTCTAAACTCCCAATTTCAATAGGAAGTGATAAAAGTGTACTGCAGTTTTCAAGATTTAATTCTTTTAAATTTTTCAGCAAGCCTATTTCACTAGGCAATGCAGCAATAGCATTTCCTTCAAAATTCAATACTGCTAACGAAGTCAAAGCAGTGATTGATTTTGGAAATTGTGAGAAATTATTTTTACCTAAATCTAAATAGGTTAAGTTTTTTAATGTACTAATTTCTGATGGGAGTTCGGTAAGTTTATTCAAATTTGCGCTTAGGTACCTCAATTTAGTAAGCTTACCAATTTCTGAACTAATCGAATTAATTTGATTAATGTTTAAGGTGAGCGTTTCTAAATTTTTTAGCTCACCAATTTTTTCGCTTAGTGTTTTGGATCCATCGGTTCCAATTTTTAAACTTTTTTCAGCTACATCATACTGTAGGCTATTTAAATCCAGTTCGTAAACATGCTCTTTGTTTTCTAGCGCAGCTTTAAGACTGGAGTAATTACTCTCAGTACAAACCAAAGATCCGTCATTTATATAAAAATGTTGATTTATCTTTTTAGGATTTAACGTTGTCATTTCAATTTTATCAGCTATAGAATTATCTACGCCAGGTAGGTTAATTCCGATAGAATAAATTCCAAGCTCAAAGTTTTGAAACCTGAATACAGCATTTGAGTCAGCAGCTACCGAGTCTGTCATCAAGTTTGTAGTTCTATTTAGTAAGTACACTTTTTGTCCTTTTAAGAGTGCGCTATCAGCCTTTAATAGTGTTCCGCTCAATGTAGTTTGATGCATTGTTTGGCCACACAATGGAGTAGCTATATAAATAAATACGAATATAGTAGCGCTGTTGAAAAATATTCTTTTCATGATACCTTTTCTTAGTATTTCATAGCAAACATAAGCACTTTTATTTTCCCAAACCTATTATTTCCAATGTTAATTCGTGTTAGTAGCTGTTAGAATCTTCTTTGTTTTGTCGGTTCTTATTCTTTACCTTTGTGAGAATATAAATCGAACCATCAATTATTAATAATTTCAGTTAGGCAAATGGACTCCCGCTCAAAAGATAATCGCGATACTCGTAAAAGAACTAAATCTTCTATATCTCCTCAACAATTAATTGAACTTGGTAAGTTGCCCCCACAAGCAGTGGATTTGGAAATTGCGGTATTGGGTGCCCTCATGTTAGATAAAGATGCGCTTTCAAACGCCATTGATATTCTAAAGCCAGAAGCTTTTTATAAAGAAGCACACCAGCGAATATTTTCTGCCATTCAAAGTTTATTTTCCAAGGCAGAGCCGGTTGATATACTTACAGTTACTCAAGAGCTCAAAAAAAATGGCGAGCTCGAAATTGCAGGAGGTGCTTTTTATGTTACTCAGCTTACAAATCGTATTGCATCTGCCGCAAACGTTCAAACGCATGCTCGTATCGTACTTGAAAAATATCTTCAGCGTGAGTTGATTAGAATATCTACAGATACCTTACAGCATTCATACGAAGACACTTCCGATGTTTTCGAATTGCTAAACAAAGCCGAGCAAAATTTATTTTCAATCAGTCAAACTAACATTCGTAAAGACTTTGAACATATCCGTCCAATCCTTGGAAAAACAATTAAGGAAATTGAAGCAGCTCGTAATCAAGAGCTAAGCGGAGTACAAAGTGGTTTCACAAGTTTAGATAGAATTACTGGTGGATGGCAGCGTTCAGATTTAATCATCTTAGCAGCTCGTCCAGGAACCGGTAAAACGGCTTTTGTTGTAACTATGGCGCGTAATGCTGCAGTAGAGTTTAATAAACCAGTTGCTATTTTTTCGCTGGAGATGACTGCAAACCAATTAGTAAGTCGTTTTATTTCTGGCGAAACAGAATTGCCGGCCGATAAACTTCGTAAAGGTGAACTACGCGAACATGAATATCAGCAGCTAAACAGTAAAATTTCTAGATTAGTAGATGCGCCAATCTATATTGATGACACGCCTGCTCTTTCTATTTTTGAATTCAGAGCAAAGGCAAGGAGATTAAAAGCTCAGCATAATATTTCTATGGTAATTGTGGATTATCTCCAACTGATGGTTTCCGGACAAGAAGGAAAATTTTCCCGAGAACAAGAGGTAAGTATGATTTCCCGATCCCTTAAAGCAATAGCTAAGGAATTAGATGTGCCAATCATTGCCTTATCTCAGCTAAGTCGTGCGGTAGAACAACGTGGTGGAAGCAAGCGTCCTCAACTTTCAGATTTACGTGAATCAGGTGCTATTGAACAAGATGCGGATATTGTTATGTTTATTTATCGTCCCGATATGGCAGGAATTACACAAGATGAAAATGGTATGTCTACCGATGGCATGGCAGAGATTATCATTGCTAAACATCGAAATGGAAAAATAGATTCTGCAAATCTGATGTTCATTCCTCACCTTGCAAAATTTGTGGAGCCCAGTTCTTCAGTAGTGCCATCAGGTATTTCTGCAAACGTAGATGATTTTGACCCTAACAACACTATTATTCGAGGCTCACGAATGAATGATATTGAAGAGGATCTTTAGTTTCTACTTACATTGAGCAAGCAGACTACGTTTACTTCTTAATAAATAAAGACTATAATCCTATCTTTACATTTCAGCACTATTATTGTTAGTGAATTGATATGAAAAAAAATATTTTAATAGCTCTTTTCTTTTTTCATTTCTCAGCTATGAGTTTTGCTTCTTCCATTTTAATTCCAATGGATGAAACCCAAAAAAATCACCTCAAAGCATACGGTATTACCTATTGGATTTTAAAACAAGGCGAAACGGCACAGTGGCTTTTAAATTATAGAGGAGGAAGTTTTATGTTTCCATATAATTCTGTTTTTGAAAAAGAATGTAATATACGTGGTGTTTCTTTTCAAATTATTGCCGATGTTCAGGTAAATGCTATTCTTGCAGAAATTGCAAACCCAGAAGCAAATATGGATGCTGTCAAATTAGAAAAGGCTCCCAAAATGGCGGTGTACTCACCTAAAACTAAACAACCTTGGGACGATGCAGTAACCTTAGTTTTAAAGTTTGCTGAAATACCTTATGATTTAGTTTACGATGAGGAAGTAATGACTAACAAATTAATAAACTACGATTGGCTACACTTACATCACGAAGATTTCACTGGACAATATGGCAAGTTCTGGGCTAGCTACAAATCGGCTGCTTGGTATCAGAATGAAGTAAAAGAAAACGAAAGCATTGCACAAAAATTTGGATTCGAAAAAGTATCTCAGCTAAAACTTGCTGTAGCAAAAAATATTCGCGATTTTGTAACAGGTGGTGGATTTTTGTTTGCCATGTGTTCTGCTACTGATTCATATGATATTGCACTGGCAGCCGAAGGAATTGACATTTGCGAAAGCATGTTTGATGGCGATAGGGCTGATCCCGAAATGCAAAAGAAAATAGATTATTCAAAAGGCTTTGCATTTAGGAATTATACATTAGAGCGTGATCCTGCACGTTACGAATATTCAAACATTGATACCTATTGGACCACGCCAAGGCAATCTGGTGTAATTAACGAGGGTAACGATTTATTTACGCTTTTTGATTTTTCAGCAAAGTGGGATCCCGTTCCTACAATGCTTTGTCAAAACCATACTCGCATCATCAAAGGTTTTTGGGGACAAACAGTAGCTTACGATAAAACATTTGTAAAACCCGATGTGTTAATTATGGGCGAGGCAAAACAATTTAATGAAGTTCGGTATTGCCACGGAAATTACGGAAAAGGATTCTGGACTTTTTATGCTGGTCATGATCCAGAAGATTATCAACACAGGGTAGAAGATCCTCCAACAGATTTATCGCTACATCCTAGCTCGCCAGGTTATAGACTTATCTTGAATAACGTTCTTTTTCCAGCTGCGAAAAAGAAAAAACAAAAGACGTAATTAAGCCCACCCCAA
>Ga0163151_10008452_pt1 | contig 11608 bp, 5 predicted proteins | sample OliLakLV19MP5IB2_FD_145596 | JGI IMG/M metagenome (GOLD analysis project Ga0163151, IMG submission 145596) | Freshwater microbial mat bacterial communities from Lake Vanda, McMurdo Dry Valleys, Antarctica - Oligotrophic Lake LV.19.MP5.IB-2 | ecosystem: Environmental > Aquatic > Freshwater > Lake...
GGTATGCTGTAAATAATGCAAATAGTATTGCACCTGAAGGTTGGCATATTCCAACAGATGCAGAATGGAAAATGCTGGAAAAGCATCTTGGCATGAGTGACTTTGACTTGGAAAAAGTAAACTGGAGAGGATCGAACGAAGCTCAAAAGTTAAAAAGTACGGGGCAGCAAGAATGGGTTCTTTATAATAATATTTTACCTACAAATGAAAGTGGCTTTTCTGCATTGGCGGGTAACTGCAGAATGTTTAATGGTATTTGGGGCTCTCCGTTGGATTTACGATCAATGGGTTTCTGGTGGACGGCAACCGATAATCCCGGATATGATCAAGCCTGGTATCGTTACCTTGATTCTAAAAAAACGGATGTGTTTAGATTCTACGGACCAAAAACTTACGGGTTCAGTGTTCGATGTGTAAAAGACTAATAAAAATTTCTTTTGAGAATTAGAGTTTATACGGAATAAGGTTTATGAACGAATTGTTTATTTGGGCTAAAACCCTGATTTTTGTAATATTTTTTTTATCCCCGCGCTAAAGCACGTGGCTATTGGCCACGACCTTGCGCCACCGCTAAAGCTATGACGGTACGCAGTTAGGTCGTGGAATTAAATTCGTCAATGAAATTGGACTTTAGTCTAAAAAAATTTAACTGAAACACGATCATAGTCAAATGGTACAAATCTTAATCGATATAAACTCTATTATAATTATTCTGCTGGATTTTTTCGTAGCAATTAATTAATATACCGTATTTGATTCAGGAAAAACCTCACAGATAAGCCTCAGTATTCACTTTCCCTAAACCAATACCAACATTCCGGATTTACCTATATTCATTCGTTAAGTTATTGTAATTAATACTGCAGTTTCATAACCTAAAGTCTACTTATAAATAAAGATTTGATAAGCCTATAACACTCTTAAGGAAACATCCTTAATAGACATTTGCACCGTTCATTAATAGTGATGAACTAAAAAATAAAAATTCAAAAACAGAAAATGAAAATGAAAACAATTTCGAGATTAGTTGCATCTGCTGCCATGGTAGCTGTAGCTATTGCTCCAAGTTTTGCTCAAACAAATCTTGGTGCATCATGTGGATGTCCTCCTGTAGGTTCAAGACCTGAGGTAAGTGTTTCTACCCTTGGTCATACACCCGTTGGTGGTCTTAATGAGTCAGTTCTTACTTCGTCAAATACCATTCTTACTTGCGATAAAATCTGGGTATTAGATAGAAGATATTATGTAGATACTTTAAAAGCAATAACAATAGAGCCGGGAACATTAATCAAAGGGAGAAAATTTTCAACTCCTGATAGTGCGAGCGCACTTATTGTTTCGAGAGGTGCAAAAATTATTGCAGGAGGAACTCCTGATTGCCAGATAGTTTTTACAGGAATAAATGACCCAATGAACGGAACATATGGTGTTTCGCACAGAGGAGATTGGGGTGGACTTGTACTTTTAGGAAGAGCTAAAAATAATTTAACTCTTGCAGCAAATGGTCCTCCAGCAACTGGTAAACAAGCTATATCTGATGGTGTAGGTTATTGCGAAGGCTGGGCTTCTGTTAACCCAAGAAATCACTACGGAAATTCTCCTGGTTTGACTGATGATAACGACAACTCAGGTATACTAAAATATGTTTCTGTAAGACATGCAGGAGCTATCATTTCTACAGGAAATGAATTGAATGCTATCACCTTAGCTTCAATTGGAAGGAGTACAACAATAGAGAACGTTGAAGTAATTTCTTCTGATGATGATGGTATTGAATTTTTTGGTGGAACTGTTAACGTAAAATATGCAGCTGCGATGTTTGGAGCTGATGATATGTATGATTGGGATCAAGGTTATTCCGGAAAAATTCAATTCGCTTTCGGTCTTGCTCCTGACAGCGTTACTTGCAACACGGCTGATAATGGTATTGAGGCAGACACCTGGGATAATAGTGCAACTGGTGCTTCGCCTGATTCCGATCCTATAATTTATAATATGACTTTGATAGGCAACTACAGTACTAATTTAGCTGCGGACAATAGCGCTCATGCTGGGTTTAATGCAAAAGATGGTACCGAAGGTGAGGTTTACAATTCGGTGTTTTCAAACTGGGCTTATGGTTTTGATACCAGGACTGGTACACAGCAAGCTTATGGAAATTGGACTGGTGATCTTTTAAAAGTTAAATGTACTGCTTTCAATAACATCAGAAGAACTGCAATTGGTGGTTACCCTTTGGCTCACAACAGAGTACTTACAGGTATAATTGGTTCAGACACAACTAAATTTACTTCTGATCTTAATACTAAATCATTAACTATCCCTGGCTTTGATCCTATTTGGGCAATGAACACAAGCAACAACACTGTTTCTAATTTGTATGATGCTGTTCCTAATCCTGCTTTAACAACAACTGGATGTCCAACACCAACAGATGGATTTTTTACACCTGCATCATATAAAGGAGCGTTTTCTACTACAGGTAAAAACTGGTTGTCAGATTATTCTTACGCTTCTATGCTGGGATTAACAACAGGACTTGTGCCTTGTCCAACTGATATTAACGGTGATGGTATAACCAACAACGTTGACTTTTTACAATTGTTAGGTCAGTTTAATCAATCTTGTCACTAGAAATAAAAAAGGGGAGGAAGTCTTTCGTACAGACCTCCTCCCCTAATTAAACTAAATATAAAAAAATAAATATAAAAAAAAAATGAAAAAAATACTAATGAGCTTAGGGCTGCTTTTTGCAGGTTACTTTGCTCAAGGCCAAAATGGATTAGAGAATATCATAGTAGAAAAATACTATGTCTCTAATGCAGCGGATGCAACAGGTAGTGTTGGTACATTGCCTGCGGGATCTGTAACATATAGAGTTTATGCAGATATGCTACCAAACTATAAATTCCAGGCACTTTATGGAATTTCTACTCACACACTTAACATTTCTACAAGTACAACCTTCTTCAATAACGAAGATAGAGGTGCAACTTCCCCTAATGGTATAAGTGTAACCAATACCAGAAAAAATTCTGTAATGATTGATTCCTGGTTTTCTGTTGGCGCAACAGCTGCAGGAAAAATGGGTTTGCTTAAAACAGAAGATTCAGATGGATCAATTGGTAACGCAGATGGTATGCTTCAAAATGCAGATACTTCTGCAGGTATACCTATTAACGGTACAGGCTCTCAGGATGGTATGATTGCCGGAACACCTGAATCAGTTAGTTTTGTTGGTCTTACTACTGAACTTGATGTATTTGATGCAACAAGTCAGCAAGGAAGTTCTTTTGTGACAACAAACGGTTCTATTGCTTCACTTAATGGTTCAACGGGTCCAACAACAACGAATAGAGTATTGATCGGACAGTTTACAACAGATGGCGTTTTCGGATTTGAATTAAATATTCAGATTGGAACTCCTTCTGGTGGAACACAAAATTATGTTGCAAGAAATCCTGTTGGAGCTGAAATTTCAATTCCAAGCTTAAGACTTGCACCCAATCAAACGCCCAAAGTAAATATTACTTCACCGGCAAATGGTACACATTTTGTAACAGGCGATATTGTTAACATTACTGCTACAGCATCTGATACTGATGGAACAGTTTCTTCAGTTCAATTTTTTGTTGATGGATCATCAATCGGTACAGATAATATTGCTCCTTATACTGCAGCTTATACTAGTGCAGTTGGAACTCACTCTCTTACTGCAAAAGCAACGGATAACCAAGGTGCTGTAAAAACATCTACAGTTGTTGCTATTATTGTTGGTAACAATACACCTCCAACAGTTAGTGTAAGTGCACCTTCAACAGCAGTTGTTGGCGATAATGTTACCATTTCTGCTACTGCAGGTGATGTTGACGGAGCAATTTCTTCCGTAGAATTTTTTGTAAACGGAGGTTCAATAGGTACAGATAACAGCGCTCCATACACAATGAACTGGACTGCAGTATTAGGTATATCAAGTTTAACTGCAAAAGCAACGGATGACAGAACAGCACAAACTACTTCTTCACCTGCTTCAATTACAGTTGCCGCTAATATTCCTCCTTCAGTTAGCATTACTGCTCCAACTACAGGTTCTGCATTTACTGCTCCTCAGGTTGTAACAATTACTGCTAGTGCAAATGATCCGGACGGAACAGTGACTCAAGTTGAGTTTTTCGTTAACGGTGGTTCAATTGGAATTGACAATAGCGCTCCGTATAGCATTGATTGGGTAAGCGTAATTGGTTCAGCAAATTTAACAGCTAAAGCAACTGATGATAAAAGTACTATCACAACTTCTGCAGGTGTTTTAATTGACGTTGCAGATCCTAATGCACTTCCTTACAAAGTTGTTAGTACAGTTGCAACCTGTCTTCCAAATAGTTTCTGCATTCCAGTTAAAGCAATGGATACAGTAGCTAATGTAATTGGTTATGACGTTGTATTGAACTATGATAACGCAAAAGTAACTCCAACAGGAAACGTTACTGTTTTCAATACATTAATTAATCCAACTTGGGTAGATGTTGTAAATAGTATCGATGGAGCAAATGGATTGATGAACATTTCAATTTATTTTAACTCTTCTGCTCCTGGAAATGCAAACTTCCAAGGTATAGGAAATCTTTTCTGTGTTGAGTTTAACAAAACTGCAGGATTTAATTCAGTTGACAACACTACAATTGATGTTTCTTCATTACAGGAAAGTTATTTCGTAGGTGTTTCTGCGAAACTTGTTCAGTCAGGTGACTATACAACATACAGAGATACTGTATTTAATGGATCACTTAAGTTCTGGTCAGACAACAGTCCGATTAAATATAACTCTGCTAATCCAAATGATTATGTAGCTACAAATATTTACGGTAACAATGTTACTTGCAATAATCAGTCTGCAACAGCTGTTCAACCAGACTTGTCAGGTAATTTTGTATACAGCCTGAACAATGGACTTGATATCAATTTAGAGAAAGATATTCTTTCTGGAACTGATGTTCAGCCAGTAGTTAACGGTTTTGATGCTTTCTTAGTTCGTAAAGTGTTGGTTAACGATGCTAGCTTTATTCCTTCAGCATATCAAATGCTTGCAATGGACGTAAACTTAGATGGTGTAGTAAGTGCAGGCGACGTTTCTCAAATTAACCAAAGAGCAGTATTAATGATTCCTGAATTTAAGCAAGCTTGGAACTATAATGCTCAAGGTGTTTCTGATGGCCGTGCGTCAAAAGATTGGAAATGGATAGATTCAACAAGAGTTAGTTCAGATCCTTCTTATGTAATATCTGGTACTTATCCAGGAAATGACGGAATTGGTTTTTCTAAATCTCGTGTACCTGTTATTTCTTTCTGTTTAGAAGTTCCTGTAGCTGATTTTGCTAATTGTCCTTTGATTTCTAGCGAAACATATAGAGGTATATTGGTTGGAGACATCAACGGAAATTATGCTTCTGTAAATGGCGGACCAAATTCATTTAAACAAGGTGGAAATGATAAAGTTGTTTTTGATGTGGCTCATGCAGTTACGTTTGGTAACTATATTGATGTTCCTGTTTCAATTGTATCTGCGAATCCAGTAAATGCATTAGACTTCGCAATGATAACAAACGAAAACAACATTGTGTATAACTCGATCATAGATAACACTACTTATCTACAATCACTTGCAAATTATAACTCAGGTGATAACACACTGCGTTTCACTTCGAACAGCTTACAGAACTATGATTTAACTAAATCACAAGTATCAGTACGCTTTTCTATGAACGCAGCTCAGGTTAATGTTGCTGATTTTATTTCAACAGCTGCTTACCTGAATGGTGATAAAGTAAACGTTGAGTTCTTAGGTGCTGCTACAAGCACTGCTGATATCAGCGGAAACACAAACCAAATAAGTGTTTATCCAAACCCTGCAAAAGATGTATTGAACGTAACAGTTGATGAAAATTCATATGTTCAAATATTAGATGCAACTGGTAAACAAGTATTTGTACAGTTAAATGCATATGCTAATCAAAATCAAGAAATTGGAATCCAAAATCTTGCAAATGGGGTGTATATGGTGAAAGTTTACAACGATAACTTCGTAGCAATACGTAGAGTAGTTGTTAGTCACTAATAATTAAAATTTGAATGGAAAACTCCCCCGGATTTTCGGGGGAGTTTTTTTTAACATAGCCTTCATATAAATTTCATTATTCAGAAGCCTTCAGTTTGATTAATTCATGTAAGATTGCCTGATAATTTCAAAAGTGGAAAAAATATTTTTTTATTTAATTATAATGTTTTTTGGGTTGTCGCCAATTGCCAAAGCTTCTGCATTCAACAATAATATTGAACATTCTGCTGCACCTGCTTTGCAAACCATTAATACAAGTGACTCCGTTATTTTTGATCTGTCGAATGCCGTGCTTGTAAATAGTACTACGATTGACATCCCGGTTTCAATTTCTACCAATGATACTATATATGCTTTAGACTTTTCTTTTAAGTTTAATGAGGCGGTGCTTACTTATGATACAATGTTTAATTTCAAATCGTATCTTTTTGCTTTAATAAATTTTAATACTATAGATCGTAAGCTAAGGTTTACGTCAAGCAGCTTAACTCCGGTTGAGCATAATACTAAACTTGTTTCTCTTCGTTTCCACCTTTCGGCACCTTGTAAAAAGATTACTGTTGCGGATTTTAATACAATAACAGTTTATCTTAATGGTGATCCATGCAGTTACAAAATAACTAATCTTCCCAATTATACACCCGAAGCTAATTTTACAAATGGTCCGGCATGCTCGGGAGTAAATACAATTTTTAATGATGCATCTGCAATCAATGGGGGGACGATAACTACTTGGTCCTGGAATTTTGGTGATGGAAATACTTCAACACTTCAAAACCCCGTTACTTCTTATACTAATACAGGTGTATACACCGTTACGTTACTTGTTACTTCTAATTCGGGTTGTCCGGATACAAGCGTTAAATCTATTAATGTAAATGTTGCCCCGGTTTCGAGTTTTACGTATTCAACTAATTGTAGTACAAGCTCAGCAATTTTTATTGACAATTCATCTATTTCTTCCGGCTCGATTATTTCTTGGTTATGGAAATTTGGTGACAGTGATTCGAGCGCATTGCAAAACCCTGTGCATCCTTATCAAACAAGTGGAACATATTCTGTTACTCTATTTGCAACATCTGATTCAGGTTGTACCTCCGCACTTTCTAACAATATAACCCTTAATATTCCTAACGCAAATTTTGGAGTGCAGAATGCTTGTGCCGGTTCTATAGTTAATTTTTCGGATAGTTCAACAAGTTCTTCAGGAACAATTAACTATTGGAAATGGTATTTCGGTGATGGAAATACAAGTCTCTTGCAAAACCCTTCTTATACCTATTCAATTTCGGGAACTTATACTGTTAGCTTAAAAATTGGAACAAGTACTGGCTGTTCCGATAGTCTTGCTAAAATAATAATCATTGATGGTAAACCTATTGTAAAATTTGGTGCTGATAATTTGACTGGATGTTCTTTGCTGAATGTTCAGTTTACAGATTCCTCTATTGCGCCAATTGGATCAACATATTTGTGGGGTTTTGGTGACGCAAGCACATCCACTACACAAAGTCCATCCCATGCATATTTAAATAGTGGTACTTATACAGTTAAGCATATTGTTACTACCTCCGCAGGTTGTAAAGATTCATTGACAAAGCCTGCTTACATTTCAATTTATAATTCACCTGTCGCAAAATTTGGTGCAGCGAATGGTTGCGTAGGATCAAATACAAATTTATCAGATAGTTCATCGATATCATCAGGAACTATTTCTACCTGGATTTGGAATTGGGGAAATGGTAATTCAGGCTCACAGCAAAATCCTCTCTACTCCTATACTGTATCAGGCACTTATACAATAAATTTAAAAGTAACATCCGATCATGGATGCGCTGACAGTATATCAAAGGTTGTGATAATGCAAGACAAGCCTATTGTAAAATTTGGTGGCTCAAACTTAACGGGATGCTTGCCGCTAACGGCATACTTCACCGACTCTTCAATTACATCTTCAGGATCAACTTACTTTTGGAGTTTCGGGGATGCTGGAACCGCAACAACTGTGAATGCAACACATACTTATATTACCAATGGTAATTTTAGTATAAAACATATTGTAACTACCTCTGCAGGATGTTCCGATTCACTGACTAAGCCAGGTTCAATAACAGCCACCGGACCAACCGCTTTTTTTGTTGCAAATCCAGATTCTGTTATTTTACCTAACACTATAATTTCCTTTTCAAATTTATCTACTGGCGAGAAAACTTCCTTATGGAATTTTGGTGACAGCACATTTACGTATCAAAAAAATCCAACACATACGTTTCCGGGAGAGGGAATATACAGGGTTTGTTTGACGATAACCGACTCCGCATCTTGTACAGATGTTTATTGCGATACAGTTAAAGTATTAGTTCCTTTTTTAATAGCAATACCAAGTGCGTTTACCCCGAATGGCGATAATGCAAATGATGTGTTATTGGTAAAAGGAGGTCCATTGCTGGAAATGGAGTTAAGAATTTTTAATGAATGGGGTAATCAGGTATTTATTTCTTCTTCACAAACAATTGGTTGGGATGGAAAATATAATTCGGTAGCGCAACCGGAAGGATTGTATGCATTCATATTAAAAGGAATAGCAGCTGATAGCTCAACTGTTGATATGCATGGAGTTGTAAATCTTATAAGATAATGAAAAGGAGTTTATTAAAATTATTTTTGGTTTCCACTTTAGTATTTTTCCATTGGAGGATTGTAGCGCAGGATTTCCATCTATCCCATTATGATGCAAATCCGATTTACCTTAATCCAGCATTAACCGGAATGCGTTTTGATTTAGACTGGAATTACAGAGCTGTTGTAAATTATCGAGAGCAAGGAGGAAAATATCTTGGTGGTGCAAACAGAACATTCGCGGCCGCACTGGACAAACCCATTAATAATAAATTTTCTATTGGGGAATTTATTGTGAATGATAGAACAGTAAATGGCTCTTTCAATACATTTAATTTTATGTTATCAACAGCTTACAGGGTTATTCACGAAGCCGCAAATGGAAATGATAAGCATAATCTTTCTGTAGGCTTGCAGATGGGTATTTTACAAAAAAGTATTTATCCAGCAGATTTTGTTTACGATTCCCAATATTCACCCAGTTCTTTAGATGGATTTGACAGGAGCCTATCTACCAATGAAAATTTTAGAAAGGAAAGTTATTTTCGACTTGATGCCAATATGGGAGTGTTTTATAAATGTGTCGACGTATCAAAAAAATATTTTCCTTATGGCGGAATTGCGGTTCATCATATTACTCAGGCAAACAAATCTTTTTTTGGTGAAACATATAAAGCGCCAATTCGATATACAATCCATGGGGGGTGTGAAAACATAATTGGTACAAGTATTAAAATTCAAAGTCAATTGTTGTACATGAATCAAGCAAAAGCAAATGAGCTTAACCTTCAGGTATTTGGATATTATAAGTTGGAAGGAACGGATTATGAGCCTTTGCTTGGTTTGGCATGGAGAAACAAAGATGCTGTTATTTTGCATTTAGGTCTCAAGCAAAAGAACAATATTTACAGACTTAGTTATGACATTAATACTTCGTATCAAAAATTGTACAGCAATGGAAGGGGTGGATTTGAAGTGTCAGTGCTTATAGCACCGGGAAGGAAAAAGGCAGAAGAATCTCCTGCACTACCAGAGAAGGAGCCTGTGAATGGTTTAAATTAATTTACAATTAATTCACGTAAAAATAATTTGCCAATGACATTCTGCTTAATCTCAGTGATTACTTTGGTATAAATTAAGTAAACTAAACCTCTATAGATTGAAAATCCTTAGGTTTAAATGAAAGAATGAAATTCTTAAAAAAATTAAGAACGTCATTGCGAACGTAACGCAGTGGAGTGAAGCAATCTCTTCATTAAGACAGATTGCTTCGTCGTACCTCCTCGCAATGACGGTAAGAATTAAAATTTGTATAAACTGGAAGTCTTGCACTGAATGTGCATAGTTTCAAAAACGAAAGTAACAATGAAAATTTTTTTACCAATAATTTGTATTGCATTTTTAAGCATTTTGTATAATAAATTATCCGCACAACATACCACCAACCTTCTACAGTTACCGGGGATAACAACGATTAATGCTTCCGATACTGTTGTTTTTGATTTAACTCAGGCAACGGTTGTTGGTACTGATGTTGAATTTCCTGTATTTATTTTAACCGATGATACGATTAATGCGCTTGACTTCTCTTTGAAATATAATCATGCTAATCTTTTATACGATACAATTTTAAATCTAACAGGATATATGCAGGTGCTTTCGTATTATAACCCAAATGATTCTACGATACGATTCACATCGAACAGTCTTACACAGTATGCAAATGCAACTCCATTAGTAAAAATTCGCTTTAATATGTTGGCTGCTCAAATGCTCAGCACTGATTTAAATACGTTGAAGGGATATTTGAATGGAACAACTTGTAGCGTTAAGCTTTTGGGTGCAATTGTTACAGGCATCCAAGTCCTTCAAGATATAGCGGTGGAAGTATACCCTAATCCATCACTCGGACACTTTTCAATATTATCTGAAAAATTTATTAAAGAAATAATAATATATAATGTGGCTGGTGAACAAGTTTACATGAATACTCCCGAAAATTCCAAATCAATAAATTGTGATTTGAGAAATTATGAAAATGGAGTTTATTTTTTAAAGGCAACGACGGTTGATGGACTTTTCATCCGGAAACTTATTGTTAGCCATTAATTATCTCTTAAATGATTATTCTTTCCGTCCACAACCACCTTCAAGGATTTGGAAAAGATTTCAGCAAAGACTGTCCGTTTACCACTCAATGGTTCTCCGTCATAATGCAAAGGCCCTGGTTGTTTTCTTTGTAGAATTACTTTTTTCGCTTGATATGTATTTACATAGGCAGAAGAGGCTATTTTTTTATTGAACATTTTAATGGCAATGGAAGGAATTTTCCAAAAGGGAAATTGTTTAATAAGGGTTACGTTGAGTATACCATCATTAATTTTAGCTGTTGGGGCGATATACGCATTGTTACCGTATTGTGAAGCATTGGCAATTGTAACCAAAAAAGCTTTTTCGTGTATTGGTTTATCATCAATAGTAATTTCATACTCTTCAGGCCTATAATTTTTTAATGCTCCAAGAGTTAATTTACAGTAGGTAAAGAACCCTCTCGATTTACTTGTCGCAAAAAGATTGCCTATAAGTGCGTCAAAACCTACTCCACAAGTACACAAAAATAAATGACCATCTATTTGCCCGCTGTCAATTTCAACTGATTCTCCCTTTAATACAATATCAAGGGCTTTTTTCGTGTTAAGCGGAATCCCCAAGTGCCTTGCAAATCCATTTCCTGAGCCCATTGGAATTATACCTAATGCTGTGTTTGTATTCACAACTGCCTGTGCTACCTGATTAATTGTACCATCGCCTCCAACAGCAACGGCTATATCATAATTACTCTCTTTAATTTTTTTTGATATTTCATGTCTTTGTTCA
>Ga0163151_10008454_pt1 | contig 11606 bp, 12 predicted proteins | sample OliLakLV19MP5IB2_FD_145596 | JGI IMG/M metagenome (GOLD analysis project Ga0163151, IMG submission 145596) | Freshwater microbial mat bacterial communities from Lake Vanda, McMurdo Dry Valleys, Antarctica - Oligotrophic Lake LV.19.MP5.IB-2 | ecosystem: Environmental > Aquatic > Freshwater >...
CCGAGACAGGGCGAGAATGTTTCGCGCGGCGTTCGCGTCCCGGTCCACGACCGAGCCACACGCCGCACAGGTGAAGGTCTCGCCCGAACCGCAGTCCGTGAACGCGCCGCAGACCGAGCAGCGACGCGACGTGTATGCCGGGTCGACGACGACGAGTCGACCACCTGCCCGCTGAAGTTTGTATGTGAGCTGACGGCGGAACTCACCGAGGCTCGCATCGGCCATCACCCGGTTCAGTCCGCGCTTGCCGCGGCCCTTCCGGGTCATGTTCGCGACCCGAAGGTCTTCGATCGCCACCACGCGGAACCGAGAGGAGATCGCCGTCGTCGCCTTGTGGAGCGCATCCTTGCGGGTGTTTGCGATCCGACGATGGATACGTCCCACGGTCCGGACCGTCCGACGACGACGGCCGCTGCCCTTCTTCCGACGACTGACGACCTTCTGAGCCGCACGGAGCTTCCGGGCATGGCGGAGCAGCGCCCGGCGGTTCGGCACGACCTCGACCGATCCGTCGGGCGTCGCGAGCACCGCCAGCTTCCGAACGCCCAGATCGATTCCTACTTCGGGAAGCACATCGGGATCGATCCCGGGCGCCTCCGGAACCTCGACGCGTACCGAGGCGAACCACGCGCCGTGCTCCTGGACGAGCGACACCGAGGCGTAGGCGCCGTCGGCCGCGTAGCCCCGATCTCCCGGAGCGATCCGGACCCGTCCGAGTCGGGGGAGCTGGATGTGGGTTCCTTCGACCCGGATCGTTCCGGTCAACCGGAAGTGGCCTTCCCCTTGCCGCTTCGCTTTGAACCTCGGAAACCCGGGCCGTTCACCCGCCTTACAGCGGCGGAAGAACCCGGTGAACGCACCATCGAGATCGCGAAGCGCCTCCTGAGGCGCGCACTTCGAGGACTCCCGCATCCACGGCACACCGCCGCTGTCGACAGGCGTGTCCTTGAGCTGATTCAGCTCCCGGTGCAGGTCGATGGCGGACGGGACCTTCGGAGCGTCCGCCATCGACGTCCCGACCTCGGTCGCATCCTTTCGGCTCTCCCATGCCGCTTTCTTCCGGCGCAGTCCCCAGTTGTACGCCCACCGTGCACACCCGGCTGCCCGAGCCAACGAAACGCGTTGGGCAGGGGACGGACGGAGACGGATCCGGCGGGACAGGAGCATCAGGGCGTCTCCGCAGCAGCAGCGACGGCACGCGCGGCCCGATTCGACGCGGCACGGCGGCCGTAGATCCGAGCGCACATACAGGTGACCACGTCCACGAAGTCCTGGACGATGTCAAGCTGTTGCTCGCCCGCTTCCATGACGATCAGCCTCCGGTCCTGTGCCGTCAGCGCCGCCTCGATGTACTCGACGCCGAACCGAGCGAGCCGATCGCGGTGCTCGACCACGATCGTCCGAACCGACGGATCGGACAGCAAGCGGGAAAGCTTGCGCCGGTGCCCGTTCAGTCCGCTGCCGATCTCTTCGACCCGCTCGACGTTCGCGAGTCCGCGACCCGAAGCGAAGGCGGCGAGGCGCTCCATCTGCCTTCCGAGATCCGCTTTCTGATCAGTAGACGAGACGCGCCCGTACAGAGCGACACGCCCGGCGGGGGCGGGCGTCATCGGTAGGTCGCAGATCACGCGGTAGTGCCCGCCGGGCGTACGTTCCACCGGAACGGGCATCGTCCCGGCAGTTGCCCAAGCGAGAGCGGTCCGGTAGTGGACGCCCTGCTCTTCAGCCCAGGTCGACAGTTTCTTGCGACTCATGCAGGTATGTTACTACTTGAGGGTGCAGTTGTCAACCCCCGGAGACCTACCGGACAGGCACAGGCATGTACTGCGGGGCCGCGACGAGGGGCCGGACGACGACAAGGTCGGAGGAGAGGAACTCGCCGTGGCCGACGAGCGCCCGGCGCTCCTCCATCGCGGTGATGCGCTCCGGGTGCACGATCTGCACCGTCTCGACCACCACGTCGGCGAAGTCGGGGTCCGGCACGACCCGGGCGGCGAGCACCGGCCGGCGGACGACGGCCCGCAGGAAGGCGTAGCGGCTGCGCGGATCGGAGATCGACCGGGCCTTCGCGGCGACCTCCTTGCCGAGGTCGCGGCGCATGTGGACCACGAGCTCCGCGACGTGCTGCTCCTGCTCGGGGCGCACCGGCCGGTTCATTCCGGCCGCGTAGACCCCGTTCAGCTCCCACGAGGAGCCCATCCGGTCGAACACGCAGAGGAGAGCCAGATCGGACGGACCGGCCGCCTGCGTCACGAGCACGAAGGACTTCATGCCGGACTCGAGCGCCGCCGTCCACGCCGGGCAGTCCGACAGGTCGAGGGCCGAGGTCGCGGTCGCGAGTGCCGACGGCGAGAGCAGCTCGGTCGCGACCCAGCCGTCCGTCCAGGTCAGCACCTTCCGGTAGCGGAATGGACCGGAACTGTCGACCGGCACGAACGACAGGCCGATGAGCCCGAGGGCGCCGCCGATGACCGCGAGGGAGAGGGGGTCCATGGGGCTCCTAGCCGAAGACGCGACCGCCCATGCGGCGGTACTGGGGGAGGCCGACCGAGGGGGCGCGGTGGCCGGAGAGGATGTACTCCTCGTGCAGCCACTGCCCGTAGCCCTCGGCGTCGATCGAGACCGCCCCGAACCGGTCGGCGACAGCGAGGCCGAGATCAGACCGAATGTCCGCCTCGCCGACGAGGACGGCTCCGTCGGAGAGGAAGCCGACCACGGCCTCCATGTCGTCGATCACGGAGCGCAGGACGAGCCAGTAGTGCGCGTTCTCCGGGTCGAGGGCGGCGGCGGTGTCATAGATCTGCCGGCACTCGTCGAAGGCCCGGCGAATGTCGGCCCGGCGGCTGCGCATCGCCTGGCGGACGCGCTCGGTCTCGAGGGTGTCGACGGACATCGCGTCGACCAGGATGCGGCTGTTCTGGCGCCACGACGATGCGACGGACCGGGAGAGCTCGGAGATGTGGACCGAGCCGCTGCCGGCGCGCAGCCCGCGGTTGCGGCCGATCCAGGCCGACCAGATCTGAGCGTCGAGCACGTCGATACCGACCCAGGGCCGGACGATGCGGGTGCACAGCAGGAGGAACGGACGACCCACCCGCTGCATCACGAGCGACTCGACGAGGAGCGGCTCCGAACGGACCGCGTCCCGGAACGAGGCCCCCATCAGCACGTCGCCCTGGCCGCAGATGCGCACCCAGAGCTGCTGATCGTCGGTGGGACCCTGCCGGACGGGGCGTCCGGAGGCGGAGAGCCCGGCGACGGCGAGGCTGCCCACGGAGGCATAGATCAGCAAGGTGTCCAACTGGGCTCCTTCCTACTCATGCTAACCTCCAACCATAGCGAGAACACCTTCAGACCGCAGCCGCATCCTCCGCCCCTTCTTCCGGACAATGGTGAACGGTACCGAGAAGTCGCGCAGGTCCATCCTCTCGACCAGCACGGCACCGAGGCCCTCGAGCGCCCGGACGACGAAGATGGCGTCGTCGATCGGGTCGCCGCGACCCTCGGAGATCTTCGCGGACCGCTTCGCCACCTTCTCGAGGAGTGCCCACCCAAGCTTGGCCGACAGAAAGGTGCCGTTTCCCAGGGACTCGATGTGTCCGGAGCAGTATCCTCGGCTCCGCGGATCTAAATCCGCCTGCGGCTCGAACTCCTGCCAGCGCACGCGGAACGACGCGAGGTTCGACTGCGAATCGAAGCGCTCGAGGTACCCCGCGTCGAGCAGCGACTTCCACCAGCCGCCGATGTGTCTCGCGGTCTCCTGGTCCCGGTACCCGGCCCTGTTATCGATCGTCTGCTCGTACAGCTCCGCAACCTGCTCGACCTTGGACATGAAGACGTGCAGGTTCAGCTGGACGTACGACGAGTTCTGGTCCCTGTCGCGGGACAACTCGTAGCACAGGACCTTGGGCGCATCGTCGGACACGCAGGAGCCTATCCTGGTGGGCCCAGAGGATAGGAGAAGGCATGTGGACTGCGTTACTCGGAGCCATCGCGGCAGCCCTGCTCGGGGGCGACGACCCCCGGTCTGCCCGGAGGAGGAGGTCCGCCCTCGGCCTGTTCGTGGAGGACGGAGATCCGCAGCTCGAGCTCGGGCTGCGGGCCCCGGGATTCTCCATCTCATCCGACTGGCTGGTCCCGGTGCAGATCTGGGAGGACGGCGGGGGACTGTGGCGGGTGATCGGACAGAAGGGCCTCGACGCCGTCGAGGCCGACCTCCCCGTCGAGAAGGGCAAGAATGGGGAGATCCTGCACTGGAACCGGCGGTCCATCCTGTCCGAGATCGACCCCGCGAACTGGGATCCGACGAACGTCAGCATCGGCAGATCTGACGAGGTGTACGTCTACGTGGAGGGACCGAGGTTCGGGGGCCGGCCCTCCGTCCTCGCCCACGTCAACTTCGAATATGCGGACACGGGGCAACTGTCCGTCGCGAAGGGGGTGCCGCCGAACGGCTCCCTCGCCCACCTCCGGCTCCTGCAGTTCGCCGCCGAGGCCGGATGGAACACGCACACGGCGTCGAAGATCTGGCCCAAGGTGGCGCTCGTGACCCGGCCGGAGGCGCTCGAGGCCCTGCACCGGGCCGGCTCGTTCCCCCACGCGGAGGTCGAGGCCTACGAGAAAGAGTTGCTCGCGAGCCCCGACTGGGATGTCCGGCAGGTCGGCGTCTGGCTCGGCCGCTGGATGGTCCTCGAAGAATCCTTCTCCCTCGTCCGCAGCCTGGTCGAAGATCGGGACCGGTGGGATTCTGCGCAGCCAGATGACGACGAGATCTTGGACGAGATCCGCGAGTCCAACGAGGAGGCGGCGGAAGAGATCTTGGCGGAGATGTCAGCGGAGCAGGAGGACGGCGTGCACTCGCGGACCTTCGACCACATCCGCAGGTCGAGGATCGAGGAACTGAACTCGGATCTGACTGCCGAATACGTCTCCCTCCTCGAGTCCGCCGACGACGAGGCCTCGGCCGCATCCGACCTCCTCGACGGAAACTTCGTCGAAAAAAACGTCACCCATAAGAAGAGGGCCTGGGATCTGAAACGGGACGGGGACAGCCGGTACGACGAGCCGTTGGCCACCATCGAGCTGACCCAGGATATCGACGGCTCGTTCTTGTACGACCTCGACCGCTTCATGTCTCGGTCGGTCAAGGAGTCCCCCCGGTGCCCGGGCGTGCTCCGGACCCTGTGGGCGGCCGGTTTCGTCGAGACGGCCGAGGAGAGAGCGAAGAGGGCCGGGGCCGTCGCCTGGGAGTTCCCCGGCCTGTACCAGGCGGAGTGGGAACTCTGGGCGCTGATGGGCGTGTACCAGCCGAAGGGGAACGAGCCGACGTTGCTGTTCCTCAAGATCTCGGCCGACCATGGGCTGCTCGAGGAACCCGTCAGACTCGCGTGGGAGAAGCTCCTTCTCGCGTTGCAGGACCCCATCCCTTTCATGGCTGAGCACGGTCTGGTTCGTTAACTAATCGGGTTAGCCTCTCGTATGTAGGCCCGCTCCGCCGTACCTCCCGTCGGATGCCGGCGCGGAGGGATCCGGTGCCCGAGACCGAAGCTGAGTTGGACGGAATACGCCGCGAGCAGCTTCGGCTGCTCACAACGATCGAGACCATGCGCAGGGTCCAGGCCATGTCTCCGGACCAGCCGCCAGGCAGCATGTCCGAGGCGGAGCTGGCCCGCAGGCTCGTCTACGACCTCATCACAACGCTGACCCGCAATGAGGTCGTCCTCCTGACCGCCACCGAGGCCATCGTCGAGCAGACCGAGGTCCAGCGGCGGGTCGCGGACATGCGGGAGGCCGAGCTCAACATGCAGCGTCGGGAGCTGCGGCTCAACGAGCAGAAGAGGGAGAACGAGGTGGCTCGGGACCAGAGGTACTGGAGCGCCCTCTCCCGGGCCGGGAACGCGTTCGGCGCCTGGGCGTGGAATATCATCTCCCACGAGCGGACCGTTTCGGCAATCGTCGGCGGCATCGTCGTCCTCATCGGAATGCTTACCGCCGCGGCCACGTCCGGCTCCCTAGGCGAGAAGGGCTGCGGCCCGTGAGCGACCATCGGGGCGTGGCCGCGGCCCGCAGACCCAGCACGGTCAACGAGATCAGAAAGTTGTGTTTTAGGACACCTTCCGGAAGGGACTGGCATACGGCACTGTTTCAAGTACAATGCTAATGGGAGGTATCAATGCGGGATCCGTACACCGAGGTGAGACGCCGGGTGGCATCCGGAGAGTCCCTCGACCTGTCGCAGGCCCTGGTGCCGGCCGGCCACAAGGAGTTGTCCCACGCGTGCGAGATCGTGACCGGCAGCCGCCGAACGCCGGACGAACCCCGCGAACGACCGCCGCAGAGCGCCGCGAACCGGGCGTAGCGCGACCGCGTCATCCGGGCGACCGAATGCTCGACGCTGGACGCCCGCCACGCGCTGGAGCGCCACGGTGGGCACGAGCCGGCCGCGATCGACTGGCTCCGCCGCAGCGTCGTGCGGATGCGATCTGCGTCGTCTGCCGCGACCGGGCGGGACCGTGAGGCTCCTACACGCCGCAGTGCCTCATACCTCGAGGACGAGGACCGTCTTCTTCGCCCGGGTGAGCGTCGTGTAGACGATCTTCTTCGCCTCGATCGGCTTCTTCCCCGCCAGCCACTTCAGCCAGTTGTCGAGCACGAAGCACACGTTGTCCCACTCCGACCCCTGCGCCTTCCACGGGGTGAGCGCGTAGCCGTAGTCGACGTGGAGGAACTGTTCCGGGTTCCTGACGTGCGCGAGCTTCGCCCGGGCCCGCTTGAAGTCGCCGATCTCGGCCCCGATCGAATCAGCGTGCACGAAGTAGACCTCCCCGTCGGAGTGCACCCGCAGGAGCCTTGAGTCGTTCCCCTCGTCGTCGCAGACGACCGAGACCGCGTCGACCCGGATCGTCTCTCCGTTCATCTTCCCCACCGCCTTGTTGTTGAGGAGCACCACGAGCTGCTCCCCCTTGCAGATGGAGTCCTCCTCGAACCCGAGTTCAATCCGGGCGAGCCGGTTGATGCCGCGGCGGGCGCTGTTCCTGCAGCAGATGACGACCGAGTCCTGTCCGGTCCGCAGGCTCTCGACGATGAACCTGGCCGCGTCGACGGCGGAGCCTCTGGACCGGACGTAGGCGTCACCGATGGACTCCCGGCGCATGCGCTGTCCGAGCCGCACCTCGGTCGCGACGAGCAGGATCGGCGACTCGAGCGCCTGGCGGTGGACCGTCGTGAGTTGAGTCGTCGGGTTCTCGAGGTCCGGCCCCACGTCGGAGGCGACCGCGGGGATCTGCTCGGGGTCCCCGACGAACAGGAGCTGTACCGACGTCCCCGCGGCGAGCAGCAGGTCCTCGTAGATCTTCTTGCCGACCATCGAGGCCTCATCGACCACGAGGAGGCCCCTGCGGCCGTCGAGGAGCTTCTCTCGGCGCCCACCGAACAACGGCTGGCCCTGCGACCCCTCTCGGACCCGGGTGTAGAGGAGGGCGTGGGTCGTGCTCACCGACTCGCCGACGATGTCCGACAGCCGGGAGGCCGCCTTGCCCGTCGGCGCCGCCCAGAAGACGAACCAGCCGTCCTCCCGCAGGCGCTCCGCCAAGATCCGCATGAGCGTCGTCTTGCCGCTCCCGGCCGGGCCGGCGAGGGTCGAGACCTTGGCGCCCGACCGGATGTTCTCGACGAGGGTGGAGAGCCCGTCGTCCTGGTCCTGGGAAGTCTGCATCCCCGAGGCTAACTTGTTGTCACTGACTGTGTCAACGCGGCGGAAGCGGGTCCCGAGGATAGTCTCCGCCATGAGCCTCTTCACCAAGTTCTGTGACCTGTTCAGGAAGCGTCAGGCATTGACCTTGCCCACCCCGGGCATCGACCCAGATCCGGACACCTCCCCCACCGCCGTCCCGATCGAGCGGACCGACCGTCCGACCGACCCCACAGATCCGGAGATCCTCATCCCCGTCGCCAGTCCGTCCGCGCCACCGATCCCCGTGGTCACGGGTCCGACGCCGCCGGCACCTCCTTTCGTCGTCCCGCGGCCACCGGCCGCGGACCTCGACCCCGAGAAGCGACGGATCGTGTGGTCGATCTTGTCCGTGTTCGAGACGGGGCGTCCCGAGGGGGACTACTCGGCGGTCGCGGTCCTCCGGGACGGCGCCGGGTTCTCCTACGGAAAGCACCAAGCGATCGACCGGTCCGACACCCTCGACGCGATCGTGCTGCGGTACCTCGATCTCGGCGGCGGCCGGTACGGAGAGGACCTCCGTCCCTTCCTCGACTACCTCTCCGAAGACGCGTCCACCCGGCTCGACCCGGAGCGGCTGGCGTCGTGGCCGACCGAGGCCCGGGAGCTGATGATCCTCCTCCAGAAGGCTGGGGACGACCCCGTGATGCGGCGGGCGCAGGACGAGATCTTCTCCGAGATGTACTGGGACCCGTGCAGGAAGAAGTGCCTCGCGATGGGACTCGTCCTGCCGCTGTCCTGGGCCGCGACCTACGACACCACGATCCAGTCTGGCCCGACGGGCATCGACAACATCCGGAAGCGCTTCGCCCAGTCCCCGCCAGCCTCGGGCGGCGACGAGCGCGCCTGGACGCGGGCCTACCTCGAGGCGCGCCAGCTGTGGATCTCAAGGTTCCACAACCCGGAGCACCCGGAGCGCAACGCCACCGTCCAAAGCACCACGTACCGGACCGAGTCGCTGCTCGACCTCTGCGACGCAGGCAACTGGGAGCTGGCCACCCCGGTCCAGATCTCGAGACCGAGGGCGGTGATCGTGTGAGCCGGGACCCGGCCGACGCGCCCGTCGTCCTCTACCGCTGGCCCGACGGGTCGCACGTGCAGGTCGAGTTCCACGGATCTTGGGACGACGCGGCGCAGGCGAACGTGGTCACGAGACTGTTCACGCTCCAGTGCGCCAACGGGGCGGCGGCGACGTTCCGGCTCCTCCCGGCCGCTACGGGTTTCTACCTCGTGGGACCGAGCCCCCTGCTGCCGCCGGCCGCCGAGCCCCACCTCCGGGGGTTCCTGCTCGAGGATGGCGTGCCGAATGGCGAGGTATTCCTCGCCAATAGCGCGATCCTGCGCACCCCGATCTTCGTGCCGGACGACCTGTGGGACCGGCGGCACGAGATCGCGGCGCGCGACCACGTCGAGGGGGCCGGCGGCCTGGTCTCGAGAGAGCCCTTCCTCGGCGTCGTCCGTAGCCTCGTCCTCAGAAGGGTTCTCCTCTCGCCAGATCTGAGGCACAAGGACCTGTGGATCGCGAGGGTCGGGAGGAATCTTATGGTCGCGAACTATCTGCCGTTCGACCAACTCGTCGACGAGGTACTGGCGAAGCACCTAGCCTTCCAGGAGAGTGACCGGGATCGAACGCGGCAGGAACTCGCGCCGAGGGGCGAGTGGGTCCGACCGACGCCCGAAGAAGTGGAGCTCTTCCTGCTGCTCGGCGAACGCCTGCCGTTCCTCTGGGATGCCGAGAATGCGAGGGACTGGTCCAGGGCAGAGCGGTGACCTCATGATCTTGGGCCGCTGACCGGGGACCACCTACGGAATCGGGCCGAGCGGGAACCCAGCCACCGCGGCCGCATCGAGGGCGGTGTCCATCGCGACGAGGTAGGCCGCGATGCGGTCGATGGCGCTCCGGACCTCCGTCGGAGAGGTGTCCCACGGGGTGGCGTCGAGCGTGTTGAACGTCTGGTTGCCCAAGATCTGCCCGAAGACGCCGCCGGCCAGGTTCAACTGGTTCGTGTTGATGCTTCCACCGAGCCCGGCATACGTATCCCCGCCGGAGATGAAGACCTCGGCAGCGCCCAGGCCCCGGACGACCTCCTCGTCGATCGTGACGGACCCAGAGGCGTAGAACCCCATGTTGCAGAACAGGGCGTCGACGGCGAAGACCTCGTAGTTGGCGCCGCCGTCGACGTTGCCGCCGAAGTGGGAGAACGGATCGCAGTGCAGCGCCAGGATAGAGTCGTTCGTGACGCGGATCATCTCGACCGTGCCGGTCGCGGTCCAGTACGCCCTGTACCCGCACCTCATGAGGTAGACGGCCCCGGCCCCGCCCGTGTCGATCGTGAAGAGGGGGACGACGGTGCCGAGGAACACGAGGGTGAGGTACGAGGTCTCCCCGGTCCAGTCCCCCGTGAAGGTCACGCCGTCGGCGATCCCGAGCTTGACGTTGTTCTGCAGGAACTCCTGCCCGACGAGCGAGATCTCCGTCATGTCGTAGGCCGCGGCGGGGCCGACAGGGACGGCGACGACTGGGTCTGCCGGCACGACGTAGATGTCCTTGAGTCCCGGCACCGCCGCTGCCGCCGCGTGGACCGCGGCCCAGGTGGTGTAGACCCCGTTGGCTGGGTCTGCGGGGCCGGCCTCGAGGAGCGTGAAGCTGGCCCGTCCTCCTGCCCCGCCGCCCGAACCGATCGCCGTCCACGCCGTGGCGCCGTCCGTGTTCTGCCACACGCTGCCCGCCGCCGCGTCGTCGAGGAAGAGGGAGCCGCGGCTCGCCCTGACTACCGCGTTCGGATCTCCCGTCCCCGAGTAGATCGAGACGTTCCGGACCGTGACGACGTGCTGGTAGGTGCGCATGGCTGGACCCTCTGAAGCGTTGTGTTTTTATAACCGGGTGAAGGCCTTGCGCTGGTCCACCGGCTTCTTCCGGAGGCGACGCTCCGCGATGGTCGCCCGCTCGTGGGCGTCGTCGTACGACAGACCCTTCCTGCGCATCAGCTCGGACTCGACGCCCTCGTGCTCGACGTAGGGCCCCACGTCGCCCCGGGCCGTGCAGTCGTCGACCCACAGCTCGTCGTTCGGGACGTAGCCGTACCGGCCGGGGTTACCGCCGGCCGCGAAGTCCGGGTCGAGCCGATCTCGGATGACCCGGCCATCCACGAGCACCACCCTGTACCGGCCGCGCCGGCCGATGACCCGCGGCCGGATGTCGCGCCGGAGCTTGTCGTCGGGCAGGTTCCGGGCCGTGTAGTGGTGCGGCCTACGAAGCTCCTTCCCCACGCCGCCGACATCCTTCGACCGACCTCCTCCGGAGCGCTTCTGGCCCGAGGGCAGGTACTGGATCCCGAAGATGGCCGCAAAGATAGCCAGCGCGCCGAGGAGCTCTTCCATGGCCGAGCCTAACCTGGGCCCAGATCCCACCACTTCACGATGGCGACCGTGGCCACGAGGACCAGGAGTACAAGCATGCCGCCGACTTCTTCACGGCTCATGTGGGGAAGCTAGCCCGATGGGTCCAGATCTACTCGATCCCGTCGGCCCGGACCTGGGCCTCGAGCCCTGCCTGGGACATGACGACGTGGTGCGTCACGCGGCGCTCCTCGAGAGCTGGCGGTCCACCTTCAGCACCTCCCGGGCCACGACCTCGGCCATGGTGGCGGGGCAGGCGTTGCCGATCTGGGCGTAGATGGAGCCCTTGTTTCCCAGGAACGGCCAGTCCACCGGGAAGTCCTGCAGGATCGAGCACTCGTCCGGCTCGAGCCGGCGACGACCTACCGCCAGGAAGGCCGCGTCCGAGGCTCGGTCAGGACCTCCGTTGAAGTCGTAGCCGGACGCCTCCGAGGCCCGGGTCCCCTTCTCCTCGGTCGTCGTAACGGTCGGGGAGGGC
>Ga0163151_10008455_pt1 | contig 11605 bp, 5 predicted proteins | sample OliLakLV19MP5IB2_FD_145596 | JGI IMG/M metagenome (GOLD analysis project Ga0163151, IMG submission 145596) | Freshwater microbial mat bacterial communities from Lake Vanda, McMurdo Dry Valleys, Antarctica - Oligotrophic Lake LV.19.MP5.IB-2 | ecosystem: Environmental > Aquatic > Freshwater > Lake...
CGCCGACACGGCGTCGCGGCGACTCCCACGAACGTCAGCGTGCGTTGGATTTCGGTCATGATCGGGGGTCTCGAAGGCAAATCGGTTTGCGTAGGAATGTCGGGGGTGGACGCCCAGGGATTGCGATCCATAGGCTTCTTCAACGGCCGCCGCGACGCCGTGTCGGCGGGACTTCGCGTTGCTCATTCAGCACGCCGCGGAACCAGACGAGCAGCCCGAGCAGCAGTGCGGGAATCGGCGGGATGATCGTCGCCAGCGCGAAGTAACGGTTCTCGATCTGCCGCACCTGCCGCTCGGTCCGGGCGCGGATCTCGTCGAGCTTCTGTTCCTTTTCCTGCTGGATCTGGGCCTCGGTCACTTCGACCTTGCGCTGCTCTTCCGATTGAGCGATGGAGAGCTGCTGCGCCTTGGCCAGCTCGTCGAGCGTTTCGTCCTTCTGGATTTTGGCAACTTTTTCCTTGAACCGCTCCTTGGCTTTGTCGAGCGAGTCCTTGGCCTCTTCGGACGCCTTTTCCCGTTCGCGGGCCGACTGCTCGACGAACGTGGCGGTCGCGTTTTCGACGGCGGTCAGCGTGCGGTGCTTGGGGCGCCGCTTGCGGAGCGCGATGTTGTCCTTGTCGCCGACCAGCGAATCGACCGCGTTCAGGACGAACGTCACGTTGTCGAGATCCAGTCCGTACATCCGCTTCTCGCGGACGAAGAAAAACCAGTCGGAGATGATGTCGGCGTCGGCGACGTAGACCACGTTGATCTTGTCTTCGTCGGCCTTGTCCTCCGAGGTGATGCGGGCCGCGCACACGTGCGTGAACTCATCGACCGGCCGGACGGGGTTCTCCTTGATGTCCACGCCGCCGAAGAAGCCGGGCTGCACGAAGTCGTCCCAGTCCAGGAGGCCCGACGTCTTGCTGGTGATGAGCAGCGGCTCGAACTTCATCTTGCTGTTCTGCCGGTTCTGCAACGTGCCGGAGAAGAACAGCAGCAGTTCCTGCAACCCGCTGGTGATTTCGTCGTCCGGGTTGAATGCCTTCGCGACGCCGCTCTTGCGGCTGATCGACACCATCTCCGGGCGGACGAGGTCGGCGTATTCGGGGTGCAGCAGCATGATGGTGTCGGCCCAGACGATCTGGTCGTACTCCCACTTAATGCCGAGCAGGTTGACGAGCGAGGTCGCCTTGCCGCCGTCGGCTTTCTGTTCCGGCGGCATCTGGCCCATCATGCCGCCTCCCTGGCGCGGCTTCGGTTGCTTGGGGGCCATGCCGGGGTTGAACGCGGGGAGCGGGTCGTCGAAGATCAGCGTGGGCTTGCCCTGCTTGACGTAGTCCACGAAGTTCGCCATGCCGTTCTGATCGAGCGACGACGGCAGCACCGCGACCAGCACGTCGAACTTGCTGCCGTCGATGGGGCCGGCGGGCGACACCGTTTCGACGTTGTACTGCTTCTTGAGCTCCGCCACGATCCGCCATTCGGGCGAGCTGCGCATCGACGACATGTCGAACCCGCCGTTGATCTTGGCGTCGGTCTCCAGAATGCCGATCGTGCGGCGCTTCTCGTTGGCGACCGTGCGGACCGACCGCGTCAGCTCGTATTCCACGGGGATGGCGACGTCGAAGAACGGCACGACGACTTCGTTCGCGCCGCTGTTGACGACGCAGCCCAGGAACACGTCATCCACCTGCACGCGGCCGCCGCGCTCGGACTGGACCTTGCGGGACTCGATGCCGTACTTGCGCGCTTCCTCGGCTTCGGCGCTGAAGGGGTCGACTTCCACCACGCGAACCGTGACACGGCCCTTGCCGCGCGACTGATACTGGCTGAGCATGCCCAACAGCAGCGTGCGGACGGAGACATATTCGCGCGGCACGTCGCGACTGACGAACGCCTGGATGGTGACCGGGCGGTTCTCGGGGAGGCTGCCGAGCAGCTTCGTGGTGGTCGGCGTGAGGGTGTACAGCCCCTCCGCAGTCAGGTCGGGCTGCCAGCGGGCGTTGGCCAGAACGGCATTGCCCGCAATCAGCACGAACATCAGCGCGACGGTCCGCACCAGGTACTGCCAACCCATGTTGGTTCCCTTCGCCCCGCCGGACCAGTGCCTTTGACCGATCAGCACCAGGTTGATGTAAAGCATAAAGGCGGCGAACGAGACGAAGTAGAACACGGCGGTCAGCGGGAAGAACCCGCGGCCGAACTGCTCGAACTGATAGGGAATGCTGAGCTGGTCGAACAGCCGGTCGTGCCCGAGCCACGTCTTGATGCCGACGGGCATCGGCAGAGACCCGATGTAAACCGGCACCGCACACAGCAGCGCGGCCAGCACGAACGCCACGGTGCTGCTGCTCGTCAGGAACGACGCGACCATTCCCGCACCGAGCAGCGCACAGCCCGCCAGCCAGTAGCCGAAGTAGGTCGCCGTGATGAGGCCCCAGTCCGGGTCGCCGATCCATTCCAGGACCAGGCAGTTCGTCAGCGAGAACAGCAGCACGACGGTGTAGACCGAGACCACGGCCAGGTACTTGCCGAGCAGAACTTCCAGATCCGACACGGGCAGCGTGAACAGCAGTTCGTCGGTGCCGAGCTTCTTCTCTTCCGCCCAGGCCCCCATCGTGATCGCGGGGACGATGAACAACAGGAGTTGCGGGAAGAACGTGTTGAGCTTGTCGAGATTCGCCAGGTTGTCAGTGAAGAACTCTTCCCGGAAGGCGAGCAGCGCTCCGGCGAGCACGAACGCCACGATGAACAGGTAACCGATCACTCCGGAGAAGTAGCTCCAGAAGTTGCGGCGGAACACCGAGAAAATCACATGGGTTCGCAACATCGTCCAACGTTCCTCGAACTCAACAGCATGGGGGTCGGGCGGCGGGAGCCAGGCGGGATCACATCAGCAGACTGCGGGCGGCAACATCACGCGGCGCCGGTCAATTCGCGGAAGCGGGTTTCCATCGTCCGCTGGCCGGCTTCCATGTCTTCCGTCGGGCCGTCGAACACAATCCGGCCCTCGTTGATCAGAATCACGCGGCCGCAGACCGCTTTGACTTCCTGCAGAATGTGCGTCGACAGCAGGATGGTCTTGGTCTTCGCGAGTCCGCGAATCAGCTCGCGGACCTCGTGCGTCTGATTCGGATCGAGGCCGCTGGTGGGTTCGTCGAGAATCAGCACCTGCGGGTCGTGTAACAGGGCCTGCGCCATGCCGACGCGCTGCCGATAGCCCTTCGACAGCTTGCCGATCGGCTTGCCCCAGACGCTGCGGAGGGCGCACTTGTTGGCGACGTATTCCACACGATCGCGGTATCGGGCCGACTCCATGCCGCGGACGTCGCCCATGAACCGCAGCAGCGTGGACGGCGTCATTTCGAGGTACAGCGGGCCGTTTTCGGGGAGATAGCCGAGCAGATTCGCAGCCGAAAGCCGATCGGTGCTGACGTCGAATCCGCCGATGCGGGCCTTCCCCTCCGACGGGGCGAGGAACCCGGACAGCATCTTCATGGTCGTCGATTTCCCGGCGCCGTTGGGCCCCAGAAACGCACAGACCTGGCCCCGCGGGACCGAAAACGTCACGTTCTGCGTGGCGGCGAACGCCCCGTAGAACTTGCTGAGGCCGATCGCTTCGATCATCGCCTGACCGGCGGCGTCGGCACGGCTGGAACTGTCAGTCATGGAAGCATTTCTCACGGAAAACAGCACATCCGCCCGGCAATACGCCAAAGGCGGCGTCATTCTTGATACGTCGTTTTATCGGCCCGCGTTGGAGGTTGTCCAGCCAGCCGCCGTTGGAGTCCAGCCTTCAGGCTGTGCTTTCCGGCTTTCGTCCGTGACCCTGCCAAAGCCCAGGCAGCCTAAAGGCTGGACTCCAACGAAGACAGCCTATTCCGGCTGCTCCATGTCCCTCTCGGCGTTGTTCCAACGGACGTCGTAACCACGTTCGTACGTCGTCCGCCAGTCGTTCAGCAGGGAGATCAACCGGTCGCGGTTCAGATACATGTACGGCCCTTGCGCGAAGCCCGTGCGGCCGGTGACCAGGAACTGCTGCTGCAACGCCTTGAGGCCCAGGTTTTCCTCCCCCTGGGTTGGCGTGGCGTCGCGCTGCTTCACCTTGACGACGTAGAACACCGACCGGGACTGATTGGGCGCCACGCCCACATCCCCCGGTCCGAGATCCTCGAACACCTTCTTCATGAAGTCCTGCCCGGCCCCCTCGATGCCGTCCACCGGCGACAGTTCCGGCGGCGGGCTGAACATCGGGTTGAACTGGAACGGCAGGTTGCGGGGCATGTTCAGCCAACTGAACCGCGGCGTGTCGCGAACGGTGACGGCGTCGCTGTCGGTCGCACCCGTCACGGTTTGCCCCGACAGCGTCTCCGCGACCGGCTTGTCGGACTTCTCGATCAGTTCCGCCAATTCCTTCGCCCGCTTCTCGGCGCGCGGCCGGGCTTGGTCCAGCTTCCATGCTTCGGCCACCTTATCGCGAACGTCCTTGAACTCCGGGACGCGGGCCGGAACGTCGGCGATCTTCCAGTAGGCATACCGCTTGTCCCGCAGGACTGAGTCGGCCCGCTTGGGATAGTACGTCACATCGCCGTCAAAGGCTTCCTCGGCCACCGAACTGCCGCGTTGGAACGGATTGGCCGACGGCTCCTGAGCTGCGCCGATCGTCTCGGAGGTCGACGAGAACAGTTCGTTCTGCGTCATCGGGCCGGTCTCTTTGTAGTCCAGATGGTTCGCCGCGGCATAGCGTTTGATCGACTCGGTGATTTCGTCAGCCACCTTCTTCTGCTCCGCCGGTTCGATCGCGGCCAGGAACTTGTCGGCGAGCCGGGTCATCTCGTCGAGCGCCCGATCGGTGGCGTTCCCCATCGCCTCGAAGGCCCGGACGCGGAGCATCCGGTCGCGGATCTCGGACTTCAGGTTGTCGTCCAGTTCCTTGTACTTGGGTTCTTCCGCGGCCTTGGCGCCGGGTGACGGCGGCAGCGAGGGCATTCCGGACAATGTCGGCAGCAGTTGCAGATCGCGCTTCGATGTCGGGGCCGGGGGTTCGGACTTCGGCTCGTCCGCCGATTTCTCGACGGCAGGTTTTTCCGGTTCCGCCAGCTTGGGGTCCGCCTCCGTCTGGAACGAGACCAGTTTGATCGGCACGTCAGGCACCGTGCGCGCGGCCGCACCGTTTTCGGGCTTGTCTGGTGCCGGAGGCAACGTCGGAGCGGGCGGCGAGGGGGCCGCGGGCTGGACGTTGGCCGGCTGCAACGCCGAGGCCGGCTCGTCGAGGAACGGCGTCAGCGACGGCAGGTCGGGCAAATCCTGCACTTGGTAGAGAGCTTCCTTGTTGGTCTCATAGTATTCGGCGATCTCGCTGTCGGTCGGCTCGGGGACGTTCTTCTCGAACGCCTCGAAGTCCGCCTCGACGTAGGCCAGATTCACCTGCCGGTCCTGCAGGAAGCCCGGTTGGCCGTCGGCCGACGGCAGTTTGCTTTTGTAACTTTCGAACCAGATCGCCAACTCGGTGTCCTTCGGCTCCGGCACCGTGGCGACGAACGGCCCGATCGGCACCGCGGCGGCCTCCAGCGATTGCCGCACTTGCAGCATCTGGAATTCCTTCCAGAACGTCAGCGGCGTTTCGAGCGTGCCCATGCCCGATTGCTGGGCCGGCGGCAAATCCATCTGCAGCGCCAACTGGGCCGCCAGTTCCTCGCGCAGAATGTTGAACAGTTCCGCCTCGGGCATTCCCAGGTCGCGGAGAATCTCCTGATAGTTGTCGAGCGCCAGGCGGTCGTCGGTGATCTTCTTGATGAAGTCCAGCACCCCTTCGTCCGACACCGAGATGCCGCGGGTCCTGGCTTCGTGCAGCAGGATCGTGCGTTGCAGCAGCGATTGATCGTCGAGGTTGCCGAACCCCTGGGACTGGCCGGGGGCGGCGCTCATCACGAAGCGGTTGGCGACGGCCCGGCGCTGGGCGATCTCGCGGAACTCTTCGCGGGTGAAACTGCCGATCGACGTCTCCACCACCACGCCGCCGCTGGTCTGCGCCCGCAATCCGAAGAACGCGACCACAGCGCCGAGCAGCGCACCGTACAAGGCCCATTCGTTTCCCTTGCCGCGCGGCGCGCCGATCACCCACAGCCCGCCCGCGCACACGAGCGCGACGAACACCACGCCCAACATTCGCGGAAGCTGTCCGCCGCGCAGAATCGAGTCGTCCAGGAAGATGAACGCGAACATCGCCAGCCCGGTCACCACGACCATTAACTGGCGTTGATTGCGGCGAAAAATCGCAAACGGCGAGTTGCGCATCGAGACTGATTCCTGGTGCCATTCCTGATGCCACGGTGCCCCGGCGGCGGGACTTTTCCCGCGCACCGTCCCCCGCCCGTTCGGGGCAAGACCCTTGACAGACCGTCCGGCAATGCTCTAAGCATGGTCAGAACTGTCGAACAATGGGCCGCGTCGCATTGTAGCTTCGGCAGGGTGAGACACAAGGTCAACGGCACCCGCTGGTTCCGGCGGCGCTCTAGCATACGGATGGCACGGTGGCAGCGAAACCGCACAAGGGATTGGTGATCGTCGAGTCGCCCGCCAAGGCGAAGAAAATCGGCGGCTACCTCGGCAAAGATTACATCGTGATGGCCAGCATGGGCCACGTCCGCGACCTGCCGAATAGCGCCGAAGACTTCCCCCCGGAGCTCAAAAAAGAGCCGTGGGTCAAGAAGTGGGCGGTCAACGTCGAGCAGGGGTTCGCACCTCTGTATGTCGTGCCGAAGGAACGCAAGAAGATCGTCAAGGAACTGAAAGACGCCCTGAAAACCGCCCAGGAACTGATTCTCGCCACCGACGAAGACCGCGAAGGGGAGAGCATCGGCTGGCATCTGGCCCAACTGCTGGAGCCCAAAGTCCCGGTCAAGCGGATGGTCTTCTCCGAAATCACCAAGGAAGCCATTCAGCACGCCATCAAAAACCCGCGTCAGCTCGACGAACATCTGATTGAAGCCCAGGAGACCCGCCGCGTCGTCGATCGGCTGTACGGTTACACGCTCAGCCCGTTGTTGTGGAAGAAGGTCGCCCCGAAGCTGTCCGCCGGCCGCGTGCAGTCGGTCGCCGTGCGGGTGCTGGTGCAGCGCGAGTTGGAACGGCTCGCGTTCCGCAAGGGAACGTATTGGGATCTGAAGTCCACGCTCGCCAATCACGACGGCGCGACGTTCGACGCCACGCTGTCGACCATCGGCGGTCGCCGCGTCGCCGCCGGCCGCGATTTCGACGAACACACCGGCAAGCTCAAGCCCGACGCCGACGTCCTGCTGCTCGGCGAGACCGAAGCCAAAGCGCTGCTGGAGCGCGTCCGCACGCAACCCTGGCTGGTGGCCGGTGTCGAGTCCCGTCTGCAAAACCGCAAGCCGTACGCCCCGTTCACCACCAGCACGCTGCAACAGGAAGCCAACCGCAAGCTGAACCTGTCGGCCCGCGAGACGATGCAGACCGCCCAGCGGCTGTACGAAGACGGCTTCATCACCTACATGCGTACCGACAGCGTGAACCTGTCGCAGGAAGCCATTCAGGCCGCGCGACGCTGCGTGAAGGACCGTTACGGCGACGAATACCTCTTCGGCGAAGTCCGCCAGTACACGACCAAGCAGAAGAACGCCCAGGAGGCCCACGAAGCCATCCGCCCCGCCGGCACCGAGATGAAGACCGCCGAGGAACAAGGCCTCGCCGGCCGCGAAGCCGCGCTCTACGCGATGATCTGGAAGCGAACCGTCGCCACGCAGATGGCCGAAGCACAGTTGCGTTTCCAGACGGCGACCATCACCGTCGGCGACGCCGAGTTCAAGGCGACCGGCCGGCACGTCGAGTTCGCCGGTTTCTTCCGGGCCTACGTCGAAGGGAGCGACGACCCCGAAGCCGCACTCGACGACCAGGAGTCCGCGTTGCCGCCGCTGTCGGATGGCGAATCGCTCAAATGCCAGGCCGTGGACGCCGTCGGCCACGAGACCAAGCCCCCCGCGCGGTACACCGAAGCCACGCTCGTCCGCACGCTGGAAGCGGAAGGCATCGGCCGCCCCAGTACGTACGCCTCCATCATCAGCACGATTCAGGACCGCGGTTACGTGGTGAAGCAGGGGAACCAGCTCACGCCCACATTCACCGCGCTCGCCGTCACGCGGCTGCTGGAGACGTACTTCCCAAACCTCGTGGACCTCGGCTTCACGGCCAAGATGGAATCACAACTCGACGACATCGCCAACGGCGAAGCCGAACGGTTGCCGTACTTGCAGCGTTTCTTCTCCGGCAAGGACGGCCTCGATGAATCCGTGAAAGCGCAAGAGGAGTCCATCGACCCGCGCGAAGCCTGCACGCTGAAGCTGGACGGCCTCACGGCGAACATCCGCGTCGGCAAGTACGGGCCGTATCTGGAAACGCAACGGGACGGCGAAACCGTCACCGCGTCGCTCCCCCCCGACATCACCCCGGCCGACGTCACCAACGAGCTTGCCGACGACCTCATCCTCAAAAAGCAGCAAGGCCCGCAATCGCTGGGCATCGAACCCGACAGCGGCCTGCCGGTCTACCTCAAGAACGGCCCGTTCGGAGCCTACCTGCAACTCGGCGAACAGGGGGAAGACGGCACGAAGCCCAAGCGGGTCAGCCTCCCCAAGACCCGCGACGCCAGCACGCTGACGCTCGAAGACGCCCTGAAATATCTCCATTTGCCGCGAACGCTGGGCCAGCATCCCACAACCGGCCACGTCGTCAAAGCGGGCATGGGAATGTATGGACCGTATGTGCTGCACGAGAAGACGTACAAATCGCTCGACAAGACCGACGACATCCTGACCGTGGACCTGCCCAGGGCCTGCGAGCTCCTCAGCCAGGCGAAAGTCAAAGCGGTCCTGACGCCGCTCAAAGAGTTGGGCAAGCACCCCGACGATCAGGAACCGATCGCAATCTTCGAGGGCCGCTACGGCCCCTACGTGAAGCACAAGAAGACGAACGCCACGATCCCCAAAGACCGCGAAGCGACGTCGATCACGCTCGACGAAGCCCTCGTCCTGCTCGCCGAACGCGAAGCCAAAGGCGGCGGCAAGAAACGCAGCACCCGCAGCAGCGCTCCGAAAGCCGCGACGAAGAAGGTCGCGAAGAAGACGCCACGCAAAAAGGCGTCGTGAGCCCCGTTGGAGTCCAGCCTTTAGGCTGTGCTTTTCGCCTTCACCGCGTTGAAGGCACAGCCTAAAGGCTGGACTCCAACAGGGAGCCGGACGCTCCCGTCACTGATCGATGGTATGTCCGGCCTGGAGACTGACCCGCTCCAACTCCCGCTGTTCCCACCGCACGACATACACCACCCGGTCGGGGAACGCGGCGGCGACCTCGTCCAGGTTCGTTTGACCCGGTCGATAGCGGCCGAGCAACAACGGTCCCGACAGGCCCGCGTCGTTGACCACGAGGTCCAGATGCGGGTTCTGCGCCCCGGCGTCCACCAGCACGAGGGCCGGCTCGTCGCCGATGCGTTGTTTCAGCCAACGACGGAACTCGGCGTGCTGCCGCCGCGGATACCGGATCGACGCCACGCCGTTCACCCACCGCGCGGGCCACGTTTCGGACACGGGGACGTACATCCCCAGCCACGCGATGACCAGCAGTCCGCACCACCACGCCGGCAACAACACCCGCCGGTCAGCCCACCATTGTCCGATCAGTCGCGACGAGAGAACGCCGAACAACAGGCACCACAGCGGGGCGGTCTCGAACACGTAATGCCAGCCCATGATGCCGACGTACCAGTACGGCCAGTGCATCGCGTGCAGCGACACGATGCTCGCCAGCAGCCAGGCCGAGCGGTCGCGCAACGTGATCGCGCTGACCAGCGACAGCACCGCCGTGATCGCCAGCAGCGGCAGGTCCAGCGTCCACAGCCCGCTGATGATCAGCCGGTTCAGCGTGTTGACCCAGGCCAAGGGCGGCGTCAGGTTCTCGGCCCAGCGGTCGTAATCGTCGAGCACTTTCGGCCCGAGATGCTGTTCGCCGCGGAGGACGTTGTTCAACCCAAAAACGTGCCGGGGTGTGTAGATATCCGTGTAGAGTTGATATGGCGATGTCGTCCAGTTTCCCGTCACCACGCGGTTGTAGCTGAGCATCACAGCGAGTCCCACGAGCAAGGGAAGACCGAGACCGAGCAGCATCGGGGCAATTCTGTTCGGTCCCCCCTCCCCCGTCTTCGGGGGAGAGGGATCGGGTGAGGGGGCCGAGCGCTCCGAAACGCTCTCGTCATTGGGATTGTTTTCGGACACGCCGGGAAGCGCTCGCCCCCTCACCCCGACCCTCTCCCCCGAAGACGGGGGCGAGGGGGCCAGAGACTTCAACAATTGCACCACACACCACACCCCCTGCGGCAGCGCAAACCCCGCCGCGGTCGCGGGCCGGCACAACATCGCACACGCAAGACCGATCCCCGCCATCGTGAAGTCCGTCCCGGCGAACGTGCGCTGGGCGCGCGTCATGCCGAACAGGAACAGCATCAATGCCAGCAGCGTCGGATGATGGGCCAGCAGCAGATTGCCGAACAGCGCCGGCCCCGGCGCGACCGCGAATGCGATCCCCGCGAACCAGCCCGCCCGTCGGCCGCCGAGTTCGCGGCCGATCCAGTACACCAACGCCGCGGCGATCGCCCCCGCACACCACTGCCCCGCATACGGCTGCCCCATTGCGAGCCACGGGGCCAGCCAGAATCCGGTGCCGGGATAATACCGGCTGGCCATGCGGCCTTCGTTGAGGACATGCATCTGGTCGAACAGTTCCGGATGCGTGGGATGCCCCGGCCACGTCCATCGGCCATGAAGGATGCTCTGCGTCTGAAAGAGATAGCTGTACTCGTCATGATAGGCCGGCGGCAACCCGCTCAACTGTTGACCGGTGACCCAGCACATCGTCCATGCCAGAGCGGCGATGGCGACCGTGGCGAAGAAATCTTCGCGAAACCGCAAGCGTGGTATCGAAACGTGTGAAACAGACGCTTGCGGTTTCGCTCTGATCCGCGACCCCGTCAGCACCAACCCCCACGCCAGCGGCGCGAGCAGCAGCCAACCGAGTTCCGCCCACGCGATGTCGGCAGGCCACTCGGCGACGAGATCCCACACGCCGAACCATCCGCAGATCGCCACGGCCGAGGCCCACGCGACGATCTGCCCAACCAGCGGCAGGCGGGGGGGCGATACGGAAACGGCGGCGTCAGTCATCGCCCGAGTGTCCCCGTCGGGCGCACCGCGTGCAACTCATCCCCGCGGATTGGTCATTCCACGGGAATTCCGAGCAGGGGAACCGTTTCTCCGGCGTCGCTCCGTCTCCGCCAGATGCTGGACTTCTGATGGCGTTCGATCGTCAGGGATTGAACGAGGCCGCGTTCGATTTGCAGCGTCATCAATCGTTCCCAGCCGTTGACCGCATCCCACTTGCCGGCGCCGACTTCCAATGACCCGGTGTACCAATCAGCGAGCAGAGGCAGTTTGCCACGGTCTAGAGCCTGTTATTGACTTATTTGTCGGATGCTGCTGACCTTGCGTGCATGAGCACGACACGGAAGTCGTATCCCAGCGACGTGACGGATGCCGAATGGGAGTTCCTGTTGCCG
>Ga0163151_10008457_pt1 | contig 11602 bp, 8 predicted proteins | sample OliLakLV19MP5IB2_FD_145596 | JGI IMG/M metagenome (GOLD analysis project Ga0163151, IMG submission 145596) | Freshwater microbial mat bacterial communities from Lake Vanda, McMurdo Dry Valleys, Antarctica - Oligotrophic Lake LV.19.MP5.IB-2 | ecosystem: Environmental > Aquatic > Freshwater > Lake...
TCAATCGGGAATGGGATCGAGCCGATGACTCAAAGCCAGCGAAGACGCATCGGCCCATTGAGTCTATGCAGACGCACTCCCCCGGCGTCAATGTTTCAGTTTAAGGAAATGGGTTTCACTCCGCCGCGAACAAACCGAAGCCCCGAAACCGTCCGCTGCCGACGGCGATTGGCCCCGAGACCGAATGGGGGAACTGCACGCGGACGTGATAACGCGGCTTGTGGCTGAGGTTCTCCGGCGGCAGATAACGCGAGACGAGATCGGCTCCGGCCCGATAGCCCACGTGCCGCCACTCGATGGCCGATTGCTCAATCAGTTGCCGATCGAATCCAGCTTGCTCGAACGCCATGCGGATGTGATCGCCGGCCTCAGCGGGCTTGTAGCCGTCGTGCCGGGGGAGAATGACTGGCGTCACGGTGGTCCAGACCGTGCCTTGTCCGACGTACTGCTTCAGCACCCAGTCGGAACCGGGCAGGATCGTCAACAGCCCCTGGGCCTCGTGGGTTTCATCCACAAGTTCTTCGCCGGCCAGCGCCCGCTGCACCCAGCGAATCTGCTGCTGACAGTGCGCCGGCGCGGCGACGAGCACCCGCCGAATGGCTTCGACTCGTTTTAGCTTGTGATTGATGGTCGGCAGCGGCAGGTAGCTGAACCGATCGGGCGACCGCTCGCCGCGGGTGGGACTCGCACCATCTGGGGACTTGCCGTGGACGAAGACGTGAATGTCGCCATCCGACCAGCCGAACGGCCGCGTGCGGAAGGCCTGTTGATCGACCGCATGCCTAACCATACCGGCGACATCGCGCGTGCGCCGGCCGACATCGAACGCCCGCGAACCGCTGGCGTCGGGCTGGAGAATGCTGAAGGCCGCGTAACGCGGCGGCACGCGGTCCGTCGCGCGGTGGTAGCCGACGAAGTCGTAGACAGAAAGAGGGGGAACCGGCTTGAAGCCATCCACTGAAAGCCGGTCCAGGAACGCCGCGTGCTTCCGAGTGAGGTCGCCGAGCGTTCCCACGCACGGCACTCCTTGGCCCTTGTCCGATGGCCCATCAACCGGAAGCCACAGCTCACCATTGAGCGAGGCAGCCTTTTCGTCGGTGATGACGTCGGCGTTCGCGGCGACCATGTCCACGCCCCAACCGAGATGGGTGATGCCGCGGGCGGCTGCGGCGAGGACGGCGAGGTGCGGGCACTCACTGTCGGGCAGTGAGTAGAGGTAGTGGACTGTATCACCGCCGCGCAGATACGTCGGGCGCACGTCCTTTTCGGTGCGGTGTTCAGCAATACTCGCGTTGGTGCTGCCTCGCGCCCATGCTGCGGCAACCACGTCGGCGTGGTTGTTCGGAACATACAGTCGGTAGGCAGAACTCGCCGCCTCCGCAACCGGGGAGTTGATGCTGGGCGGTGTGAGCGACTCTAACCACTTCAGTGCCGGTTTCGGATGCTCATTGAAATCAGGCTCCATTCGCCATCGGGTTGCTGCGGCATCGACCAGTGCCTGGAAGGCCCGCAGGGGCGATGGCGGCCACTCGGGCGCGCCGCCATCGTCCCTGCCGTGAAACATCCCATCGAGGAACTTGAAAGACAAGCGGAAGGTAGACATCTTTATTTACCTCGCTTCCGGCTAGGCGTCGCGGTTGCGACGTCCGACGATGGCGAAGGAACCTCGACTGAGTCGCCCTCGGGGAATTGCTGCGTCATCGGCTTGTCCCGACGCAGCTTATCCTGCTGCTTCTTGTCGAGCGCCAGCCACTTCTCTGCCGTCCGTTTGTCGAACTCAAATTCGGGAAACACTTCGACTCCGAACCCCGCAGCAGCGAGCTTGGCATAGGCTTCCGCAACGTCCTCGGTCAGCCCCGTTCGCTCCACATCGTCTCCCTCGAACTGCACCTCCCGCCACACCGTCTTGTGACCCGGCTTCATCCGTAGCTGGCACCCCTCGCGGAGGTTGTAACGATCTTCGCTCCGAGCCAGCGCGGCCACGAGACTCAATCCGAGGATGTACCGCCGCAACTTGAGCGTTTCTTCAGGGTCGTCCTTCACAGCGTTCCCGGACAGAGGTACTCGCAAGCGTCGAATGGCCGACAAGTTGATTGTCATGTCCCGGCGAATTTCGCCGCGAACGACCACTCCACCTGGTGCGCCGGTGGCAGGGTTGTCCTTGAACCCCTCGCGAGCGAACACGCTGTCTTTTCCCTTCCCCTTGTCTAAGTCTTCGCTGAGAACACCGTATTCGACGTACTTGGTGGCCCGGTTGTACTGAGCCGACCGAGTCATCGGGACGACATCCGTGGCCCTCACAACCGACCGAAACGCACGGGGAATCTTCTCCTGCGTGCCTCGCGAGTCCCAAACGCCGAACACCAGGGAGGTCGGAGCGATCTTCGCTAACTTCGATGCGTCGCCGGTCTCGTTAATTGCCCTGAAGGCCTCGAACACGCGCTCACCGAACTTAGTGAACCGCACGATGGCATCGCCAGCCCTGTGCCCGGCGTCCAACAGGTTAACGGTCCTCGTCCCGGCTCGAATGACGACCTGTGGCACGAGTCCGGCATATCGCCCTTGACACTTCTCCGGCTTGAAGAGCGGCTCAATCCGATTTGCCTCCGCGCCGACGCTGTCGATCAGGCAGACGTTTCGTCCAGTCTCGTGGCGGATGTCAGTGCTGATACTGGCTTGCTTCGGTGGTTCATACTCGATGCGTGCGGAGTATCCGCCGCCGAACGAGTTGATGTTGTAGTTCCCTTTCGCATCCTCATCCTCAGCAGCGAACGTGGGCGGGAAGATGACCCCGCCCGGTCCTTCGACCGGCTCCAAGAGTTGGCACGCGGTCAGGGCGGCGACTGCATCGTTGGTCAGCCAGGCGTCAAATTGTTCAAGCGTGGTCATGGATGATCTCCTGTATTGACGGGAACTGCGGGGTTGAATGCCTTGTGCTTCCTCTGGCCGGTCCGAAACGCGTTCTCGAACCGGAAACTGCGAGCGCTGGGATCACCAAGTAGCCCGTTGACTGCGGCGGGCAACAAAGAAGGAAGGCACGGGGTTATCCACGTGAAGTAAACGAATTGTCGAGGTCGCTTGGTCGGTGTCGGTCGACACCGTTGGAGGCCGATGAGACATAAGAACTCGACGACTGGATGCGCGTGCATAGGCACCTTCCACGCCTTCTTCAATGTGTCGGGAACGAAGCCAACATCGAGCCCAAGAGCATTTGCGCCACGTCGGGCATCGAAATGAAACGGCTCCTTCGGTTTCGGCTTATTGCGCTTGGACGACGCCTTTCCGATCCCCATCTCTTGCCTCAAAACCTCAGTGACTACCTGAGTTTGGTTCAGAGGACTCTCGCTCATTGGGTCGATGGCGCGGCACATCGCCAATGCGATTTTTTCTGCGTTCATCGAGCCGGCCCAAGGTTTTAGGCTTTTATCGTTCCACCAATCCAACCGCAGTTGGACGGGTGAAACGAAGACGATCGGTGTGACATTCACATTGGCCTTCTCGTCTTCCGAGTCGTCACTCTCCTCGTCTTCCTCGCTCTCGTCGTCTTCCTCAGTCGAATCACTCTCGAATTGTACCTGCTGTGCGGAACTCAATAACTCAGCCAGCGTCCCTGCACTCGAGATGAGGAACTGCCGCCCGTCGTTCTCGAACCATCCCTCGGCCCCCGGCCACAATCGGTCGGCAAGTTCCAACAGGCCACAGCACGCGAAGAACTGACCGGGGTTGGTCGGATCGACGGCCACGCGGATGCTCGGGGCGAGATTCGTCATGACTGGTTCTCCCCATTCGGACTCGGCTTCGCGCTGGCCGCCCAATCCGCGGCCCGGAGCAGCGATTCCAGGTACGCCAGGCCCCAGCGGCCGTACTTCCGCTGCAACTTCGCGAACCGCCGCGGCACGGCTGCGGCGATGTCGCTCGTCTCTCCATGATCGGGATCGAACGCCTGATCGAGGGGGAAGTGCGGACGGGCGAAGCCGTGATGCGTGGCGATCAGGTGCAGAATCAGTTCGCGAACCGATTCCGGCTGCTGTCCGAATTCCTCAAGTTCCGCCACAGCGACCAGTTTTGTGGCCTCGATCAGCGAGCCGTATTCATGACGATAGTCGGTGAGTTCGAGCGGCCGCATCTTGCCGCCCGATTTGGCGAGCCAGTCCTCGGGTTTCGGAGACTTGGGGAGCCGGTGACCGATGCTCCGTTGCCAGACCGCCCGTTTTTTGCCGAGATCGTGCCAGCGGGCCGCCAACACGAGGGCGGTGCGCAGGTCGGGAAGATCCTTCAACAAGACATCAGCGAGCCGCCGGGCCTCCTTGACGACATCGTTGGTGTGGTGCTGCCAACGAATCGGTTCGATCGAGGTCTTGGAGGCATCATCGTCTGCCGATCTGGGACGAATGAACCACTGCCACGACCAGCCAAGGTCTTCTTCGCTCTCCGTTGAAGGAAACATGATTCGCTGGATGAGCCGCATGCCGGCGGGCTTCTTTTCATCGTCTCGCTCGCTCTCTTCACTGACTCGCAGCCGGAATCGCCGCTTGTCTCCGTCGCCAAACCATTGATCGGAAACGTCGTAAGGGGCTCCAGGCTCGAATGGCGCGGCACCGTCCAACAATCCAGACTTCAATCCGCCCGCGGACGGTGGCAGCAGAACGGTGCTGTTGCCGAGCGAAATGATGGGGTTGTTCTGCCGGTCCTTCGCGACGAGTTTCTCCAGGGGAAGAATCGCAACGGTGCCGTCCGGAGCGATCACCCATGCGGACAAAGGCGGATCGCGTGGTTGTGCCGCATCCCTGGCAGCGATCTTCTCCAATTGCTCGAAGACTTTATTCTTCCCCCGCGTCGGACCACTCAACTGTTCATGCGGCTTCAGCGGATACAGTTCGAGAAGATCGGCGGGCTTGAGGTTGTTCAGAGCAAGAACTTTCTCCGTCAGGAGTTCAACTTCCTCCCGCCAGGCGACCGCGGTTTGGGGCGGATCGTAGTCGCTCAGGCCGTGCAGATACGGCTCCACTGGCGGCCGGCCGGGCAGCTTGTCGCGGATCGTCGTCAGCGCCCACGCGTCGAAGAGGATGTCGGATGTGTCCACGAACGTGGGGTGGGGGCTGAACGCGGCCATTCGCTGTTCGTTTGTTAGACGACCGATCAACCCGCCGATCTCGTGGGGACTCGCCTCGTACCGATCCGCGATCCAGTCGCACTCCGGCAGACCGTCGAGCAGCGAGAATGTCGCCCACCGAGCCTGCTCGAACGGATCGTCCTGTTTCTTGGGGTCCGGGTCGCTCTCGTAGACCACGTCGATCTCGGCCGCCCCGCCGCCCCGCCGGTTCACCCGCCCGAACCGCTGAGCCATGCTGTCGAGCGGGGTCAAGTCGGAAACCATGTGGTCGGCCGAAATGTCTACCCCCACTTCGCCAGCGGACGTGCAGATAAGGTAGACAGCGCCCTCGCGGGGTGTCACTTTCCATTGTTCGGATTCGGGAGCCGTCGGGTTCGGCTTCGGCAAGAAACGGGCGAAGACCGGGCACCCCTCCGGGCGGCGCGGGTTTGCCATGCGATCGCGTTCCAATCCGCGTAACGTGCCGGTGAGAACCTGGATTCGATCGACAGGCACCCCCGCACGCAGCTCCTCCGGGCCGTCCTTGCGCTTCTTGATTAGCTCATCATGAACGGTATTCACATCGTCGACGGTGCGGACGAAGATCAAAATAGCCTTGTCCGAAGCATTCCACCGATCACGAGCCATCTTGCCAATCGCCGTCGACACGTTGGCTCGCTCACTCGGAATGAGTTTGATCCCCTTTTTGGCAAAGAGTCGATCCCGGACGACGGGCACCTTGCCGGCCTTCTCGTCCGGCGTCAGTCCAAACACATCACCGTTGCCGCGCGATGTGGCGGTTAATTCCATCACGCGAAAGCGGCCGAACTCCTTGCAGCGCTTCTGTTCCTGTTCAATCGCTGTCAGCAGCCGCTGAAACGCCGGTTCCAGGTGCGCCTCGTCATGCACCAGCAGCACGTCCTGACCAAGAAACCCCGCGTGCAACGGCTTGGCTTTGAAGCCGACGCCGTAGCCGGAGAACAGCAGCCGGCTGCCGATCATGTCCACGGTGCCGATGATGATCGCCGGCCGCGACGGATCGGCGGACCATTCGCGATTATCTGCAAACTGCCCGCGGAGCGTGCTGATGGCGATCGGTAAGTCGCTTGCGAGAGCACCAGGTTTCGAGAGCGATGCTGCCAGCGATCTCAACACTGCAATGAGCTCTGGGTTCTGAACTTCTTTTTCCGGTGTTGTCAGTCGGCGACGTAGTTTTTCTGCTTCGTCCGTCGTCTGATCGACCACCGTCCGGCGATTGACGACATAGACCAGACGCCGCGGCATCTTGGCGGGACAATGTGCCAGTGCCAGCAACCAGACGGCAACGACCGATGTCTTGCCCAACCCCGTCGGCAAATTGCAGGACGCGGGAATGTTGTCACTGCGGTTTTCCAGGAACCTCAGAAACAACGCACGTTGCCAGGGGAACGGCGGCGAACCGGTCAAGGCCTCGAAACCACGATTGAAGCAGTCTGTGGTGTCCATCGCGCGTCCTTGTCGTCGGCTAGAGCAGTTCTCAACGACCTCTTACCGCTCCGTCCGCGGCAACGTCTTCTTCTTGCGAAGACTGACGAGCGACCAGAGAATCTGTCCCTCATCCTCATTGCCGACGACCTGGCGGGCGGCGGACAGGAACCCATTCCGCAGTTGCGGCCAGCAGAGCATCCGGTCGATGGAGCAGTGGTGTTCGCGCTGGTACATCAACCAAGTGTCGCGGAGGTGTTCAACTTGCATGGTGGTGCTCCTCGTCGATAACTCGCTTCTGCACGACAGCTCGTTGCAGGTTTTTGTCCTGGCTCAATCGAAGGCGGCCTCGTTTCAACGAACTTAGTGCGGTACTGTAGTTGATGCTCAGTTCCCGAGCGGCGTCTGCGGGGGAAACGTCATGCATGAAGCACCGCATAACCATCTCGCGCTGAGGATAGCCAAGCGATCGCAGCGAACATTCGACGACATTCTGAAGTTGATTGTTCGCAGTGCAGGAGGGCCGTTCCTGCGAGTTCTCCAGAACGCCAGCTTCGACAACGCTCTCGACAGTGTGACGAACCGCAGATTCGTGAATCAGTTTCTTGCGAATATTACTTGCGGCAGCAAGAAGCCAATGGTCAACGAGTTCAATGTCTTCGCCGCGATTCAGTCGTACGGCCAATGCTTCAAGGGCACCGGAGACGAGTTCGTCCTTCTCGTCTCCCGAAAGACTCGGCCACTTCCCTACTTTTTGCCGAAGAGCTTCGACGTGAGATTTGCACAGGGTGGTCGCCATTGTTCATCTGCTCCGACGCTTGTGTCCTGCTGTCTCCACAGTATGGTGCTGTATTCCGCGCATTTCTATTGCGTAGCATTTTGATTTGATAGCCGCAATGGGATATGCTATCCTCTATGTGCCTCCGCGGCAACGCGGCCCCATTGAAGTTATTGCGTAGCCTTTTGCGACGGAAAGATTTCCGTCAATCTTCCGCCCTGACGAAGGGCGGCCCCATTGAGGCCTGTGCCCAGTTCAATTCGCAGTCCTTTACCTTCGTGAATCATGTTTCGCCGGAGAGCGGTATCGTGCAATGGTCTCGGATAGAGACCGCCTCACTGAATCGCGTAAAAGTTCCGGCTCCAGCACCTCCGCCATTGCTCCGAAACTCAGCACCCACGACTGGAATTCCTCGAAGTGGGCCAGTTGGTACTCGGCGATCGTGTGGCCGTCGCGGTCGCGCGTGAGTTGTTGCGAGGGGTGGAAGCGTTTCTCTTCCAGGATGCGGACCACGCCGGGGGCGAAGCGGACGCGGATGGTTTGCGGCGGGGCGTCGCCGGCGAAGATGCCGAAGGAGTGGGCGAGATACGTTGCCGGATGAAAGTCGGCGGGCCGCTCGAACTGCAGGCCGTGGACTTCGGCCGCGGAGATGCGGTCGACCTTGAACGTGCGGATGGCGTCGTGGTCCTTCGACCAGCCGATGACGTACAACGCTCCGCGATGGTGGACCAGCAGGTACGGATGGATGTCGTACAGCGTCACCGGCTCGGTGGACCGCAGCGACTGGTAGGTGATGATCGTCAACCGGCGGTCTTCGATGGCGACCATCAGTTGGTCGATCAAATCGGCGCGGCCGTGATAGTCCGTCAGGGCGTGCGTTTGCAGATACACCGCCGAGGCGAGCTTTTGCAGATGCCGCAGCGCCGGTTCGCCGAGTGCGGCCCGGATCTTCTGGAAGGCGCTCTGCGCGCCCGACCAGAACAGCGTTCCCGCCAGGCCTTCCAAGAACTGACGGCCGAGGTACAGCGCGGCGGCTTCCTCCAGCGTGAAGCCCAACGGCGGCTGGCCGCGGGCGTCGCTGAGCTTCCAGTGCTTGCGGCCGTGGTCGCCGACGGTCTCGTCAATTGGAAAGCCGACGCGGCGGAGCAGGTTCAGGTCGCGCGTGATGGTCTTGGGTGAGACGCCGGACTCCTGCGACATCTCCCGCAACGTGGCTCCATGCCGACGGGCATCGAGCAATCGCAACAGCGTCCATTGTCGGATCAGAGGTGAGGAGTCGGTCATCGTGGCCCGGCTTTCCGCAGCACGCTCGTCGTTCTGCCTGCGGGCACTATACCGAGGCGACGGGACAGATCGTGTCCCGCGTGACGAGTGTTCACAATTGAGACGCGATGGTTGCGATGCTGATTAGTTGCAGGCAGATGGCAACAGCCGGTCACCGTCCGGTATTACCAGGACGGCCCATACGGTCAAGGCCGGATTCGAATCCCCCTCAGTGAGTGCTGCGTATGCTCGACCTGATGCAGGTCCAACCCGTCCGCGGTGTGCCGCGACGGCCGCCCCCGGGGAGTCGGCCTGGGGGCGGGGGCAGGTTCCTCCGTCGGCGGGGCGGGTTTGACCCGCCGGGCCGCCGGAAGGACAATGGCCGCCGGTTCTGCGGCGTTCGATCGCGATCGAGTTCCGCACTGTACCGTGTATCGGGTGCCGCTCCCCTTCTGCTTTCGAGGATCGCTTCGCCATGTTGCCTGACTCCTCTCCGCGATGGGCCCTGTGGGCGGAATTTCGCCCGCACTTGCGACACACACTGGCGACACAGGGGCTAGGCCTGTTGATGGCGGCCTGTGCGTTTATGGCTGATTATCCAGCCTTATTTGCTGCTCAGGCAAGCCGACCGAACATCGTCTTCATCCTGGCCGATGATCTTGGCTACGGCGACCTGGGTTGTTACGGGCAGACGAAGATCCGCACGCCGAACCTCGATCGCATGGCCGCGGAGGGGATGCGGTTCACGCAGTTCTATACCGGCTGTCCCGTCTGCGCACCCAGCCGCTGCACATTGATGACCGGCAAACACCTCGGCCATGCCACTGTGCGCAACAACATGCAGCGCGGTCCCGGACTGGAGGGCCAGCACCGCATGGAGGCAGGCACGGTGACCGTCGCCCAGTTGTTGAAGAAGTCCGGCTACGCGACCGCCATCGTCGGCAAATGGGGCCTGGGCATGCCCGAGGAACAGAGCAGCCCGCTCGACTTCGGCTTCGATCACCATTACGGCTACCTCTGCCAGGGGATGGCGCACACGTTTTATCCGCCGTATCTGTGGCGCGACAACAAACAGGAACCGCTCGCCGGCAACCCGCCCTACACCTACGGTCAGAAAGGCCCCATCGAACCGACGGGCCAAACCTATTCGGCCGACTTGATGACCGAAGACGCACTGCGCTGGGTCCGCGGACATCGGGACCAGCCGTTCTTCCTCTACATCGCCTCCACGATCCCGCATCTTTCGCTCCAGGTGCCGGAGGACTCTTTGGCTGAATACCGGGGGAAGTGGCCCGAAACGCCACTCACCAATTCCAAGCACTACTCCAACCACGATACGCCGCGAGCCGCCTACGCGGCCATGGTCACGCGGCTGGATCGCGACGTCGGCCGATTGCTGTCGCTGCTCAAGGAATTGAAACTCGATGAAAACACGCTCGTGATGTTCGGCAGCGACAACGGCGCTGTGTTTCCGCTCTCCGGCACCGATCCCGAATTCTTCCGAAGCAACGGCCCCCTGCGCGGATACAAGCAGCAACTGTGGGAGGGGGGCATTCGTACGCCGTTCATTGCGCGCTGGCCGGGGAAGATCAAAGCGGGAACGACGAGCGACCACATTGGAGCGTATTGGGACGTGCTGCCGACGCTCTGCGAGCTCGCCGGTGCGCCGCCGCCGGCGGACATCGATGGTCTGAGCTTCCTGCCGATGCTGCTCGGCCGATCCGGCCAGCAGCAACACGACTACCTGTATTGGGAATTCCACGGCGAAGGGGGACGGCAGGCCGTCCGCTTCGGCGACTGGAAGGCCGTGCGCGAGCAGGTGAAGCGCGACCGGAACTCCACGCCCGAACTCTACAACCTCGCCCGCGATCCCGGCGAAACGGCCAACGTCGCCCAGGACAATCCGGGCCTCGCCGCGAAAGCTGCGGCCCTGATGAAAGCGGCCCGCTCGCCGAGTTCGGAGCCGCAGTGGAATTTCTAGAGATTGTTTCAAAACCCCGCGGATGGGCTGAAGCCGCTTCGGTGAAGGATGAAAGAAGGCAAGAAAACCGCGAAGGCGCAAAGGACGCGAAGGAAGAAAAGGACGTGAGAGAAGAGAACACGGTCAGTTTCCCTGATTCTTCGCCTCCCCTTCGCGTCCTTTGCGCCTTCGCGGTTTTCCAATCTCTTCTCGACTGTCTCCACGCCCTTGCTTTCGAGGGTTCCAGTTACCCGAGAGGTTTTGAAACGCGATCTGGTCGAGACTGAGGAGGGAACGAAAACCCCTTGAGACGATCATCGGACCGCGGTGCGTGCTGGGGTTTCGACTCCGCATCCGGTATGCTTTCGCGATCATTGGTCTAACGAGACTTCCCACTACGAGCGAGGAACCGAGCGATGACGGCAGTTGTGCGTGGCGTGGCGTGTGCAATGGTGTTGCTGGGGCTGACCGCGGCGTTGTCGGCGGCGGAAGAGGGCTTCACCAGCCTGTTCGACGGCAAGAGTTACGAAGGCTGGAAGATCAACGAAAGTCCCGAAAGCTGGTCGATCAAGGACGGGGCGTTCGTCGCGAAGGGGGGCCGCAGCCATCTGTTCTATGTCGGCGACGACAAGCCGTTCGTCAACTTCGAGCTCAAGGTCGATGTGATGACCGAGCCGAACAGCAACGGCGGCATTTATTTCCACACCAAGTTCCAGGAATCCGGCTGGCCGAAGTACGGCTTCGAGGCCCAGGTCAACAACTCCTTCAAGAACGACCCGCGCAAGACCGGCAGCCTGTATCAGGTGGTGGACGTCCACGAAGCCGCCGCCAAGGACAACGAGTGGTACACCGAGACGATCATCGTGAAAGGCAAGCGTGCCACCGTCAAAGTCAACGACAAGATCGTCGTCGACTACACCGAGCCGCTGGGGGCTCAACCCGGCAAGGACTTCACCCGCGTGCTGGATCAGGGAACGTTTGCTTTGCAGGCCCACGACCCCGGCAGCATCGTCCATTTCAAGAACATTCGCGTGAAGCGGCTCGA
>Ga0163151_10008458_pt1 | contig 11602 bp, 8 predicted proteins | sample OliLakLV19MP5IB2_FD_145596 | JGI IMG/M metagenome (GOLD analysis project Ga0163151, IMG submission 145596) | Freshwater microbial mat bacterial communities from Lake Vanda, McMurdo Dry Valleys, Antarctica - Oligotrophic Lake LV.19.MP5.IB-2 | ecosystem: Environmental > Aquatic > Freshwater > Lake...
TAATTAAGGGTAGTCCAATGTATCAAATCATCCGTCGTGCAGTATAACATAATCTTTCCCGGTCAGAGAAATAGATTATACGGTTATTGAAAGTAGGCAAATTCATTTGATTGTATGCATATTATTATTTTTTTTTTTGAAGTGTATTTGCCGATCTCTTTTTTTTTGGAGTTCTTTATCCGATGTGATTCCCGTATTTTTTCAGGAGGGGATCAGGGCTTTTCAGAAATTAAGTACGGCGGAAAAAAATGAATAGGATTGTACAAGACCTGGAAGCCCGCCTGTCGGTTGGATAGGGTTTTAATCGTGGTAAATTTGAAACAAACCTTCCGGGCCTCGTTAACAAAATCTACACTCCCACCGTCACCCTCACAACAATCCGCGTAAAAGACGGTGGCTCTGGCGTCCCTAAAAATATTCTGGATAAGATTTTTTTTCGAAAGGATGCCTGATGCACAGCCCCCGTCCGACCGCCTGCCCGACTGACTGCCCGTCCGATCCGGCAAGGGCGGGCGGACTTTTTTACCACAAAGCCGAAGGACCAGGTCTACCCGACTGAGTCTTGCCTGAATCGGATCTGGCGGGGTAGGGGTCCTGGATTATCTTTGGCCTATGATATTACAAAATCACACCAGGTGGAATTGTACGTATATTCTAAAGAAGGAGAGTATTCAGAGTTTATTCTACTTTTACCTTTAACCATTTAATGCCATATGATCAGACGTTTATTTTGTACTGCTTTTTTGCTGGTACCGTTGAATTATTTAGCAGCTCAATTCACTGTCTTTGACAGTCTGAAGGTTGAAATCAATAAGAGTAATAACGACACCATGCATTTGCTCTTATTGGAAAAATTGGCTAATGAGTACTCTGAAATAAATCCCGATAGCGCTTATTATTATGCTACACAAACCCAGTACCTGTCAAAAAAGCTTAATCTTAAATTGGAAGAAGTGGTGGCTTTGGGCGAAATGGGCTATGCTCAACTCAACCTGGGCAACTATCCCCGTTCTCTGCAATTGTTATTAGCAGGCATCTCCCTGGCGGAAGACCTGGCCAGCGAAAAGAATGTATTGCCGGTGCGTTTTCCTGCAACAGATGATTTTACTGATCGTTCCGTTTCGGCCCGCCTGCAACGGCTTGCAAAATTGAGCAGGATTCTTCAGTATGCAGGCATTTTATATGGCAATTCCGGCAATTATGAGAAGGCGGTAGAATATTTTAAAAAAGCACTTCCCCTGGCGGAGGAAGGCAAAAGCCTCAGGGTATTGAGCATTACCTATACCACACTCGGAAGAACCTATTTTGCTTTAAAACAACCTGATTCTGCAATCATAAGCCTTAAAAATGCGCTGAATTATTCTATTCAGGCAGACTATAAAAGATATCATGGAAGCATATTCTTAAATATGGGCAGGGTTTATCATTCGAAGGGGCAAACTCAGTTGGCAAAAGAATATTATTTGAAGGCCCTCCTGGAAAGTGAGGAAAGGGGATATCAACGGGGAGTGGTCGCAAGTAATCTTGCTCTAGCCGATTTAGTGAAACAATCCAGTGCCTCAGATTCCACCGTTTATTATATTCAACAGGGATTAAAAGTAGCTAATACCCTGAATGCGCCTGACCTGTTTTTACGCTCATATACGGTACTGGCAGATTATTATAAAAAAATTGATAAAATAGACAGCCTCGCCAAGTACCAGGCATTGATTATTAAAATGAATGAAAGTCTGTTTAATAGCAAGCAGGCACAACAATTTCAAAATATTGACTTTGATGCCCAACAACAGGAGCAGAAAATCCTTGCTGCTAAAAACGACTATCAAAACCGTATTCAAAAATATGTTTTGATGGGTGGCTTGACATTTTTTTTAGTAATTGCAGTGTTTTTGTGGGTGAGCAATCAACAACGTAAAAAGGGCAATGCCTTGTTAGAAAAACAAAATCTAGCTATTGAAACGGCGCTGACTAACCTCAAATCCGCGCAGGCGCAGCTCATTCAATCGGAAAAAATGGCTTCATTGGGTGAGCTCACCGCTGGTATCGCCCACGAAATTCAAAACCCGCTAAACTTTGTAAATAACTTTTCCGAAGTTAATACAGAACTCATCAATGAAGCGGTGGAAGAATTACAAATGTCGAATTACGAATTACGATCAGATCTCCCGAACCATCCCGAAATAGATTTGGACGGGACGAATCAATCGAATCAATCCTCAATATTCAATATTCAATCCTTAACATCATTATTGATCGCTATCCGTGAGAATGAGGAAAAGATCATTCACCATGGAAAACGCGCCGATGCCATAGTAAAAGGTATGTTGCAACACAGTCAAGTTGGTAGTGAGAAAAAAGAACCTACGGATATCAATGCATTAGCAGATGAATACTTAAGAATCACTTATCATGGCTTGCGGGCAAAAGACAAATCGTTCAATGCAATCATAAAAACTGATTTTGATCCATCGCTTGAAAGAATAAATATCATACCACAGGATATTGGAAGAGTGGTTTTGAATTTACTGACAAATGCATTCTATGTAGAGAATGAGAAAAAGCAGTTGAATATTCAGGGATACGAACCCACCGTTTCTGTAAGCACAAAGAAAACCGGTGACAAGGTTGAAATTGCAGTCGGAGATAACGGTAATGGCGTTCCTCAAAAAGTATTGGATAAAATTTTTCAACCCTTCTTTACTACCAAACCAACAGGGCAGGGAACAGGATTGGGTTTATCTTTAAGCTATGATATTATTACAAAGGGGCAAGACGGAGAGTTGAAAGTTGAAACAAAAGAAGGACAAGGCTCAGAATCTACCATTAGCCTCTCTGCTTAATCATGAATATGTGGAAAATAGTCATATCAAACCTGTTTTATCTTTTGGTTTTAATTATACCTGTTGCTGCGCAAAATATTAATCCTTATCCAAGGGACACTGCAAAAGTGATGCAGTTGATAACACAGGCAGAGCGATATCGGTTTACCAAACCTGATTCTTGCTTACCAGTTGCACAGAAAGCTCTTGAACTTGCGCAATCGCTTAGATTCAGGAAAGGTGAAGGATTGGCGCATCTTACATTTGGCGAATACCATCGTGTTAGTGGAAATTTTCCTGAATCGCTTGAACATCTATTTGCCGCCTTGCGAATTAGCCGGGAAATTAATTACGATGCAATAGAAGGAAAAAGCCTGACATTTATAGGTATTACTTATATAGGCCTGGAAGAATTTAGAACAGCCCTGAACTATCTTTTCCAGGCAAATAAAATAAATAGGAATCGTCCGGAAGTTAATATAACTGCGTTTGGTTTAACCAATATCGGCGTCGCATATCAGCAATTGGGCATCCTTGACTCCGCTCTCATTTATCAAAAAATGGCCTGGCAAGTTGGAAAGAGTATGCCAATCAAGTCAGGAATAGCTCTTATGCTCAGAGAAACTGGAATAATACATGAGCTGCAACATAATTACGATAGTGCTTTTTACTATTATCGTTATGCCTTGACAATTTCAAATGATGTTCTCAATGCAGGACGAATTTACAGCAGGATGGCAATGCTTTACGAGCAGCTGCATAAACCTGATTCAACCCTTCATTATGCACGGCTTGCTTTGTACCACGGCAAACATTCTTTACAAAAGTTAACGATGTTGGAAGCAACCAGGACACTGATCAGCTATTTTATGAAAAAAAATCAATTGGATAGTGTGATTAAATATCAGGAAATAAACATGACTCTTCAGGATAGTTTGTTTGGACGTGAGCAGCTACGAAAGCTCCAGTTATTAGCAATTGAAGAACAGAAAAGAGTATACGATGCAGAACAAGCCCAACTGCGAATTGAACAGGGACAAACCGAATACCGAAACAGAATTCGGATTTATATCCTCCTTGGTCTTTTAGCAATGTTGCTTCTGCTTGGTTTTATCTTATATCGGAATAATCGTAAAAAGCAAATAGCAAATCAACTTTTGGAAAAGCAGAAAAATGAGGTCGAAAAAACTCTTAAAGAGTTAAGAGATACACAAACTCAATTGATACAATCAGAAAAAATGGCCAGCCTCGGTGAACTCACTGCCGGTATTGCCCACGAGATTCAAAACCCATTGAACTTTGTAAATAATTTTTCGGAAGTGAATTCAGAACTCATCAATGAAGCGGTGGAAGAATTACGAATTAGGAATTACGAATTACGATCGAATCAATCGAATCAATCGGATCAATCGAATCAATCCACAACCCTCAATCCACAACCCTTAAAAGACCTACTAATCGCTATCCGCGAGAATGAAGAAAAGATCATCCATCATGGTAGGCGGGCTGATGCTATAGTCAAAGGAATGTTGCAACACAGTCAAGCAGGTAGTGGTAAAAAAGAATCAACGGATATCAATGCACTCGCAGATGAATATATTCGATTATGTTACCATGGGTTGCGAACCAAAGACAAAACATTTAATGCCACTATCAAAACGGATTTTGATGAGACTATTGGAAAAATAAATATCATACCGCAAGACATTGGTCGTGTATTATTGAATATTTTGACTAATGCGTTTTACGCAGTAGCCGAACGAAAGAAAAACCCTGCCCTGCCGGCAGGCGGGCTGCCTGATCCGATACTTGCCCGTCCGGCAGGCGGGGCTATCGGATTGTTTCCAGACTACCAACCCAGCGTTTCCCTTTCAACTAAAAAAATCGGGGACAAAGTAGAGATAAACATAAAAGATAACGGGAATGGCATCCCGCAAGAAATTATTGAGAAAATATTTCAACCTTTTTTTACCACTAAACCAACAGGACAAGGAACAGGTTTAGGGTTGAGTTTGGCTTATGATATCGTAAAAGCCCACGGTGGGACTATTATTGTAAATTCAGTTTATCATCCACCTGGTGGAGAAATAAAAGTGGAGACATCGACCGCGAAAGAAGGTGAAGGCCTTTCCGCCGAAGATGCAGCAAAGGCGGGAACAACGTTCACTATTGTTTTACCCCAATCGTAAACCTGCCTGCTGTAGATAGGTCATGGTAATCATTTAATCCTTTAAATCATGGTTCAGACAGTGTATGATCGTTTTGGTGATATGGACCTATAAAACCGTAACACCATCCGAATGCAATTCAATTTCCGGAAATACACTGAATTTGCACAGCCATTAACCCAATTAATCAATAAAACGGGCTTGTCAAATAATAAACTTGAATACAGCCAGGTATATTACTGCAGTAAATTTTGACCCGGACAAATTTCCATCTAAGCAGTAAGAATTTAATTAGCCATCAAAAAAACCTGGTCGCCGCAAAATAACTAACCAAACCATCCATAAATATCCTGAAGCATCAGTTTGGTTTTTTCCTCTCCGGAGATATCCCGGATAATTTTGCCTTCCTGAAATTGAATCAGGCGACTTCCATATAAGTTTGCATCTTTTAGATTATGTGTAATCAAAATAGTCGTAATACCCAACTCCTTGTTCAATTGTTCGGCGAGCTTTAATACCACTAAAGCGGACTTAGGGTCAAGCGCTGCGGTCGGTTCATCCAACAATAGGATATCCGTCTTATCCATTACACTCATCAACAGGGTCAACGCCTGCCTTTGACCACCGGATAAATTGCCCATGGGTTGACTCAGTTTACGTTCAAGTCCCATCCCCAGGGTTGCGATTTTTTGCCGGACTTCTTTTTTAAAGGCCACCGTCGTTCCAATGTGGAGTGTTTTTCGTTGGGTGCGCAAGGCAGCCAGCCGGAAATTGTCGAGTATGGACAATTCAGGTGCTGTGCCGTGATGAGGGTTTTGAAAAACCCTTGCGATCCACTGGCTTCGTTTATATTCGGGCAGGGCAGTCACCTCAGTACCATTTATTTCCACGGTGCCACTGGTCGGAAATTCTGCCCCCTCAATAATATTCAGTAAGGTGGTTTTGCCACTTCCATTGGCACCCACCAGGACTACAAATTCCCCTTTATTAAAATCCAATGAAACATCGGCAAGGGCGATAACCTCATTGATTTCTCCGGGATGGAAAACTTTTACGATGTGTTTTAATGAGATCATTTATGCGGTCGGTGATGGTTTACTGCGAATTTCGTTTTTACTACTGACTACTGTCTTCTGTCTTCTGTCTACTGTCTTTTCAATTGCTGGCTTACCCTGGGCAGCGCTACAATAAGGAGTACAAACAAAGCAGTTACCAGCTTTAAAAAATTAGGATCAATTCCCAAAGCCAGCGTAATGGCGAGCACAAGTTGAAAAATCAGACTCCCGACCAAAACCAAAATAATCTGCACGCCGATAGAATTAATCTTCATCCAAATCCGCAAAGCATCGCTGATCAGCACTGACCCCAGGCCTGTAATGACTATACCAATTCCCATATTCGTATCGGTAAAACTTTGGTATTGAGAAACTAAAAACCCACTGAGCCCGGTCAGCGCATTGGCCATGGCCAGGCCAATAATCTTAATGAAATCATTATTGATACCCAGGGATTTGGTCATGATGGGGTTGTTGCCCGTCGCCCGCATGGCGATTCCAAAGTCGGTCTTCAATATATAATTCAGCAAAAGGATTAAAAGAACAATGAGTACCAAGGCAATAACTAGTTGATTGGTCAACAGATGGCTGAATAAGGTAAAAGATGAAAAAAGGTCAGCGGTATTGATCAGGGGCACATTCGAACGACCTAAAAGGATGAGGTTGATGGAATACAGTCCGGTCATCACCAGGATACCGGCCAATAAGGCATCGATTTTTAATTTAGTATGGATCAGGCCGGTACAGACGCCTGCCAGGGCACCAGCCAACATGCATAGTGGTAATACCAGCAGAACCGGCCATTTTAAGGGCAATAAAATAGCGGTGACCACTGCCCCCAGGGTATAACTCCCGTCCGTGGTGATGTCCGGAATATTAAAAACCTTCATGGAAATAAATATTCCCAGGGCCATCGGGCCCAGGCACAGGGACAGTTGTAATGCCGTTAAATAAAATTCACTCATTGAATGGGTTCGAAATAGGAAGGGATATTTATTCCGAATTTCATAGCCATGGTTTTGTTGTATACTTTTTTACGCACTTTGACCATTTCCCACTGAAGCCCCTCGGTAGTTTTGGTTTTTAAATAAGATGCAGCCTGCAGGCCGGACTGGTATCCCCATTGATAAATATCGGCACCATAAGCGGCAACAGCGCCCCGTTGAACCAGTCCCGCTTCGCTGGTAAAAATGGGAATGTTTTTTTGATTGCAGGACTGCACAATGGTTTCAAAAGATTCAAAAACGATATTATCCGGATTGGCAAAAAACACATCGATGTTTTTGGACAATAAAGAAGCAGTTACCAACTGTACATCGGCTGAAGAATGGACAGACTGGTAGAGTAGCTTTATATTATTATCTGCGGCAAGCTTTTTGATGTGATCCATCGCCTCCACCGATTGAGGTTCGGATTGGTTATATATCATACCCACCGTTAACCTACCTGCCCGGGGCATAATCACCTTTGGAATGAGCAAAAATGAGGTATCGATATAATCCAGGTTTTCGGCTACTCCCAGCAGATTTTTCGGCGAACTGCCCCGGGCATCGGTTACTTTCATTAATTCCGGGGTAGGAGATACCATCATGAAGATGGGGATTTCCTTAATGTTTTGAACGGCAGTGATGGTGGATATGGAAGGGCACGAAGCAATCAGAGTCACCTGAGTAGCCATAAAATATTTAATGATCTGTGTTAGTGCGGGGATATTGCCCTGAGCATTGCGGTAAACGATTTTTAAAGTGCCCTTTTCCTCATCAAAGCCTTCGGCCCGAAGGGCTTCAATAAATCCAATTTTTGCCTGTTCTATCGTATTGTCCTGAAAGGCATCTGCAAAACCAATTACCGGAATATTGGAATCTTTGGGGCTGGCACAGGAAAAGAGTATTATGGCTGATAGGAATACCCACTTTGGCATGGTAATAAATTAAACTTGTTTATTGAATCCTGAAATCATTAAAATACGTGGATGAACTGCTCTTGAAAATCTAACTCAAAAATAAACAATTAATCACCTGATCTTGTTCGTCACAGGTTATATTGATTGCCATATCTTATTTTTGCCCTAAAATTATCCACCGAGGCATTTATTCCGTTAGTTATAACATATGCTCATAGACCAGATTAAACAGCAGGCAAAAGAGATTCATCCATTCGTCACGGCGAACCGGAGATATTTGCATGCCCATCCTGAACTTTCCTTTTTAGAATATGGCACCTCGCATTTTGTAAAAACAAAACTGGATGAGTTGGGTATACCCTGGCAGGCGATGGCCAATACCGGAATAGTCGCTTTGATCAAAGGCGATATCCCTTCCGATCGGGTCGTTGCCCTGCGGGCAGATATGGATGCCTTGCCTATTACCGAAACCAATTCCCATGGTTTTGTATCCACTACCCCGGGTGTCATGCATGCCTGCGGACATGATGCACATACCTCATCGCTCCTGGGAACAGCCCAAATCCTGAAATCCCTTACGAGCAAATTCGGAGGCACCATCAAGTTAATTTTTCAACCCGGTGAAGAGACCCTGCCCGGCGGAGCCAGCATCATGATCAAAGAAGGCGTTTTAGCCCATCCCAAACCAGAGGCCATCATTGGGCAGCATGTGATGCCTTCCCTGGAATGTGGAATGATTGCTGTGCGGAAAGGTACACTTATGGCTTCGATGGACGCAGTTTATTTTACTGTATTCGGAAGAGGTGGACATGCCGCCCAGCCTCATCAAAATATAGATCCGATTTTAATTACTTCCCACATCATTGTGGCTTTGCAGCAGGTGGTTAGCCGTATGGCCAATCCTGCCGTGCCTACTGTGTTGTCCTTTGGTAAAGTCACAGCCAACGGAGCTGTCAATGTAATTCCTGATAAGGTAATGGTTGAAGGTACTTTCCGGACTATGGACGAGACCTGGAGGTCCGATGCCCATCAGAGGATGAAAAAAATGGCTGAATCCATAGCAGAAAGTATGGGGGCCATATGCGAAATGAATATTATAAGGGGCTATCCTTTTCTGATCAATGAAGAAAAACTCACGGCACGGTTCAAATCTTGGGCTGAGGAATACCTTGGAAAGGAAAAGGTGGTGGAAGCAGATATCTGGATGGCAGCTGAAGACTTTGCTTATTATTCACACGTTACGGATGCATGTTTTTATCTGTTAGGGACGGGCAATAAAAAACGAGGTATTACCTCATCATTACATACTCCCACCTTCGATATTGATGAAAATGCTTTGGCCATAAGTACCGGCCTGATGGCTTATGCTGCCCTTCAGCAGTTGGAAGCGACTTAGCAATAACAGCTTATAATTTTATTATGCTTTCCAGCAACCTAATAATCCCGTGTCAAAAGTTCAGAGGTCACTGACCTTTCCTCACGTCTTCAATTACTTTTAATAACGATTTGTCATCCCTGGAATCGCCCAGCAATTGCCAGATCATCACCCCGCCTGCTTTATTATCGATTGCAAACCGGATTTTTTGCTGAATGGTAGGCATGCCATTATAATACATCGTACCTCCCTGAGCAACTGAAACAGAATCGGTTTGTTCTGAGCCCGGGTAAGTACTGATAATGCTTTTATAAGGTAAGCTTTGCGGTACTCCGCTACCAAATCCATAACCATAAAAAGGCAGGCCGATAAAAAGTTTTTCAGCAGGGACCCTCCGGGTTTGATTAAAATATTTAAAATCATTCTGAACCATACTAAACGGGGAATGTTGACCGGGCCTGTTCAGGTTCCATGGGCCTGTCCGATCATACGACATGATATTGATAAAATCATAAGAATACAAAGTGCTGTCATGGATTAAATGGGAGTTCCAACTGGCCAGAGCAGCAGTCATCATTATGTTTTTTGATTTTAGGGCCTTACCCAGTTCACTAACCAGTGGAGGGTAATCGGCATTGATCAGGTCATTTTCAATATCTACATCTATGCCATCAAAACCGTATTTTCCGGCGATATCCACCAGCCCGGTTACCAACTTGCCCCGTTTTTCCGGTTTCATAAGGTGTTCTAAGTGGGCCGGAGGGCTACCCCCGCCGATAGACAGGAATACCCTGACCCGATGATCGTGCGCTTTTTGTATGATCTTGTAATACATTTCATTGTCCGCAAAATGCCCGGTGCTGTCTGGATTGATAAAGGCAAGGTTGAGATCGGTGATCTTTGCAAAATCAACGGCATCCAATCCCGCTCCCCAGTCCCTAGAACTGGGCAAATATCCCAGCACCCGAAAGGCAGATGCCTCTTGTTTGGATACTGCTATTTTTTCGTTACAGGCTGTTACTATGACCAGGCATGAGAGTCCCAGGAGTATAAGATTTTTCATTGATGTATTTAAATAAAGACTGTTCCCGAAAGGTTCTTCAAAGATTATACGTCCAAACCGTGCGTAAGCAGGCGCCTATTCACCCAATAAGTTTTTGATCTTCTCAATATCAAATTTATTGATAAAGGCAATTGCATCCTGTTCACTGAGAAATGCCCTCAACCGAAACGTAATCAAAGTCTGACTCAGCGGTACCTGAACTTCGTTGATCATAATTTTAATGGAAGCGCCTTTATCATCGTATGTATCTTCCATTTCAGTTTTCATGATCGCCCTACGGGTACCAATTCGAACGCTTTTCTGGCCCTGACCCAACATGGCGGGATTAGTTAAAAACATATTGAGGCTGCTCAGCATAGGTGCATTGGCCATGATCATGATTTCAGCTTCATTTAGTTTTTTCGCTTCATTGCGATAGGTCTTAGTGATTTGCATTCCACCACCCATCATCCCCATTGCCCCGACATTGACGGATGCTTCCCCATCCACGGATTTTAATCCAGCTATTTCTTTCGGTAAGGCTTCTGCCAGTTGTTTTGCGAGGATGGTATTGAGCTCATTGACAGCATCTTGCAGACTCATTTGAGCTTGTTTGTAATTTTTTTGTGCCAGGAATCCCTGGGCTTCTTTTATCAGTGCATCCACCTGTTGCTGGGAAAATCCTTTGATGCCCACACACAGGAATAAGCATATAGATAGGAATTTAATCATAGATAGGAATTGAACTTTAAATAAATATACTGGAAATTGTAAAACACAGGTTTACCTCCCGGGCAGGTAAATGCATTGCGGATGAGGTGTTCGTATTAAAATAGGATGGTAAAAACAGAATGGTTATAAAGGCAATCCAGGGTAAAAACTACTATTTTACCAACACTACATTATAAGCACTCGCACCTTTGGGCCCCATTTCAACTTCAAAGGTTACTTTGTCGTTTTCTTTGATTTCTTCTGTAAGGCCATTGATGTGGACAAAAATGCTGTCCTGGGATTCGGAATCTTTAATGAACCCATACCCTTTGGATGTATTAAAAAAAGTAACCGTGCCTTTGCGGATGAGGTCTGCCGGATTTACTTCTGCGCGTTTGGGCACACCGATTTCGATGTCTTCAAGTTTGATCAATCTTCTTTTCATGGGATCGGGTGGAGTGGAAGTGACATTTCCATCTTCATCCACATAAGAAAAAGTTTCATTGGGATTGGTGCCCTTGGCCAATTC
>Ga0163151_10008459_pt1 | contig 11600 bp, 9 predicted proteins | sample OliLakLV19MP5IB2_FD_145596 | JGI IMG/M metagenome (GOLD analysis project Ga0163151, IMG submission 145596) | Freshwater microbial mat bacterial communities from Lake Vanda, McMurdo Dry Valleys, Antarctica - Oligotrophic Lake LV.19.MP5.IB-2 | ecosystem: Environmental > Aquatic > Freshwater > Lake...
TTCCGGGGTCACACCGTTCAACGACGCGATCACCGGCACCGCGATCGCGGCGCGGATCTTGCGGATCTGCTCGAGGTAACGATCCGGCCCCAAGGCAAACTCGTCGATGCGCGGAGAATAGGAGACGGCCTCGGCAAACGATTCCTGGTGTGCATCCACGTGCTGCTCGACGCCATGCGCCTCGCGCGCGATCTGCTCCTCGAACAGGGAGTGCATGACGATGGCAGCAGCTCCGGCGTCTTCCAGTTTCCGCACTTGATCGAGGTCGTCGACCAGCGGCGAGGCTCCCGGCATCAGCGGGTGAGGTAGTTCCAAGCCGAGGTAGGTGGTTCGCAGATCCATCGACGTCCTTCTCCCTTATTCCCGCGACATCCGCTCGTAGAGGCTGCGCCGGTAGACGATGTCGGCCTGCGCTTGCTCCATCAATGCCCGGAAGCGCTGCGGGTCGCGCTGCTCGACCATACGGTAGCGGGCCTCCTCGCGGACGAACTCCGCCAGCTTCGTCTTGGGCGCCGGCGAATCGAGTTGGAGCGGGTTGGCACCTCCGGCGCGCAGCCGCGGGTCGTAGCGGTACAGCGGCCAATAGCCGGTGTCGACCGCTACCTTTTGGTGCTCCGCCCCGAAGGCGAGATCGTAACCGTGCGCGATACAATGACTGTAGGCGAGGATCAGCGACGGTCCCGGATACGACTCGGCTTCGAGAAACGCGCGCACCGTCTGCTGGTCTTTCGCGCCGAAGGCAACCGACGCTACGTAGACGTGCCCGTAGCTCATCGCCAGCAGTCCTAGATCCTTCTTTCCAACTGACTTGCCGGCGACGGCGAATTTCGCCGAAGCGCCCATCGGCGTCGCCTTCGATGCCTGGCCGCCCGTGTTCGAGTAGACCTCGGTATCGAGGACGAGCACGTTGACGTTGCGATCCATGGCGAGCACGTGATCGAGGCCACCGAAGCCGATGTCGTACGCCCAACCGTCGCCACCGACGATCCACACACTCTTGTGGGCGAGATAGTCTGCGACCAGTTCGAGGCGACGGGCGTCGTCGCCTTCGATGCCGGCGAGCTTGGCGCGCAGCGCCAGAATCTGGGTCCGCCGGATTGCGAGCTCTGCCTCTCCCGGGATGCCGTGCTCGAGCAAGGGGACGACCATGTCGTCGCCCAGCCGCGGCGCGAGCGCTTGCAGGAGTTCGCGCGCGTACTCGGCCTGCTTGTCGACGGCGAGGCGGAATCCGAAACCGAATTCCGCATTGTCCTCGAACAACGAATTCGACCACGCGGGACCGCGGCCATCCGCATTCGTGCGGTACGGCGTCGTCGGCAGGTTGCCTCCGTAAATCGAGGAACAGCCGGTGGCATTGGCGATCAGGGTACGATCGCCGAAGAGCTGCGTCAGCAGTTTGATGTAAGGCGTCTCGCCACAGCCCGAGCAGGCACCCGAGTACTCGAACAGCGGCTGGAGAAACTGCGTGCTCTTCACGTCGGCACGTACCAGCGTACGGTCCACTTCCGGCAATTTCAGGAAGAATGCGTAGTTCTCGCGCTCGGCGTCGAGAAGCGGGCTCTGCGGTGCCATGTCGATCGCCTTGTGGCGCGGGTTCGACTTGTCCTTGGCCGGGCAGACGCGCACACACAAGTTGCATCCAGTGCAATCCTCGGGGGCAACCTGGATCGAATACGCGCTACCCTCGAAGTCATGCCCCTTGTAAGGAATCGACTTGAACGTCGGGGGCGCCGAGGCGGCTGAGGCAGGCGTGAACACTTTGGCGCGGATGGCCGCGTGCGGGCAGACCAGCGCACATTTGTTGCACTGGATGCACACGCTGGGGTCCCACACTGGGATCTCGAGCGCGATGTTGCGCTTCTCCCACTGCGTCGTGCCGACCGGCCAGGTTCCGTCCACGGGGAACGCGCTCACCGGCAGGTCGTCGCCGTGGTTTGCGAGCATCGCGGCCGTGACTCGCTGGACGAAATCGGGTGCCGCGGCCGCGACGATCGGCGGCCTTGCACGCAGCGTGGTGGCCCGCGCTGGCACCTCCATCTCGAAGAGGTGGGCGAGCGTGGCGTCGACCGCGGCGAAGTTCTTCTCGACGATCGATTCGCCCTTCTGTGCATAGGTCTTGCGGATCGCCGTCTTGATGTGGCCGATCGCCTCATCGCGCGGCAGCACGCCGGACACCGCGAAGAAGCAGGTCTGCATGACCGTATTGATGCGGCGACCCATGCCGGCCTCGCCGGCCACTTTGTAGGCGTCGATGACGAACACCCGTAGTTGCTTGGCGATGATCTCGTCTTGCACCTCGCGCGGCAGGTGTTGCCACACGTCGTCGGTCGCATAGGGCGCATTCAGCAGGAGTGTGGCTCCCGGTTCCGCGTAGCTGACGACATCGTAGCGGTCGAGGAAATTGAACTGGTGGCAGGCGACGAAGCTGGCCCGCCGCACCAGATAGGCCGAGCGAATCCGCCCGCGCCCGAAGCGCAGGTGCGAAATGGTGATCGCGCCGGATTTCTTCGAGTCGTAGACGAAATAGCCCTGCGCCGACAGCTCGGTCTGCTCGCCGATGATCTTGATGGAGTTCTTGTTGGCGCCAACCGTGCCGTCGGCGCCAAGGCCGAAGAAGACCGCGCGCACCACCTCCGCGCGCTCGATCTCCCAGTCGGGATCGAACGACAGCGACTCATGGGTCACGTCATCGGTGATGCCCACCGTCCGCCGCGAGATTCTGGAACACCGCGCGCACCATCGCCGGCGTGAACTCCTTGGACGACAAGCCATAGCGGCCGCCGGTCACGCGAGGCATTCGATCGAGCAGACCGCCATCATTCGCTTCACACAGTGCAGCCATGAGATCGAGGTAGAGCGGTTCGCCGACCGCACCGGGCTCTTTGGTCCGGTCGAGCACGGCAACTCCCGTCGCACTCCGAGGCAGCGCTGCGACCAACGCTGCGACGTCGAATGGGCGGAAGAGCCGGACCTTCACCAGCCCGACACGTTCGCCCTGCGCGACCAGATGTTCGACCGTCTCCTCCGCGGTCTCGGCACCGGAACCCATCATGACGATGACGTGCTCGGCCTCGGGATGACCGACGTAGTCGAAGAGCTGGTAACGCCGCCCGGACAGCGCAGCGAAGCGGTCCATCTCCGCCTGAACGATGCCCGGACACGCGGCGTAGTAGCGATTGCAGGCCTCACGCGCCTGGAAGAAAGTGTCCGGATTCTGCGCCGTACCCCGCAGCACCGGCCGATCGGGCGTGAGGGCACGCTCGCGATGCGCCCGCACCAAGTCGTCGCCGACCAGCGCCAGGAGGTCGTCGTCGGACAGCATTTCGATCTGGGTGAGTTCGTGCGAGGTGCGGAAACCGTCGAAGAAATGCAGGAACGGTACCTTCGCCCGCAGCGTCGCCGCGTGGCTGATCGCGGCGAAGTCGTGAGCTTCTTGCACCGAGCCCGACGCGAGCAACGCAAAGCCGGTCGGCCGACAAACCATGACGTCGGAATGGTCGCAGAAGATCGACAGGGCATGGGTCGCGAGGGTCCGCGCAGCAACGTGCATACAAAAGGCCGACAACTCGCCGGCGATCTTGTACATGTTCGGCAGCATCAGCAGCAGTCCCTGCGACGCCGTGAACGTCGTCGTCAGAGCCCCCGCCTGCAACGCGCCGTGCACGGCACCGGCAGCACCGCCTTCGGACTGCATCTCCGTGATGAGCGGAACGGTGCCCCAGACGTTCTTACGCCCGTGTGCCGACCACTCGTCGGCGAATTCGCCCATCGCCGACGCCGGAGTGATGGGATAGATCGCAATCACCTCGCTGAGGCGATGCGCGACGGAGGCGACGGCTTCGTTGCCGTCTACCGTTACGGTTCGCTGCTGCACCATTCGTTCCCTTCCGACGACCGCGCGCGCGACTCGACCCCGTTGCACGCGTAACGCCCTTCAAACCGGGTCGATGCGGAAAGCGTGCCGAACGCAATCGCACGGGTCGTCCCCGAATACGCCCGCTGCCTTGCCACATCTGCATGCGGAAGAAACCTCGGATTCCCAAGGATGCGACGCAAAGGGAGCTAGGATCGCAGCGCAACGGCACGGCTTCGTGCTATGGAGGTTGAGGGCTACGCACCCGAGCACCGTGGCCAAAGACTCCGAGGAGAAGTGATGCGTCAGATACTCGTACCCGTGGATTTCTCGCCGATTACCGCCGAAACGATCGAACACGCAGCGCGCCTGGCCGAGAAATTCGGAGCGGAGATCGCGCTATTGCACGTCGCGGCACCGGACCCGGATTTCGTCGGTTACGAAACCGGTCCGGACACCGTACGCGAGCAGGTCGCGACCGAATTGCGCACCGAGCACCGTGAGTTGCAGGCACACGCAGAGGCCCTGCGCGCACGCGGCCTGCGTGCCCACGCGATCTGCGTTCAGGGACCGACCGTGGCGACGATTCTCGAACGTGCCGAGCGCATCGGGGCCGAGCTGATCGTCATCGGCTCGCACGGCCACGGCGCGCTCTACCGCACCCTCGTCGGAAGCGTCAGCGAGGGGATCCTCTACGGCACCACCTGCCCAGTACTGCTCGTACCGGCACGTGAACGCACTACTTCTTCTGCACCGACTCCAGGTACTTGACGATCAAGAGCGTCCGTCCCTGGACGTCGGCGCGACGGACTCCGTCCTGGTGGGTGGGCTCGCGCAAGATCTCGCCCCAAACGGGCATGTCGGGATCACCATGGGCGCGAATCGCCTTGGTCCCGTCGGTCTGGTCCATCACCTTCTTGAAGGGATATTCGCCACCGTTGCCGCGTGCCGCAATGGTCAGGTCCGTCGGTTGCGGCCGCATCAACCCCGAAACGATTCCATCGCCTTCGCCGCCCAAACCATGGCAGGCACTGCAATACTTACGATACGACGCAGCGCCTTCCTCGAGACGCGGATCCGGATCCGCGGCGAGGGCGGGCTTCCCCCCGGGAAGCAATCCAAGTGTCGCCGTGGCAACGAGCGCGATTGCGACACGATATCCGATCGACTTGGTCATGATGATCGTCCCCTTTCCTATTCCGCCACCCTAACGGGCGGCCCCAGTAGTTGATACGTTCAATCGTAAGTTGAATGCCACTGACGCAAGTTCTCTGCCACTGGATGAAAGTCATCGTTTTGCAATCATTCGGACAACTGATTCCCATGGTCGGGAAACGATCGCCAGTTCTCTCTCTGGTTGGGAGCCCAACGCCGAATCGGTGCGAACTGTGCCATCTGGATGCAATCGGTCTGGCACTTGCATGTCCTCCTGGTTGGCAATGAAACCTGCGGAGCAAACGACTCGCCTCTTCTTCCGCGAGGAGTACGTGTACGACGTGATCGAACTCGCGAGTCGCCGCACCTTCGACGTCGAACGCGGGCGGCGGGTGCGCGACGCAATCGTCGCGGCCGGCCTTGCGACCACCGATCGGTTCCTGGCAGCTCCTCCCGTTTCACGCGAGCAATTGCGTCTCGTCCATTCGGACGCATACCTCGACAGCTTGGGCGACCCGGCAGTGCTGGCGAAACTGCTTCTGCTCGATCCCACGCATCCCTGGGACGATCGCTTGCTGCAGCCCTTCCTCTACGCAACCGGCGGCACCGTCGCCGCCGCCCGCATGGCCGCCGCGGAACGCGGCCTCGGCTTCAACCTCGGCGGCGGCTACCACCATGCCCAAGTCGACAAGGCCGAGGGCTTCTGCGCCATCGCCGACGTCGCGATCGCGATTCGCCTGCTGCAGGGCACTGGCGGAATCGAGCGGGCGCTCATCGTCGACCTCGATTACCACCACGGCAACGGCAACGCCGAGATCTTCTCGGCCGACGAATCCGTCTTCACCCTATCGATCCACGCGAACAACTGGTGCTGGCTGGCCAAGCGCAACAACCTCGACATCGAACTTCCTGCCGGAACCGGCGACGACTCCTATCTCGCTGCCGTGCGTGAGCACGTCCCCGCCGTGCTCGAATCCTTTCGACCCGACTTCGTCGTCTACATCGCCGGCGCCGACCCGTTTCGCGAAGATATGCTCGGTGATTTTGCCATCAGCGAGGCGGCGCTGCTCGCCCGCGATCAGTTCGTCACCGACGCGGTTCGCGGCCGCAGCCTTCCCTTGCTTGTGGTGACGGCGGGCGGCTACGGCCCCACGAGTTGGCGCATCCCCTACAACTTCGTGGCCTGGCTTCTGGGCAAGGAGGGCTAGAGGATGAAGGTTCTCGGGCACTTCGACCGCGATGATCTCGAGCGGCGCTTCGTCGCGGCCGGGCTATACACGGCGATCGAGGCAAAGGGCTTCAGCGCCCTGGAGCTCCATGTCCACAGTGCTGGAATGGCGTTGCCGCACATCCAACTGCACGGCGACCGAGACGGTAGCACCGCCCTATTGCTCGACGCCTGCCTGTCCGAAGCGTTGGTGCGTCCAACCTTCTTTCACGAGCGCGGTTTCGCCTGGGACACTGCGGTCGAACTTGCGTTGGTCTACTGGGTCCGCGAACAGGACCCGAGCCGTGCATTCACCGGAGCTCGCCCTCCCCTTCCCCTACAGGAGCATCCCGGACTCGGCGTCCTGCCAATGGCCTTCCAGGTCGTGCGCGACATGGCCGTCGAGTTGGGCAAGGACGGCGTCGCGTGCCAGCCGAAGTTCTTTCACGACGCCTATATTTTCTACCATTCGCGCCTGTTCCTGTTCCTCGATGGATGCGAGCAGGGACGCTTCGAGCGCATGCTCGCCGACCTCGAAGATCTGCCGCTCGGGCACGCCTCGCTGGCGCTCCTCAACGGCCACGTGCGCGATACGACCGGCAGGGAAGTCACCTGGTCGCCCGGTTATCAGGTGTGTCCGCTGAGCCCTCGGTTGACCGGTTACTTCAACTCGGGAGAGTATGCGACGTGTGTCGACAGCGGCACTGCGGCACAACGCTTCGAGTACGAGACGAGCCATCGGCAGCCCGCCCTCGGCGCTGCCGATGACACCACGAGCTTGGCGCGCGACAACGCCAACGAAGAGGAGAAGTGACTATGGAGATCAAACGAATTCTCGTCCCGGTCGACGGCTCGCCCGGCGCGCAGGCCGCTCTCGACTACGCGGTCGACCTACAGCCCGGGTACCCGGCCGAGATCCTCATCGTTCTCGCCCTGGAGCCGATGCACTTCCGACTCGGCGCGCAAATCACGCAGCGCGGCGAAAACGTCCGCATGCTCGCTGATGAACAGCGGCTCATCGCCGAAGACCGGCTCGGGCAGTTGGAATCCGATCTGCGTGCCCGCGGCCTGCCGGTGCGCACCCTGCTCGGCATCGGCGCGGCCGACGAGGTGATCCTCGACGCCGCCAAGAAGCACCAGGTCGACATGATCGTCATGTCGACACACGGACGCACCGGCCTGGCTCACGCACTGCTCGGCAGCATCACGGAGAAAGTCATGCGCGGCGCACCCTGCCCGGTGATGACGATACGCGGCTATCGCCGCAAGTCCAGCCGCAAGTCCCGCTGACAGGAGACCGACATGCAAATCAGCAAGATTCTGGTTCCGATCGACTTTTCGCGTCATTCGCTCAAGGCACTCGACTACGCAATCGACTTCGCCGAGCCATTCGGAGCGGAGGTCGTCGTCCTCCACGTCGTCGAACCGGTCGCCTACGCGACCCCCGCCGATCTCTACGCTGGCATGGCGACCCAGCTCGGCAATCTGCTCGCCGAGCAGCGCCGCAGCTCGCGCGAGCAACTCGACGCGTTGGTCGCGAAGTACGCCAACAGCGGCGTGCAACTCCGCACCCAACTGCGAGACGGTGTGGCCTACAGCGAAATCGTCGACAACGCGCAGAAGCTCAAAGCCAGTCTGATCATCCAGTCGACCCATGGCCGCACCGGCCTCGCGCACGTGTTGCTCGGCAGCGTCGCGGAACGCGTCGTACGCACGGCCGAGTGCCCCGTGCTGACGATTCGCACGACGGGCCGTGCCGCAGCGAAACGGGCGGCGCCGAAGAAGAAGCGCGCCGCCGCGAAGAAATAGCGCTGAGCGCTGCAGGGGGGCGGAAGCTGCCCCCCTGCTTCGAGCCCTACGGCGCCAACTCCACCGGATCTTCGAGATCCGGCAGCAGATCGAAGGTGAGCCGCACCCGCTTGTCGATCCGGACGACATTGCCGAACGAATCACTGGCGATCACGGACAGGAGCGCTTCGGCAAATTCGAGATCGAAGAAAGGTCCGCCGCCGAGAACGGTGAACGGAACGATCACCCGCTCCAGATACCCGTTGTCTCCCGTGAAGAACGTCAATCGGATGTCCTCGTCGATGACCACGCGGCTCGGTGCTTGCAGTCTCACCCGCAGACGTATTCCCCCTTGCGGCTCGAGGCACCGCGTCTCGAAGTTCAACCGCACAGCGGCGCCGGTCTGGGCGAAGTTCAATACGCGCAGCCAATCGCAATCCTCGAGGCGGCCGATTCCCGCGACAGTATTGCGGCCGGCGAAGACGACCCCTCCCTCCGGGCACCCTGCGTCGACGTAAGCAACCCGAGGCGGCTCTTCATCCGGTACACAGCAGGTCAGACCCACGGCCAGCGGCGTGGCGATGCAGCCCGTCTCCGGATTGCAGGCCAAGTCCACGCAAGGATTCGGCGGATGCACCTGCAAACGGGCGAGCCCGGCGACCGAATTCAGACCGTCACTCGCCGTAAACGGTATGTAGTGCGGCCCGAATTGCGTCGCGCTCGGCGTCCATGCCAACACGCCACTCTCGCCGTCGAATTGAGCCCCGTCGGGCAGAACATTGGCGACGTAGGAGATCGGTTCGCCCTCCGGATCGTCCGCATCGATGAAATAGGCGATAGGCTGTCCGGGATAGGTGCTGTAAACCATCGGTGCAGGCAGGAGCGGTGGCAGGTTGGGCACCGTCGTCGGCGTAGCGGTCGGGCTGCTCGTAGCCGATGGACTCGGTGTGGCCGTCGGCACGATGATCGGGCAGCCGACCAGACTCGCATTCACCGCGGCGACGATCTCGGTGACGTCGACCTGCCCGTCGCCGTTTTCGTCGAAGGATTCACATTCCGACGGCACCCGGCTCCCGAGCGCGATGGCGACGCCGGTGAGGATTTCATCGACGGTCACTGCGCCGTCACGACTGCAATCGCCGACGCACAACACCGGCTGCCGCGTCGGCGTCAACGTAACCGTCGCGGTCACTGTCGGCGATGGCGTCGCCGTGGGGCCGGCAACCGCCACCGGACAGGCGCCGGAGACCAAATCGATCGCCACGCCGTTGGCGTCGATCGCGCCGGTTGGGCTGACGATGAAGCTGAAGCCCGAACCGGGAGCGGCGCGGACGACAAGCGTTACTCGCGCGACGCTAACGAACCCCGATGGCGAAGTCGTACTCGACTCGTTGGCCGCGGCGATGGGCGTCGTGCCACTGGCAAAGGAGCCGGGACTCGTCGTCGGAACGTCAGAGAATTCGTTCGCATTGCCGCCGGCGACCGATTCGATCACCACCAACGCTGGATCGTAGAGAAGATTCGCACTGTAGGTCCCGAGAACGCGACTGCCAGTGTCGATGGCGATTTCGACGGCGATGGAGCTATCGGCCTCGACCGGCAGGGTCGGACAGAGGACGATGATGTCGCCCTCCGCAGCCAACGCGCTCGGGACGAAACCGACGGCTGTTGCCGCGCCGACCGCTACCATCACGGCGAGCGATCGCAGCCCGCACTTGGTGCCACGCTTGGCCATCAAGCGGAAACCTTCTGGCGCATGGTCACGAACTCCTCCGCCGCAGTCGGGTGGATGCCGACGGTGCTGTCGAATTGACTCTTGGTTGCGCCGCACTTGAGCGCGACGGCAAAGCCTTGGATGATTTCTCCGGCGTCCGCCCCAACCATGTGGCAGCCGAGGACGCGATCGGTCTTCGGATCGACGATCAACTTCATCATCGTCTTCTCGTCCGAACCGGTCAGCGTGTGCTTCAGCGGTCGGAAGACCGATTTGTAGACATCGATCTCGCTGAACGCCGCACGCGCCTCGGATTCGGTGAGACCGACGGTGCCGATATTCGGTTGGCTGAAAACCGCAGTCGGCACGTTGGCGTAGTCGGGCTTGCTGCGAGTGCCCTTGAACAGCATTTCCGCCACCGCCTGTCCCTCGGCAATCGCCACCGGCGTCAGATTGAGTCGATTCGTACAGTCGCCAACCGCATAGATGTTCGGCACCGCGGTACACGAGTAATCATCGACGACGACAGCGCCGTAGATGTCCCGCGTCACACCGCATTCCTCGAGACCGATCCCAGCCGTCTTGGGCAGCCGTCCGATGGCGAAAAGAATCTGGTCCGCCTCGAGGACGATGTCGTCGTTGGTCGTTGCCTGCAGACCGTTCGGACACATTTCGATCTTCGCCAGATCGGTGTGCACGCGGATATCGATCCCCTTCTTGGCGAACTCATCGGTGAGCGCGATGCGTACGTCCTCATCGAATCCACGCAGGATGCGATCGCCGCGGTACACGAGTTTCACGTCCGCGCCCAGACCGTGAAAGATTCCAGCGAACTCGACACCAATATAGCCGCCGCCGATGACCAATACCCGCTTCGGCAGCGTTTCGAGGTAGAAGGCCTCGTTCGACGTGATGCCGAGTTCCGCTCCGGGAATCTCGGGCTTCAGCGGCGAACCTCCGGTCGCGAGGAGGATATGGCGCGCACGGAAACGACGGTCGCCGACCGCGACTGTATTGGCATCGACGAGCCGTGCCGTGCCGTCGACGATCTCGACGTTGGCGCCGCGCAGCAGGCGATCGTACACACCGTTGAGGCGTTCGATCTCGCTGTCCTTGTTGGCGATGAGTTGCGCCCAGTCGTGTTCGCGTGATCCTAGGGTCCAGCCGAACCCCTCTGCGCTACTAAACTCCTCGTGGAAGTGGGCAGCGTAGACCAGTAGCTTCTTCGGAATGCAGCCGACGTTGACGCACGTGCCGCCGAGGTAGCGCTCTTCGGCTATCGCCACCTTGGCGCCGTGCTGGCCGGCGATGCGCGCCGCGCGCACTCCACCTGATCCGGCACCGATCACGAACAGGTCATATTCGCAGGAGGACACGGTCACACTTTCCGCTGGGAGTGGACTCAAATCGCCTTTTCCTGGCCCTGCCAGTAGGGATCCCGCAACTTGCGCTTGTAGAGCTTGCCGTTCGGGTCGCGGGGCATCGCCTCGATGAAGTCGATGGACTTCGGACGCTTGTACTTCGCCAGCCGCTCGGCACAGAAAGCGAGGATTTCGTCGGCCAGCGCGGCGTTCGCCGCCACCCCCGGCGCGGGCTCGACCACCGCCTTCACCTCTTCGCCCCAGTCGGCGTTGGGGATGCCGAACACCGCCACGTCAGCCACTTTCGGATGGGATGCCAGCTCGCCCTCGATCTCCGCCGGGTAGATGTTCACGCCGCCGGAAATGATCATGTCGATCTTGCGGTCGCAGAGAAAAAGGTAGCCCTCGTCGTTCAGATAGCCGATGTCGCCAACCGTGAAGTAGCCTTCGCGCCGATTCTTATCGGTCTTGTCCTTGTCCTTGTGGTACTCGAAATCGGCCTGGCCGAGCTTCATGTACACG
>Ga0163151_10008468_pt1 | contig 11590 bp, 13 predicted proteins | sample OliLakLV19MP5IB2_FD_145596 | JGI IMG/M metagenome (GOLD analysis project Ga0163151, IMG submission 145596) | Freshwater microbial mat bacterial communities from Lake Vanda, McMurdo Dry Valleys, Antarctica - Oligotrophic Lake LV.19.MP5.IB-2 | ecosystem: Environmental > Aquatic > Freshwater >...
CTGACTCTAATATTAATCAACATTGTACACAGACTTGCCAGTCACAGAAATAAGTACTATGATAGATTCTAACTGGATGACTGCTCGGCTTGCGCCGGGCTTTCTTTATAACAGTGATAGTTGAGAAAATTATTAAATTTATTAAATGGATTATTATGTTCGATTTAAAAGTTATTAACGCCGTTTTGGCAGAAATGGAGGAGGAACGAGGCATTTCTCGTGAAAAGATGCTTGATGCTATTGAGCAATCTTTAGCTACTGCCTATAAAAAAGAATTTGGTAAGCGTGGTCAAATTGTTACTGCTAAATTTGATCTCAGTACCGGAACCACTAATTTTAACCAAATAAAAATTGTGGTTGATGAAAGCATGCTCAAACCTGAGACTAATGAAGAGACCGAAGAAGAGGTCGAGACGGTCGTTACTGAACGTGACCAAAAAGTTCGCTTTGATGAGGAAAAACACATCATGGTGAACAATGCCCGAATGATCAAAAAAGATGTTCAAGTCGGTGAAGAATTGATTTTCCCACTGGAACCAAAGGACGATTTTGGTCGCATTGCCGCTCAAACTGCCAAGCAAGTAATTGTGCAGAAGATTCGCGAAGCTGAAAAAGAAGCTGCTTTAACTGAGTTCGGTCAGAAAGCTGGTGATATTGTTATTGGTTACGTCCAGCGTTTTGAACGCGGAAATTTGTATGTCGATCTAGGTCGAGTGACAGCGATTATGCCTTACGACGAACAAATTCCTGGTGAACGGTACAAACCAGGTGAACGAATTCGAGCTATTCTACTAGCCGTAGAAGAAACTTCTCGTGGAATTTTTCTCAAACTATCACGTGCACATGCAAACTTTCTCTCAGAATTATTTGCCATTGAAGCACCAGAAGTTCAAAGCGGTGCAGTGGTAATCAAAGCAGTCGCCCGCGAAGCCGGCGCTCGTTCAAAAATTGCCGTTTACGCCATCGACCCCCATATTGATCCGGTTGGATCACTAGTAGGACAACGTGGTGTTCGTGTTTCCACAGTCATGAGTGAGTTAGGTGGTGAAAAAATCGACATTATTGAATGGTCAGCAGATCAGGCAGAATTTATCGAGGACGCTCTCTCACCAGCTCAAGTGATGAATGTTAAAATTGTCTCCGAGCCAAATGAAGAAAAGAATGAACGTGGACATGCTATTGCTGAGGTTGCTAGTGACCAACAATCACTTGCAATTGGTCGTGGTGGGCAAAACGTGAGATTGGCAGCAAAGCTCACCGGCTGGAAGATTGATATCGTTTCAGCTCAAACTGGCGAACCTTTGGCTGTCGCTAACGCTGCAGGTACGGCTGACATCGAAGCTTCTATTGAGACTCCAGTAGGTGGTGAGATTGATGTTCTAGAAAATGAAGACGCTACAACCATGAGTCCCTCCCTACCAAATGAAGATGAACCTACCAATGATCGAGATACCAATCCCGACACTGAAGAAGAAAATGAAATCGACACTCCAGAAGAAGCTGAAGCTGAACTTGCCAAAGACGAAACCAAAGCCTAAGTTGATTAAATATTAAATTAAAATATCTATGAACTTACTACACGATGTATCGCCGGGAACCAGAGACGAAATGAATGTAATCGTCGAGATTCCAAAATTCTCAAAAAATAAGTATGAGATTGATAAAGTGACTGGTTTAATCGCTTTAGATCGAGTAATGCACTCAGCTCAAGACTATCCTTTTGACTACGGCTTCGTGCCACAGACTCTATGTGACGATGGTGACGCCCTTGATGTTGTATTATTTACCACCTACCCACTGGCTCTAGGAGTTTTGGTAAAAGCTCGTCCGGTGGCCATGATGGAAATGATTGATGGTGGAGAACAAGACAATAAAATTGTAGCTGTGCCTGTGGATGATCCACGTATGAATGACATTAAAGATATAAAGGATCTTTATTCTCACTTTACAAAAGAAATGACTCACTTCTTTGAAACATACAAAAAGATTCAGAACAAAGAAGTAAAAATTGGTGAGTGGCATGGTGCCGATCGCGCCAAAGAAGAGTTTGATAAAAGCTGTACTTTTTATCAAACAAACGTTTCAAAATAAGTATTTTGTCGCTGAGCTGAGTATAACCCCCGACTCCTTTATTGGATCGGGGGTTATACTATTTAGACTTATTGGCTAATGATAATTTTGAGTATGCAGTCTTTAAAAATGATCGGGGTGGTTGGTATTAATATTTTAATCTTACTAAGTTTTTTTGGTATCTTTTTTGCCGCCCAAGCGGAAGAGAGTGCTACAACCACAAATGAAGAAGTCGCCGGTGAGGCGACTCTTCAAGACCAGCAGGGTACTATTGAAGACCAACAAAATCTACGTACCGAAAGGGCTGGCTCATTAGAAGCAGTACGTCAAAGTAGAGTTTTAAATCTCTCTGCCAACATTAGTAACCGTATGGAAGCAGTCCTTACTAGATTATTTACTATCAGCGAACGCCTGAGTTCCCGAATTGAAAAAATAACAGCCTTAGGTACTGATACCAATGCAGCCAAAAATAAACTTACTGAAGCCAGTGAGTTTTTGACGCAAGCCAGAATTAATTTAGCCAACATTGATAGTTTGGTTTATAACGCCACCACATCAACTGAACCAAAATTAGGCTGGGAAAACGTCCGAGCGGTTTACACTGAAACTGCACGCTTAATCCGCAGTGCTCATCTCGCACTACGTGAGACTATTGCTCTTTTGAAAACTGCCATCAACCGTAATCTAGACCAAAGCACCACTACCCTGAATGAAAACATTACCGCGGAAACTACCGAGTAAAAACTTACTTATATTAATAACAATTACTATGTCACTGGAACCAAATTTTGAAGGTGAGGAAATGAAATTACCAGAAAATGATGCCTTATACCAAGTCTCTGAAAACCCGCAGGCGAAAGGTAGTCCTTGGGTGTTGGTCCTTCTCATTGTTTTGTTAGCTTTAATTTTAGCTGGTCTCATCTACTGGTATTATCTTGCAACCAAGGTCACTGAAGTAGAACCGCTGCCCACTCGACCAACCGCAGAAATGAACCAGGAACCCGAGACCACCAACGCTGTGGCTGAAGTAGAAAGTTTTGGCGCCATGAGTACTTCAGATGAAATCACCACTATCGAAGCCGATCTAGAAAGTACCAGTCTCGACAATCTTGATGCTGAACTAATGCAAATAGATGCCGAACTCAAAGCCAGTAATTAATGAACGACCCTGGGCTAACGCCACAGGGTATCTAAGTTAGCTTGCGTCGCAAGCCCCTCGTTGGAACTCGGGAACTCACTTCATCTCCGGGCTAACGCCACGGAGTATTTTCGTGTAATAAAACCCACGCGGTGGTGGGTTTGTGATCAGCCGGCGCCCTACGGCGCCGGCTTCATTTATGTTACTCAAATTGAGCCTCTTCCTCATTCTGTGAGTGTGGCAACCTTACGGCCGATTGATAGTAGGGGCACCATCAAGGTGATTAGACCTGTACTAGTAAAAATTACATTGTCAAACTGTGCTTACATTTTAATCTCAACTAATTACCTCTCTTAACAAAATTGGTTGCATTTCTGTTAGATATCCGTAAACTAGCCGGTACTATGTCTAAACATTCGCATCATCATAATATTGATTTTAAAAAGGCTTTTACAGTCACCGTGGAACCAAAATCCCAAGTAAAGATTAGTGGAGAGATCCCTTATGAGGAACTAACGACTGAAAAAGAGAACGCTATTAAAGCCTTGGGTAGTAACGTTAATCTTGACGGCTTCCGCAAAGGCCATGTCCCAGCGGCTGTCCTTGAAAAACATATCGGTGAAATGGCAATCTTAACTGAAATGGCTGAACGTACTATCTCTCATATGTATCCTCATATACTAGAGGCACATGAAATCGATTCAATTGGTTATCCTAAAATTGAAATCACAAAAATTGCGCCTAACAATCCTTTAGGTTTTACAGCCACAGTTGCAGTCGTCCCTGAAATTGGACTACCTGACTACCAAGCAATTGCCAAGAAAGCCAATGCCCAAAAGCCAAGTCAGGAAGTGAGTGATACTGAACTAGAAGATAAAATCAAAGATATTCTCCGTCAAAAAGCGGCTTACGAAAAATTGCAACAAAAAGCAACTGTCCCGGGCGAAGTGAGTGATCTTCCTACACCTGAGACTGTAGAAAAAGTAAAAGAAGCGTTACCGGAACTAACTGATGAAACTGTAAAAGCCCTCGGACAACCAGGACAATTTGAAACGGTGGAGCAATTTAAGACCATGCTCCGTGAACACCTAGAGATTGAGAAAAAACGGGACGTCACCGCCAACCATCGGGCTACTATTACAGATGGAATTATTGACGAGAGCAAGATAGAACTACCAGAAATCTTAATTGATTCAGAATTGAGCCAAATGTTTGCGCAAATGGAAGAAGACCTTAAGCGTTCAAATCTAAAGATGGCAGATTACCTGTCACATATTAAGAAGACCCAGGACGATCTTAGAAAAGAATGGTCACCAGCAGCGGAAAAGCGAGCCAAACTACAACTCATCTTAAACGACATTGCTAAGAAAGAAAAAATTGTCGCTGATGAAAAACTAGTATCCGACCAAGTCAAAGAACTTCTCAACCACTATAAAGATGCTGATGAAAACCGTGTCCGTACCTATGTTTCCTCAATTCTACAAAATGAAGCAGTGATGAAAAATTTGGAAAAGCTCAAATAAAAAATAATAATAAAAAGCGGGACAGCTGCCTACAGCAGTCGTCCCGCTTTTTACTTTCTCACTAAATCTGGTACCATTCACGCGAGCAGTCACGATAAACTTCATTTTAAATTTTATGCATCATAATTCACAAAAAGAAACTCTTCCAATCAGCAACTACCTAGTCCCGATGGTCATTGAAAAAACCCTAGGGGGCGAACGCGCTTTTGATATCTTCTCACGTCTACTCAAAGAGCGAATTATTTTTATTACCGGCGCGATTGAAGACCATATGGCCAACTTAGTGGTTGCACAGCTGTTGTTTCTCGAAGCTGAAGACCCGAAGAAAGACATCTTCATTTACATCAACTCTCCGGGCGGGAGTGTGACGGCTGGTATGGCTATCATTGATACGATGCATCACATCAAACCAGATGTGGCTACTGTTTGTGTCGGGATCGCCGCCTCCATGGGCTCACTCATCCTTTCACAGGGAGCTAAAGGCAAGAGGGCGATACTGCCAAATGCCGAAGTGATGATCCATCAGCCAATGGGCGGAGCCTATGGTCAAGCAACCGATATCGATATTACCGCTAGACACATTCTCAAAACTAGAGCACGTTTAAATAGTCTTCTAGCTAAAGCAACGGGCCAAAAAATCAGTAAAATTGAGACGGATGTCGAACGTGACTTCTTTATGGACGCTGAAGAAGCGAAGATTTACGGAATTGTCGACAAAATCTACAAATAACCCTAAAGTGCATCCTAAACTAAAATCCCTTACCACAATTTATGCGGTAAGGGATTTTAGTTTAGGCTTACGTGTATCAATTAGCCTCTATCCACAGTTTTAGTCCTGGGCAAGAAGTAATAAATTTTCGCTTTTCTATGTTGCATCGCTTCTTTATTTTTTTCCTGTGTCATATCTTCTGGGGTTTTAATTTCAGGAGCTTTCTCTTTTTTAGAATTAACTCTGTCAAAGAAAATATTTTGTAATTCTTCATTTTCATCTGGAGTATTTATGTATGTTTCCAGATCAAGCTCTTCAAGGTCTATCGCAGTATCCTTATATGCACTATAAATCTCTTCTGTTTCTTCTGGAGTAAGGTCGATTTCACCTAAACTACCTCCTTCATAAATCAACTCTGACGAGCGATGTTCTATATTAATCTTTCCGTCAACCACAGGAACTTTTATGCGCTCAGTTAAAGCTAGGCGCACTTCTATCCCGTCCAGTAATCCTGTTATGGTAATCTTTTTTGGATATATTTCAAATTCTTCACCCGACTCTGATTTTTCCTTCTCAGTGTCACCTTCTTCACCAATCATGCTAAGTTGCCCACTATGGCCCATTTCACTTAATTTTAATCTCTGGTCTTCAAAAGCCTCAAATCTTGCTTGGTTTATTTTATCCTCACGAAAATTATCCACTACGGCATCATATTCACCTGTACTTTCTACAATGTTTCGTGACAGAAACTTGCTTTTCTGTGAAGTCGCATCAAGAAATTTTGAATAAGAGTAAGAGCTTGAGTAGAAATGCTGAGGATTGCTGTAATGTTCACCAGATTTTTTTAGTAAATCAAAATCTGCTTTTTTTTGTTCAAGCTCGCTATTAAGAAAATTGATCTCTTGGTCAAAAAACTTTGACCACCGATCTTCCCTATGGTCACTGGGCTTACGGCCTGTACCATTTTTAAAATACCAAGCTAAACTAAAAAGTTTCTGGCGCCATGGACTCAATGTCTTATACGTTTCAATCGCATCTTTAAGTTCTTGCTCGAAGACTTTTCTTTCCTCTAGACTCAGGATTCTTTTATTAAGAGAATCTACTCTTTCTTGATTATCTGTCAATCGCTCTTCTCTTCGGTCTTCACTATTAACGAGATCTTTGATAGTGAATCCACCCTCTGACAAATCAACATATCGATCTTGTACCTCAATTGGCAAATCTTTGACTTGTTTGTACTCTGGATTATGTGCATCAAATTTAAATTTTTCCATTTATTCATTGTACCCCCGAAAAATTAGCCAGGGTTACGTGTGATAATTATAATTTAAGTTGCTTTGTTTGGTTTTACAACCTGGTATACTTCTGGTATGGTACGCACAGAAAAGTCACCGTTACGCCTGCAGAATTAATAATTTATTATTGGATTATTGAAGATATATGGCCACAACACTAGCCGTTGCGATCGCAATGCTTGTGCTTGGTGCAGCTACTGGATACTATTTTAGATATCTGCACGCCCTCTCAAAGAAACGTTCCCTAGAACTCGACATCAAAGAACGAGAGGTTGTAGCAGAGAAAAAAATTATCGAGCTAATTGAAAAAGCGGAAGCCAAAGCGACCGCTACCTTGCACGAAGCGAAACAAGAACGAAAAACCCAAGAAGAAAAATTATCGCAAAAAGAAACTCACCTCCTAAAACGAGAGGAATTGCTTGATAGTAGGCAGATTGATTTGGATTCACAAAAGGAAATGGTCCAAGGAAAAATTACTGAAATTAAAGAGATTAAAAATAAACTTGATGAACGTAAAGGGGAGATTGATCAAAAATTAGAGGAAGTAAGTGGCCTGACGGCCGAGGAAGCCTTAACTCGTTTAACAACCAAAGTAGAAGTCCAGTATGAAGGTGATCTTCGTGGCCGCATAGAAAAACTTGAACGCCAAGGCTCTGAGGCCTTTGAAGCTAAAGCCCAAAATATGTTACTGGCCGCAATTCACCGAGTGGGTAATAACATTCCCCCAAACACCATGACCACCCACGTCGAAATCCCTAGTGATGACCTAAAGGGTAAGGTCATTGGTAAGGAAGGGCGCAATGTTCGCGCTTTTGAACGTGCTACTGGAGTAGATGTTATGATCGACGAAACACCTGGCTTTATTGTGCTCTCTTCGTTTGACCCGATTCGGCGCGAAATCGCTCGTGTCGCTCTTGAAGCCCTACTAAAAGACGGTCGCATCCAACCAGCCAAGATCGAGGAGATGGTTGAGAGTGCCCGCAAGGAAGTAGCCACCATGGTTCGCAAAATGGGAGAAAAAGCAGCCTATGAAGCTGGCGTTCCTAATCTTCACCCCGACCTTATCAGCATCTTAGGACGACTACATTTTCGAACCAGTTATGGTCAAAATGTGTTGTGGCACTCAGTAGAGATGTCACAGATGGCGGCAATTATCGCTGAAGAAGTCGGCGCGGATGTAGCGATTGCTCGCGCCGGTGCCTTGCTACACGATATTGGTAAATGTGTTAGTCACGAAGTAGCCGGAACGCACGTCGAGATTGGTATCAGAATCCTAGAAAAATATGGCGTTGATCACCAAGTCGTTTTGGCCATGCGGGCTCACCATGAAGAATATCCTTACGAAACACCGGAATCAATTATTGTCCAAGTAGCTGACGCTATTTCTGGCGGTCGACCTGGAGCGAGACGTGACTCAATTGAAAACTACATCAAACGCCTAGCTGACCTTGAAGCGATTGCTACTGCCATTACCGGAGTTGATCGAGCCTTTGCTATTGCTGCTGGTCGCGAGATTAGAGTATTAGTCAATCCTGAGACTCTCACAGACCTAGAAAGCCATGCTCTGGCACGGACTATCGCTACGACCATCGAAGCCAAGATTCGTTACCCTGGTGAGATTAAAGTCCACGTTATCCGTGAGACTAGAGTGGTAAGTTACGCTCGGTAACCACTATTTGAACAGACCAAACAAAGACCTCGTACAATTTAGTACGAGGTTTTTGTTTTAGACTAAATTTATTACACCACAAAATATATGAGGCACAAGACGTTGCAGCTCATCTAGCTTGCTATATAATGTTGTCAAGCCATTTTAAACGGCACTGTGCTTGAGTCAACAACTCACCACATTTTAATCACTCTTAGACATAAGTTTTAAATCTATGAATAAAGCAGATATCATCAGTAAAGTGCACGAAGTACTAGGATCAACTAAAGCTGACGCTGAACGAGCAGTAGAAGCAGTCTTCGGTAGTATCGAAGCAGCCATGAAAGACGGGACTCAAGTATCAGTTGCTGGTTTCGGAATCTTCGAAGCGAAGATGCGAGCAAAGCGAGAAGCTCGAAACCCACGAACTGGTGAGACTGTTAGTGTGCCAGCTATGCGAGTACCAAAATTCCGAGCTGCTAAGGCTTTGAAGGACTCTGTAAAATAGATTCTAATCTATTTCGAAAAGGTGCTGATTTATTTTCATAAATCAGCACCTTTTCATATCCCCCAACTTAGCTACCACCAAACAAGAAAAGAATATGTTATAATATTTAGGTAGCGGAGGTAATGCGCTATGTGGAGATATACAGAGTATTCCTCAATATTTCCCATCACAATTGGTAAAAGCCCTATACAGCCATGGGGCTTTTACTTTGCCTTATTAATCTCCAACCGGTTTATATTGAGCTATAAAATCCCCTATCTCAGCCTGCGACTTAAAAAATAAACTCCCTTGTGGATGACCTTCGAGAAACTGTTTCATCATTTCAAAATCATCTGTGGTCAACTCACCTTGATTAACTCGATCAATAAAAGCATTATCGTTTGATTTTTGATTACAAAAATCCGCAAAACCATTTAAGGTATCGTTTACATACTTACATATATAGCGCTCAGTTAAAGCTTCCTGGAGATTACCTTGTCTATCCACATGAATTAACTCTAATATGGCGGGTGGCGTCAAATACCAAATCAAATCTTCCTGTGCTGCTAGAGCCTTTTCTATAGGAATGGCTTCTCGTCCCTTTAATTCTTCCCCGCTACAGTTAAAGCTTGCGTCGTATTTTTGCATATAGTTATATTATAACTTAAATTAAACCTTTCATTCTAATTAATAAAAATCACTTTCTGATCTGACCCCCAATAAATGGACAGGAAATTAAAAACACCCTGTCCATTTATTCGTATATAATCAGATCATTATGAAGAGAAATAAATTCAGCGAAGCAGACCAAGCATTGCTTAGCACAAACAAACATGTACTTCGAGTAAGTGATACAAGTATCACGTACTCACCACAGTTTAAGGTATATGCACTTGAACGACACAGAGCTGGACTCTCTCCACAAAGTATCTTTGCAGAAGCCGGGTTTCCCGTCACTATACTGCTTGGTGTACCTAAGACTCGTATCAAAGCCTGGAGAAAGATACATGCCGCCAAAGGAAACGATGGACTCCTGCACTCGAAACGAGGTAAAAGCAATAAAGGCGGACGTCCTAAAAAAGAACGCCTTGACCCTTCAAAGATGACTCTGCTAGAACAAGTTGAATACTATAAATTAAAATCTGAATACCGTGACCGGGAAAACGATTTTTTAGCACAAGCTCGGGGGATAAAAAGAATACCGTTCGTCTATCACCCCGAGCAAAATACCAACTCATAGCACTGTATCCGCACAATGTCACCGTACTCTGTCTGATTGCCGGCGTGGCACGCAGTGGCTACTACGCCTGGAAACAAACTACGGAAAAACGGATGAAGCAAGAAGAAAAAGACGCTCTCTTTCGCGACCAGATACTCGCCCATGAATACATACACATCGGCATCACTGGCTACCGAGGTGTCACTATGAAGTTCCCCGGAGTTAACCATAAGCGAGTAGCTCGAATCATGGAAAAATATAAACTCCAAGCTCGTATTCGAGCAGCAAATCCATACAAGAATATGTATAAAAAGAACGAGGAGCACGCTGAGGTTGCTAATAGTGTTAACCGAAACTTTGCCGTGCTGGTACCCCAGACGGTGGGCGGTACGGATATATCGTATCTTCGCTGGCGGAGTTGTTTCATCTATTTCTCGTTAGTGAAAGACTTTGCTTCAAGTGAAGCTCTGGCGTGGAAAGTGTCTCGCACTCTCGAACACGGACTGGTGCTCGATACCGTTGAGAGACTCAAGACTCGACTTGGTGAGCATATGAAGGACTTTGTGCTCCACTCAGACCAAGGATGGCACTATACACACCCTGCGTATCGAGCAAAACTTGCAGAGCTGGGTGTGGCACAGTCGATGTCACGCAGAGGAAACTGTATCGATAATGCCAAGACAGAGACTTTCTTTGGCCATATGAAAGATGAGCTTGATATCTCAGACTGCGAGACATTTGAAGAAATTGTTCGCAAAGTTGATGCGTATATGTATTATTATAACAATATGCGGCGTATGTGGAGCAAACACAAAATGACTCCGGTACAATACCGAAGTCATCTTGTGTTATCCGTCGTTTGCTAACCCACATTCATTAGTCGAAACTTTTAGTTTCGTGTCTATGGATTGGGGGTCAGATCAACCGGAGGTGTTTTCTTTTAGATGTTAAGCCTTGAATCAACATTACGTTATTGCCTTCAGGATCCTAAACATAGACCGATTGGCCATCACTCAGGGTAAAGTGTGGGGTAATTCCAATTTCTTGGAGTTTAAGTAGTGTCTGACTCAGGTCGTCCACTTCAATCATCAGAGCATCTGAATTGAAACGATTATTGAGCTGGCACGTTTCAACTACAAATTCAGCACCAACAGAAGTTACTTCAGCATGGACTGGTCCGCCATGTTGGTGTGTCTTTGTCTTTAGCACAATTAGTCTGTAAAAATCGGAAACAGCCACTTTTTAATGGACTCTTTTTACATGGCCGATAATCTTTGTCATAAGAGTCCCTATCTGTTCGTGTTCTTGCTAATTGGATGATGGCCGAAGTGGGTTTAAATACAAGTATTCTGTACTAACAAGGAGTGGTCGTTCTGATAGAAATAAAAAAGAACCGCCGAAGTGAACCGTACCCCCTAAAGTAGACACCAAAAGAAAACTACCCCAGGGACAAAAGATGATCTCGATACTGTATCGGGGTCATCTTTTGTTTATCCCACTG
>Ga0163151_10008469_pt1 | contig 11590 bp, 9 predicted proteins | sample OliLakLV19MP5IB2_FD_145596 | JGI IMG/M metagenome (GOLD analysis project Ga0163151, IMG submission 145596) | Freshwater microbial mat bacterial communities from Lake Vanda, McMurdo Dry Valleys, Antarctica - Oligotrophic Lake LV.19.MP5.IB-2 | ecosystem: Environmental > Aquatic > Freshwater > Lake...
GTATTATACCCTGGCGATGTTTATACTTTTACATTTGATAATATATATATATATCTGCAAATTTGGGTTATGATACAATTGTTATATCGGTAGGGGACGATAATACTTTTAACAATTATGAATGGCACCAATATATAAATGCAAAAGAATATTCGTATGCCGATTGGACCAAATCGTCGAATGGCGGATTTAGTTTTAGTGGCTTTGGGGCTACTGGCGATGTGCGGACTAGATTTACGGGAAACAGAGGTGGAACTATCAATAAAGTGAAACTGAGTTTTACCACCAATAATGTAAATTGTAAAGTTGGTATTTGGGATATGGATACCACTACTGGGCTGCCCTATTCTTCACCTTTATATCTTACCCCCTCCAATGTTAAAACAGGTTCTAATGTAACTGTACTGCCAAAACCCGCCCCAAGCATTGTAGCATCTGGCCCAAAAACCTTATGCCAAGGCGGTCAAGTTACACTAAAAGTTAGCTCAGCAATATCACTGTCAAATATACAATGGCGAAAAGCTGGCGTTGATATTACAGGGGCTAACTTAGATTCATTGATAGTGAATGTTGCCGGAGATTATGAGGTATTTGTAAAATCAACAAATGGTTGTTCCGATTCATCAACTGTTACAAAGGTAACTATTACTTCATCTCCTGCTCCACAAGTTTCGGCAACGGGTAGTACCACTATTTGCAGTAATGATAGTGTGCAGTTTACTTTGAGCACATCGGGTTCTATAGCATCATTGCAATGGAGGCTGAATGGAAATAATATTACAGGTGCCACAAGTGCCAATTATTATGCTAACACCTCGGGCGATTATGATGTAACCGTGCTCGCCTCAGGTGGTGGATGTTCTTATACTTCCAATTCTGTAAAGATTACAGTTAATTTAGCACCGTCGCCAGTATTATCGGCTGCTTCAACTACTATATGCCAAGGCGATAGTGTGAAATTAAACTTGGCAATTATTGGGAATTTATCATCGGCTATATGGAATAAAGATGGTGGTGCAATAAGCGGAGCAACAGGCAATTCTTATTATGCAAAATTAACTGGCAATTATACTGTACATGCAACCAATACAAATGGCTGTGCCCAAAATTCGAATGGAATATCAATTACGGTAAATCCTTCGCCAGTTGCTGTTATATCTTACGCAAAACCTGCATTAAGTGTAACCAATGTTGCAGGCAATACTTATCAGTTGTATTTGAACGGAACGCCTATTTCATCAGCTATGTCATCAACGTATACCGCAACTGCCAATGGGAATTATACGGTAATGGTAACCACATCAGCGGGTTGCAAAGCCACATCAGCAATATATAAAGTTACCGATATCACAGGTATTAATATAGCTTTGTCTAATTCAAATATACAAATTTATCCCAACCCATCGGATGGATTATATATTTATCAAACTATACATCAGGGATTGCAACTATTATAATTACCGACATTAATGGTAAAGTAATTAGAAATGAAAAAGTAAATACAGGTTCGAACAGTGGTAAGAGAGAATTAGACATTCGCTCCGAAGCCTCGGGTATCTATATGCTGCACCTACTAACCAATGATGGAAAAGCAGTAGCAAAGATTATCAAGAATTAAATATATCATATATTATATAAAAAAACACGGGCATATTGTCCGTGTTTTTTTATGTATTTATAGAATAGTTATACCAATTGTATTTATAAATAAGTCCAATCAGCTTTTTATAAATTACAAGGGTAATGCTATAGCTACATTCAAATAGTTTCCATAATTATTAGTTTAGCGTGTCCTGCAACAAAGGAATTGTTGAACTCTCCTATGTGATGACATGGGTCAATCGAAAGTAATGATATGAATATATTGTTAAGGATTTTAAACTTATTGAATTAAATTTGCCTGAATAAATGAGATATATTATACTCTTCCTATTGTGTATTGTTAGCTATTTTTCGAAGGGACAGCAACATATTTCATCGTTTACATCGGTGCAGCCTGCCTCGCAGACCCACAATTTTGTGCTGCCACAATATCTCACTTTTCATTTCATTATTAAAGATGGAGATTCATTAACGGATGGAAGCATCATGCCCACCAATCCTGACTTTACGGGCTATGTTCCTATTAATGGCAGCAGTAAGCATGGTTATTTGTGCATTAACTCAGAGTCCAATCCTGGGGGTGTCACTGTATTTGAAATAAAACAAGATTCAGTTAATTTAGATTGGGAAATTATATCTTCCAATAAAGTAAGTTTTGCCAGCGTAAATGGAACACGCTCCAATTGTTCGGGAGGAATAACGCCCTGGGGTACTATGCTCTCCTGCGAAGAAGCAAAGACTAACGATGGCAATTTTGATGGTTATAATGATTACGGGTGGGTGATAGAAGTGGATCCAGCTTCGCACACAGTTATTAACCAACCAGGAGGTTTGAGCAATGGAGACAAGTTATGGGCTTTGGGGAATTTCAATCATGAAAATGCATCTGTGCATTCAAATAAAAGAACTGTATATATGGGCATTGATGCTGCTAGCGGTTATATGTTAAAGTTTGTGGCTGATACAGCAGAGAAATTATATTCAGGAAAACTATATGCCTATAAGGGTTCCAAAAATGGAAATGGAAAGTGGGTCAGAATCAAAAATGCCACCGCATCCGATTGTAATAATACCAATCAAAGTTGTATTGATTCATTTTGCACCACGTTTGCAGGTATAGAGGATGTAGAATATAATACTGTGGATGGGAAAATATACCTGGCTGTAAAAAGTGAAGACTGTGTATATCGCTTCAGCGATGATTCCTATCTGAATGGCGATAGTGTCCATAATTTTGAAACTTTTGTTGGAAATACATCCTATAATATCACACATGCAAATGGAACCACAAATACTTCATGGGGCACAGGCAACGATAACCTTTGTTTTGATGATACAGGCAATTTGTGGGTGTTTCAAGATGGAAGTAACAATTATATATGGTTGGTTCAAAAGGGACATACCCAAGCAAGCCCCAAAGTAAAAATATTTGCCAAATCCCCTGCGGGTAGTGAACCTACTGGAATCACCTTCACACCCAATTATAAATATATGTTTATGTCCATCCAACATCCCAGTAGCAGTAATATTACTGCACAGTTTGATGTATATGGGAATTCGGTGAAGTTTGATAAAGCAGTTTCCCTAGTTGTATCGCGTGATAGTTCTTTTATCGCATTGCCAATTACTTTCAATGGACTTTGGGCAACATTATATAATAATGAGGTGAATATTAATTGGCAAACGGCTTGCGAAAATATGAGTTATGGATTTTTTGTAGAGCGTTCCAATGATTTAAAATATTGGAGTATTATTGGTATGGAATTATCAGCGAATAATGGTTGCAGACTCACCAATTATTATTATACTGATAAGGAACCAGAAGCTGGATTGAACTATTATAGAATCCGTCAGACAGATATGGATGGCAGTGAGTTTATTTCTGAAACTGTAGTGGTTAATTATTTGCATAATAAAGAATCGCTATACCCCATGCCTTGCGAGGCGGGAAGTAACATAAAGCTAAATACAAATGAGCCAATACAATTAATCGATGCACAAGGAAAATATATAATGACGAATTATATAAACAACAAATCAGGATATATACAAGCACCCGAAGTAGCTGGAATTTATTATATAATATTGAACAACGGGAAATCGTTTAAATTGATTGTTAGATAATGTTTATTTTTTCAGGAATTGTTCGGCGGTCATAACAATTATTTCTGCAGATTTGTAGGCTTTTAAATTTCGTGTAAGCAATGTTTTAATATTATTTTCGATGGCAGTGAAGTATTGCAAACCATCTTCAAAGTCTTTAAAGTCGGATGACAAAGCGAGCTCAACAATTTTGTCTGATACGTTTAATACTGTTAATAGAGGTTTGAATTTTAGTATTTTTTTCTTGCTTGGTCAACAGAGTATTGTTTGCAAAGTATATAATTAAGATTAGCAAATTATAGGGAAGAAACACGTAATACCAATTCTTAAACTATAATAGTTCTCTGCCTGTGGCGGATTAGGTTTGTAGATTGGTAATGTCGAATTACCTCACTAATGCCCCGCTTAATCCCGATAATTATCGGGATGCGGGGGTTTAGTCCCTTTCTTTTGGACTATTATATATTGAGTGTCGGTATAATTTCAATTTTCCTCTATCAGCCTCGCTGAAAAGATGTGCCGCATGTTTGTAAAAGGGTTCATGTAAACTTAGTAGGTCAAGTATTATTTCAGTATCTACAAATACTTTTTCCATTATTTATATTTCTTAATTAAAAAATCTGCATACGATTTTTTGTGATCATAGTCTTTAGGAAGGTCTACAATGCCTGACAAGCTTTTAACTAAAGGTGTAATTTTTTCACCTTTGCCTCTCTCGTTTGTAATATTTAGAAGGTAATTTTCTATGAGCTTTGAAAGGCTAGTTCTGCGGTCTTTGGCATATCCTTTAGCTTTTTTAATTACGGTTTGCTCAAGTTTCATATTTGATTTATTCATATTCACTCAAACAACATCCTTAACTTCGCTTTCTTTTTCTCGCTGAGTGATAATTTATTGATATCAATCAAATAGTTTTTCTTCTCATTGGCATAGATTTCTGGGAAATAGTTTTTCTTTTGATATACTATTTCTTTAATATTCTCGATGAGTTCTAAATTACCCGAGTCGTTTGCAAGAAATAGCATCAGGCTTGGACCATTATGTTGTAATAAGCTCTCAATTTTAACGAGCAATCCCTCGGTATAAGTGCCAGTGGCATTGATAAATAGGTCATTCAAATATTTATAGTATAATGGTCTATCAAGCAAACGTAAGCAATAAAATAAAGTATCTGCATTGGCAAAGTAGGAACTAAAATTATTATCACTAATAGCAGCTATCGTGCGGTTCTTTTTCTCAATCAATAATTTTTCCGCACAGTTGCATGATATTTTTGTTGTATCATTTGCCTTTACAGATAAAGTCTGTAAGCTGTATATGATGAATAATATATATAATGCTTTTTGCAATTCGATTTGGTCTTAAAAAAGATGTCCAAAAATAGGTTATTTTGTGCTAATGCGAAAAAGACATTTTTACCTCAGTTCGCCGGCGGCGAAACACAGAGGTAAAACATCACCGAGTTTCACGGAGTTTTTTTATGTATTTAGAAGAATCAACTACTTGTGGATGGTAATAACCTTCTCTTCGTCATTCATAAATTCTAATTTAAAACTATGATTGTCTACCCATTGAATAAAGTTATTTACACCTTGGCCAGTCCATTCTCATACTATTTTCAAAGGTAATACCATTTCTTAAACTATAATAGTTCTCCGCCTGTGGCGGATTTAGTTTTTAGAATGGTAATGCCGAACTACATCCCGAAAGCCCCGCTTAATCCCGATAATTATCGGGATGCGGGAGAATTAGTCCCTTTCTTTTGGACTATTATATATTGAGTTTCGGTATAATTTCTACTTCCAAGATAATTATAATTTTTGATTTTGCAATAAATTCATTTTGGGTCAGTTGTAAACACCTGACTGCCGCAAGCAGCAATTGACTCATAATCTTAATTCGTAATTTAATCCGCCGCTGGCGGACGTAATTTATGCCGCACATCACTCCATAAAGAAAGTCTTCTCTCTTTCAGGCCCTGTAGAGATTGCAGCCAGTTCCATACCACAACTTTGCTCTATATATTTTACATACTCTTTAAAAGTTTGCGGCACATCTATATAGTTTTGGGTTTGATGCAATGAGGAATCCCAACCTGCAAATTTCTCGGTATGCATTTGCATATCAGTATTGCAAATATCATAAGGAAGTTTATCGGTAAGACCCAAAGGAGTTTTATAAGCGGTGCAAATTTCTACCTGTTCTAAACCACATAATACATCTGCTTTGGTCATGATTAATTTATCAGCACCATTCAACATAATAGCATAATTCAATGCAGGCAAATCTAACCAACCAGTGCGGCGAGGACGACCAGTGGTGGCACCAAACTCTCCACCTTTTTGACGCAGCTCTTCACCAAATTCATTATCGAGCTCGCTAGGGAAGGGGCCGCTGCCCACACGGGTACAGTAAGCTTTAAATACACCAAATACATGTTTTATTTTTTGCGGACTTATACCCAAGCCAGTGCACGCACCTGCAGAGATTGTATTCGAAGAAGTAACATAAGGATAAGTACCATAGTCGATATCGAGCATGGTGCCTTGTGCCCCTTCAGCCAATACACGGTGACCACGAGCAATAAAATCATTTACATAATATTCGCTGTCCACCATTTGAAAAGCACGCAAATATTCAACGGCGTCCATAAATGCTCTTTCTGTTTCGGCTATATCTGTATTGCCGCCGAGTGCTTCAATCATTTGTATATGTTTGGTGGCAAGTAAACGATATTTTGCATCGAAATCTTTCTCATGTATATCGCCCATCCGCAATCCTGCACGGCCAATTTTATCCTGATAAGTAGGGGAGATGCCACGCAGCGTACTGCCAATCTTTGCAGTGCCTTTTGCGTTTTCTTGAGCAGCATCCAGCAAAATATGTGTGGGCAAAATGAGATGTGCTTTACGAGCTATCAATAAGTTTTTTTCTACAGGTGCTCCAGCAGCTTTTACTTTCTCAATTTCTATTTGCAATTTAGCAGGATCTATTACAACTCCACTGCCAATTAAATTTTTGCAATGCTCTCTAAAAATTCCAGAAGGAATAGTATTGAGTACAAAACTTTGTCCCTCAATTTTAAGGGAATGCCCTGCATTGGGGCCGCCCTGAAACCTTGCCACCATTTGATAAGCAGGACACAAAAAATCTACAACTTTTCCTTTTCCTTCATCGCCCCATTGTAAGCCTAATAATATATCTACCATCTTGAATTATTTTATATTTTACAATTGTTATTTTATATTTTTAGTTTGCAGTTTTGGTTATGTAGTTTTTAACTGCAAACTGTTAACTGCATACTATTTACTATCATATCTTCATTTACATTCTCCAATTTACAATCCACCAATTCATTTACCAGCAGCGGGTCGTAGGGAGTTGATACTTTTATATAATTATCGGTAAAGCCATGCATTAATCCATCTTTTACTTCTTGCTCAAATAATACAGTTCTTGTTGTTTGTATATGTTGTTCGTAGAAGAAGCGTTTCTTTTTTTCGCTCAATATTCGCAGCATATCGACCCGTTCGTTGCGTACTCGATTTGGAACTACATCAGGCATTTTATAGGCAGTTGTATTTTCGCGTTCGCTGTAAGGAAATACATGCAAATATGATATATCAAGTTCGTTTAAGAACCTATAAGTTTCTAAAAAATCTTCTTCTGTTTCTCCTGGGAAACCTACTATCACATCTACGCCAATGCAGGCATGCGGCATTTCTTGTTTGATAGTTTCTACGCGTTCTTTATATAAATCTTTTTGGTAGCGACGACGCATTAATTTTAACAGTTTATCACTTCCACTTTGCAAAGGAATATGAAAGTGCGGCATAAATCTTTGGCTTTCTGCTACAAACTTTATAATATCATTGCTCAACAAATTGGGCTCGATACTCGATATACGAAAACGCGGAACACTTTCCACTTCGTCGAGCTGATATACCAAGTCGGCAAATTGTTCGCCTGTTTGTACCCCGAAATCGCCAATGTTTACACCCGTTAATACAATCTCTTTGGCTCCTTTGTTTCCTATTTCTGTAGCTTCTTTTATAACCTGTGCGATAGTTGCACTGCGGCTGCGGCCGCGGGCTAAAGGAATGGTACAAAACGAACAGAAATAATCACAACCATCTTGCACTTTTAAAAAAGTACGTGTGCGATCGTCGCTTGAATAAGCAGGTACAAAAGTATTGGTTTCCTTAATTGGTTTATTATATATACTTGCTTGCTGGCGTTTGCTGGTATCTGTGATATGTTTGGCAAGTTCAAATTTTTCGGCAGCTCCAAGTACCAAATCTACTCCAGGGATATTGGCAATCTCTTGTGGTTTTAACTGGGCATAACATCCTACCACAATTACAAATGCATCTTGATTATAACGTAATGCTTCCTTTACTACTTTTCTGCATTTGCGGTCGGCGTGGTCGGTAACTGAGCAAGTATTGATTATATATATATCGGCACCGTCGCGAAAATCTTTTACCTGCATGCCTTCCTCCTTAAGCTGACGGGCTAGGGTAGAGGTTTCGCTGAAGTTGAGCTTGCAGCCTAAAGTATAAAAACTGACCGATTGGGGCATTTTGAAAGTTGCAAAGATAAGTGGGGATTTACGATTTTTGACAATGAAAAGCCGTCATTCAGAGTCCGATAGCCTCCGGACCCGCTGCAGGCGAAGAATCTCATTAATGAAGTCTCCAAATTCAAAAGATTCTTCGTTGGATGTCTTCCGATAGTTATCGGAATCAGAAAAACTGTTCATTTTCAATCCTCCGTTTCACATTTCGCAATGCCGCCTTGGTGCAAAATGTTTGATAGGGGACTGAAAATATAGGGCCCAATAAGATGGGGAGAATATTCCCAGGTTTTGAGAAAGTTTGGATTTTAAAAATCAATTTTTCACCATATTGCTCAATCGTAAATGTTGAAATTCCTTTCTCTACATGGCCTTCAAGAGTTTCATAACTATATCCTTTCTTGTCTTTTTGGTCAATAATTTCATGGATACGCACGCCGAAAATGATTTTCTGCGAGAACATTCTTATGGGTGGAATAAAGGCTTGCTGCACAATGGTATCGCCTACTTGCATATTTCTGTTTTCGTCATTCCACTGTGCAAGGAAAGCTATTATATTATTTGGGAATATATGATAATCGAAAAAGAATTTCAAATCTAAGTTTTCTAAAGATGTTTTGGTACTTAGTTCAATGATTGATATCTTCTCTCTGAGTGTTTTTATATCATACTTCATCACGCATTTTGACTTCAAAAAATCGAGGTGATTTTTGAAATTCTTTTTTTGGTCTCTGAGGTAAATTTTCGTCCAAATGCAATAATGATGAAACTCTTTAAATGACCCATATTTTTTTTACCCATCTGAGCTGTTTTGGTTCGCCCAGTAATTATCTGAAACGGAGAATATTTCAGCATCTTTAGTTCGTATTTGTTTTTAATGGATGCTGAAATATTCGCCGCGGCGAACAGCATGACGGCATAAAGGAACAATTGAACTATTTAAAAATTTCTAGTGTTGTAATTTGCTTCACCAATTCGGGGTTTAGTGGTTTTGATATTACCTTCTTCACAAAATCATATTTGCGAGCACGTTCGCGGTCTTTAGGATTTATAGAAGATGTGAGAATAATGACGGGTGATTTCTTTTCAAATAATTGATATTCTTCCAAGAAATCCCAACCATTTTTATTGGGCATATTCAAATCTAAGAATATAATATAGTGGTCATTTTTTGTATCGTTCTTCAATAAATTAATTGCCGAATCAACACACTGCACCTTTAATATTTTGTCTTTGGCAAATTCTAATTCCAACAAACGTGAATTGATGAAATTAAACGTGGGGTCATCGTCTATTAATAATACATATTCAGGCACTACTTCCTGACTCACATATTTGTTTACTTTGGTAGCTTGTCCAAAGGTGATTTTATCGTTTATTTTATATATAGTTGCGTTGAGATTATCGAATGTTTTTAAACTTTCCGATAACATTAATTTATCCTGTGAATTAATAAATTCGCTGTCTTTCAAGAAATCGACCATCGAATATAGTTTTGCATATTCATGTCTCAACTCATGCGAGGTGATAAAAGAAATTTCTTTTAATAAACCTAGTTGATTATTGATTTGGTTCTCCTGTTTTTTTCGTTCAGTAATATTGGAAATGGAAACCATAAATCCATCCGCGTCTTTTTCGATAGGGGTTGAGATGGGGAAGAACTGCACAAAATACCAATGCTGCGAACCATCTGCTTGCTCGAAATTTGTTTCATAACTGATATTTTTTCCCTGCCTTACCTCATTCAGTACTTTAGTGAGTCTATCGCTTCTATCTTCCAAAAAATACTCACTTAGGTGTTTACCTATTTTTGCCTCTTTACTCAGTTCTCTGGCAGCAAAATCGGCCGCTCCATTATTATAAGATATTATGCAAAGGTTTGTGTCAATCAAAAGATAAGCAGTATCGGTGGTATTAAAAATTGTTTTGAGATTGGCTTTTGATTTTTTTAATTCTGCTTCCGATTTTTTTCGTTTGGTAAGCACTTCGGTAAGCATAATAATCCCTCCAATTTCTCCTGAACCTTTAAACCAAGGCCTTACTTCCCATTGCAGCCAATCAGTGCTTCCATCTTCTCTTTCAAATGAATCTTCCTCATTTTGCTCTATAGCACCTTTCATACATCTTTGGTGAACCTCTTTCCAGTGTTGTGGTAAATTAGGGAATACCTCGTAATGGCTTTTTCCAATTACCTCTTGTTCTCCTAAATTATAATCGGTAATCCACCTTTTACTAGTAAGCAAATAATTCATATCCTTATCGACCATAGCAATGGATGCAGGACTATGCTCAATGAATATGTTTAATAATTTTTCTCGCTCAATTAATTCCTCTTCTATCTTTTTGCGGTCACTTATATTTTCAATTTGAGAGATGAAGTAAAGTGGCTTTTGCTTACTGTCTCTAATTAATGAAACATTAAGTTTTATCCATATAATTGATCCATTTTTATGATAATACCTTTTTTCCATTTTAAAAGTATTTATCACACCTTCTAGCGAAAGTTTAAGGGAATTGAGGTCTTTATCTAAATCATCTTTATGGGTTAGTTGTTGAAATGACAATAATACCATCTCCTGTTCGGTGTAACCAGTAATTTTACATAGTTCTTTGTTTACCCTTATAAATTCGCCAGTAATTGATACAATAGCCATTCCTATTGCGGAATATTGAAAAGCACCCTCGAAAGTAGCTTCACTAATCACTACTTGCTTTTTGATTTTAACCAATTCCGAAACATCACGGGCTATAGCCATTACGCTATTGTCATCCAATTTTTTCACATTGGCTTCCACTTCTATAATAGTTCCATTTTTATGAAGCATATTTCTGTTACTAAAAACATGTAGCCCCTCTGCTAGTAGAACGAACATTATTGGATCAGCCTTTAATTGTTCTGCTTCTATTAGGTCTTCAATATTCATTTGCAACAACTCGGCTTTTTCATAGCCAAACATTTTGCAGAGACTTGAATTTACGTCAGTAAAATTACCCTCATAATCGGTGACCATTATAGCATCCGATGCTTGCTCAAATAGTGAGTGGTAATTGAGTTCGTTGTAGTTATTCGATTTCCCTTCTTGCATGTATATTTACTTTAAACTTCTTTTTAATCCATAACAAATACTACAAATCAATTTGTCGTTGATTATTATAGTATTTTGCACTTTAGATTAGTAAAAGTTTATATCAAATTCCTCCAATCAAGTTTATAATATTACAAATAAAACAAACTTCACAAAAAAGAATAAATACAGTTTAGGATTAGAATTGAATCTCGCAAAAAAAACAGGATATATAGTTCTTAAA